>JAABUM010002208.1_pt1 | contig 26709 bp, 51 predicted proteins | sample 5559161 | NCBI WGS metagenome assembly JAABUM01 (sample SAMN10711868, study PRJNA513369) | rock metagenome | isolation source: Antarctica rocks | place: Antarctica: Victoria Land, Siegfried Peak nord
GCAAATCATGAGTCAGATAATCACTGGTTGTGTGAGTGGTGCATTTGTGGGTTGCCTGCAGGTTCACCGGCGACACCTGCTGGTTCGCGATCACCAGCACCTGCGACAAAGATCAACACTGGTTCACGGGCAGCAGTCATCTCTTTGATTCACGTGCCAGTGTGCGACAGCAGGTCCGCGGCGATGAACACCGGTGATGCCTGCTGGTCCACGACCATCAGCCATGCAGGTGTTACACACACTGGAGTTGAAGCATGGATTGAGGTGGGTACACCGTTGAAGGGTCTGCCGCGGGTTCAGAAATGCTGATAAAGCAGGCGGCCGGGCCCGGCCCTTGGCGAGGTCAGGGAGCACGGCGCTTGCCGAGGCGGGCGCACGGCTTGAGAACAGCGGAAGGAAGGCGGTGCACGAAGTGTGCAGTTGTGAGCGCACCTCGGAGGGGCCGGCGGGCATGTCCATGGAGATCATGGCCTCGCTGTTCTGCAGCAGCATCTTTGCTGCGGTCACGTACTGGTTGCCCGGCCCCAGGATCTTGTCCACCTGCGACGCCAAACTATCTGTCTGTTTTGTGTTCTGTTCGTTAGTGGAGCAAGTGGTATGTCTGTTTCGAATTGTGTTAGACCTGAAGCAAACTTACTGCTCGAAAGCAATGCCCAGCTGAGGCCAATGCGTCTGGCAGCCACTGTGCTAGCAAGCACCTGAAACACCAGCCAGCATACAGCAGTCTGCGAGGGGCAGGCAGGGAACAGAGCCCTTGGGGCACATCTCGGTGCCCCGCACCGCTTCTTTGACCATGCCCGCCATCTCTTATTTGAGTTCGGCGAGTGTTGTGTGATAGATGCAAGCCCCTTCAAAAGTCTGTGGGAGGTGAAAATTGACGGTCTCACCGACCTTGGGGCAGGTCTCGGTGCCCCAAGCCATGGCCGCCACCGCCTGCGCCCCGCCCGCCCGCAGCACGTGCGTGACACCAGCCTTCTTCGCACAGTACAGCACCTGCAGGGATGTTTGTCGATGTTAAAGACGAACCTGGCTGAGCACATGTTTCAAATCTGCAATCGCCGCTTGCTCGGCCGGCGAGCATGCGCCACCTCCGCCTTCTTCGCGCAGTACAGCACCTGCGCAGACGGCACACCGAGGTTGCTTCGCCTGGCTATGCCATGCTTGTTTGTCGCAGCAGGCGCCAGACTGTCGCTATGTCAAACATCAAACATCATGTGCGCACTCTCGAGTGCATGCAACAGTTGCCGCAAGCAGCATAGGTTGTTGCTTCTCACCTCGGGGCTGCGTAAACCCGCGAGGCCGCATGTGGATATAATTGATGCGCTTCATTGCGGATAATCATTGCGGATAACAAAGTCTCTTCCCACCCATGTTGTGTTTGCTTTGCACCTGGTTTGGAACTGATGTAGCAGTGAGAACGCGGCTGTGACAAAAAAGAGCCGCAGACCGCGAGGCCCGCCAGCACATGCTCGGGACATTCTGGTGCAAACGACTTCTTTTCTAACCTGTCTTTTGTGCTTTGCTTGTGCTTGCCCGGGGGCTGGTAGAGCTGTCTGAACGCGGCGGCGGCGCCAGCACGATAGCGCCGCATTCAAAGTGAATTCTGCTAGAAACGCGTCATGTTCAGACCGTTGTATGTTTGCGATGAACTTGCCTCGGGGCTGATGGAGCCGTCCGAGCGCGGCGGCGTCGCCAGCACAATGGTGCCACAGCCAGCGAGCCCCGCCGGCACGCTGAGCATGAGCGCCGAGGAGGGCAGGATAGCAGTGCCGCCCGGCACGTAGATGCCCACCGCGCCTGACGGTTCGCAGCATTTCAAGCAGTTTCTCTGAAGCTCCACGAGCTGCAGCACATGCTGTCGACGGCAGGAGCGCCATGCTCGGCACATAATTGCCCAGCGCGCTATGACCAGACCCCATTGGAGGCTGCCGCCAACGGTGCTGAGCTGTTCAGCAGGCATGAGCGTCCAGCCAACGCAAGTGCGCCAAGGACAGCCAAAGCATGGCAGCAGGACACACGAAGGATCGTGCCTCGACGCCGTCTCCTCCCCTCCAATCCCGTCAACATGAGCAATGCAAACACGCTGCACTGAAGCTCGTGAAGGTTGCATGGGGTGAGCACCTATGGGGCGGGTGACGCGGCGACACCGCACGCCCGGCATCGTCTCCACCTCCAGCGGGGGCGACTGCTGCGCTGCGTGGAACGCCCTGAAGACATGAAACACACAAACCTTGCTGAAAATACGAATCCAGCCTTGAGACAAGCGCATGTCATACTGGCGCACCACGTTCCACTACGATTGCAAGACACAGTGTGTTTACAAACCTAATGTTGTTGAACGCGGTGTCAAACGCCGCACGGCTCTCCTCGTCCAGCTGCGCCTCCGGCAGCTCCTGCAGAGTACGTGGTGTCGATGTCTGGATGTCGAATTCGTCTTCATGACAATGCGGCCACACCGTCGTGCACTGGCGCTGCCGCCAATGCGCAGAGATGCATCTTTGCCGAGAAACAAATGCTCTGACAGGAGCAGCAGCTCAATCATCTGCCCGTACATCGGCATTCATACCTCGATGGGCGTGCACACGACATCGATTGTTGCGCCGTCGAATTTCTGCGTTAGCTCCTTCACCGCTGAATCGCCGCGCTGCTTGACGCTCTGCACAATCGGCTCCACCTGCAATGCGAATGGACATATGCAACACCTAAGGGTCGTCTCTGGCTGGATGTGAGGAGTCAGTGCTCCAAGGCGTCTGTGCTAGACCCGATGCATGCAGCCGCGGCCGGGACGGCAAGTCATGCGCAACTGAGAAGCACACCCATCACCGTGCTGAGGATGGACGCAAAATCGATACGTGGCCGCGCTGTGGCATCCAGCAGGTCCTGCGCGGACATCTCACACGCCTTGTAGGTCTTCAGTGCCTGGGGCGCCATGACTGCTGCCAAGGTGGGAGTGGCCCTGCAGCACCGCCTCGCTTCTCGACTGCTGGAGGCAAGCTGCAGGCCCCTCAGACTCGTCAGCTGCCGTGTGTGCTGCAGCTGCTGACCAGGCCACGCTGCCTGCGCTTGGCGCTGGCCAAGGCAGGTGCTCATTGGGTGCAGACAAGCCAGATGCAAACAATGACCAAAGCCGCTGCTGTCGGCAGGATGGAGCGTTTCTGACAGGCACTGCAAGATCGCTGTTTGTCACGAACTTGCACAGTGTTGCCGATGAGGCGGGGTGATGGCGTCAGCGAAGCCAGGGTTCGTGCTTAAACCTCAGACGTAAAATGCGAAACGCAAAACTTTCGCATTTTACGTCTGAGGTTTAAGCACGAACCCGTCGGCGAAACGTTTCGCATGGATGCGAAACCCTAAATCTGCCGTAAGCTCGGAAATACCCTGCTAACGCTTCCAAACGCACGTTCCGTGCACTGTGCATGAGCACGGGCCTTGTTCCTTCCAAGAACACGTCGCAGCTCTGAGTTCGGCTGCCACATCAAGCGAGGGGCGTACCAGCCAGGTACCTAGTTAATCACACCTAGTGAGTCGATTGGCGATGTGGCCTGTGCACTCGGGCAGGCGGGCAGGGCAATCAGGTTGCAGGACTGCTGCAAGCGTGCGATGGGCCTCAGATAGGCCTGTGAGCTTTCCAATGGCCGGTTGTAGTCTTTTCTGGCAAAAGAATGGCCGTCGGCGGCAGAACATCAGTAGCGCACGCACGCCGCAGCAACAGGAACGCTTGCAGATCTTCCGCCAGCGCCACTCGCCGCGGCGGATTGGCAACTATCTACGATTTCGACTTGGGTGCAGCACTCTGCCGGTGGTGATGGGCAGGCGTGACAGCTAGGCACCTGCGGCATTGCCAGCAGTGCGGCACCGCGGCGGTGGGGGACGAAAGGCATCTGGTTTTCGAGTGCCCAGCAGTGCAGCACATTCGCGACTACCATTCGGACTTGTTCTGGGACGGCCAGTCCATGCGCGAGTTCGTTAACCAGACAGATCAGGCTGCTGTGATGGATTTTATCGTTGCCTGTTTCGACAGTTTCATCCAGACTGATTAGCTTAGCAGTTGAGGGGTTCCAACCCCGTGGCTGGCACCCTTTTAGCCCTGCAGGGCTTGCGACATGGTGTATCTGTTTTCTTCGTCGTTACTTCCTCATCCTCCTCCTCTATCTCTCTCTGGTGTAAGCACGAACCCTGAGCGAAGCCACCTGCATTGCGCGGACTCGCAGCATGCTTGCTGCGCTGTGTTCGCCTTCGAAACACACCCGGGCGCTGTACGATCAGCATGGCGTTGGCCTCTGCGGCAATGCGCGCTTTGCTCAGTTATTCAATGTTCAGTGTTGTTCTGTGCTTGCCTCTTGTCGCTGCAGATCAGACCGATACGTCGGGCTGCACCTACAATTGGCAGCCGAGGCATCCGCAGTCAAGGTGCAGCCAGAAAAACAGCGTCCAGGCAGTGCTTTGAGCTCAGGAAATTTTTCACAGCTCGACAGGATCAGTACCGTTGCGGTCGTATTTGCAATGGCCATGCTTGGGTGGCCATCTGTCTTCCAGTCTGGGTCGCTTGCCTGCCTGCACAGCTCAGCATCGCTGCAGCGTCAGAGCATCCGGAGATGCAGCGAGACCACGTATGGCAGGCATTCAGTGGCCCCATCACCGCAGGCCCAATGCAGCCACCGCATTCAGTGGCCCAATGCAGCGGCAGGTTAGTGCATGTCAACATGCATGAACGCTGAATCCGCTTGTTAATTTTGGTCAGGCGGCAGGTCACAACAAAGGTAATCAGCTGGTTTTCCTTGCCTGTGCTTTCAGGCATTCGGCGGCACAGGCCTGGAGGCAGCAGAAGCAGCGGCAGCGGCAGCGGCTGCGGCAGCAGGCGGGTTTCTTGCACGCCGCATCAGCCAGCAGCCGGGCAGGCAGCGAAAGACAGCAGCAGCGGCAGGCAGCGCCGCTGTTGCCAGGTCCAAAGGCAGCGTCGTGGGCGGCGGCGGCGCCAGCGGCGGCGGAGAGCGGGACTGGGAGCTGTACGAATGCGCGGACTTCCTGGCGCAACAGCTGGGCGTCAGCTTGGAGGAGGCCATCGACTGGCTCGACAAGGCTGCCCGCAAGCGGGCGCTGGCTGCCGCCAGGCAGCTTCCGGGCGATGCGCTTGCAGCCATCAGCCTGGCGGAGGTGCAGCAGCTGCTGGACATCCTGAGCGGCGTCATCGGCATGCCAAGGGCCGGCATGGCGACGGTGCTGCGCAGTTGGCCGCGCTACCTGGCCTGCCAGCCTGCGCAGGCGCGCAGCGTCGCCTGCTTCCTGCGGGAGGAGCTGGGCTTGACCGCCAAACAGGCCGCAACCCTGCTGCGCACGCGTCCACAATATCTGAGCCTGGAGGTGGGGTTGTTGAAGAAACGGCGGGAAGCACTGCAGCGCAGCCTGGGCCTCAGCGACGCCCAGCTGGCACGGGCAGGGGGAAGCCAGTCTCTGCTGCTTGGCTTAAACACCATTGGCATCGAGCAGAATGCTTCTGCGTTGCTGGCGTGGTGCGGCGAGCTCGGCTGGGCGGCGGATGAGGTGGCACAGATGGTGTCCTCGCGGCCGAGCATCCTGACGAGCAGCGTTGCCACTATGCAAGCAAATCTCGGGCGGCTAATGGAGGTGTGCAGCCTCAGCCAGCAGGAGGCGGCTCTGGTGGCACGCAGCTGGCCCGATGTGCTGTACAGGAGCCTGGACACGTCCAGCACCCTGAGCAAGCTGGACTTTCTGGAGCAAGTCATCGGGCGGCCGTTGGCGGCTCTTGGGCGGGCTCTGTCATATATCAGTTTGTCATTGCCAAATACCATCGCGCCGCGCACCTACTTCATGCGGGAGCGCGGCCAACGGCTGAGCCCAACCCTGAGGTACCTGAGGTCCGGGCTGCCAGACTTCTGCAAGCAATGCCGCTGCACGGAGGTAGAGTTCGCGGAGTGGGTGGCGGCCTGGCGGCGACGGACGGGCGGAAGTGGGGCAGCAAAACGCCTGCAGCAGCATAGCAGTGTAGACGGCGGCGATGACCGCAGGGTGCGGCACACCGAATGCAACAGCCGATAGCAAATGCGCAGTGTGCGAGGCTTCCGCCGTTGTCTGTCGAGGTTAGATAGGATGGCGTGCGATTGGATCCAGCAGATAAAAGACAGTGACTTTGTATTGGGTTTGGGCTGGTCTCGCTGGTTCACACAGGTTGTAAACGATGATGGTGTCGCTTTGGCGTATGACAGTGCACAGCCAATCCTTAATCGAACGAGAATGACCGTTTGCGAACATATATGACACGAGGCCACACGACTATATCTCGATCATCTCGTGAGCAATTCGTGTCACTGGGTTACTGGTGAATCAGACAGGCAGGCACAACATTAAGTCAGCAACTATGGAACCGTTCAAACACTTCACTCTGGCCACGCAGCCCAACTGCAACCTAGCGAAACAGAAAGCCACCCTGCCGCTATGCGCTTCGACAATGTTCTGCACTCTCAATCTGCATCGCTCAGCGCTACTGCACCATCTACCCATGGATCACAGCAATCTCATTCCGCCATCAGCGGTCTTGCAGGTCCCGCTGCCGTAGGTACGCCCGCAGCCCGAGCACGTCGCCTCCTTCCTGCTGCCGCGGAACCTCGAAGCCGCCTGCGCCACATGCCCTCTCACAGGTCAGTCGTGTTTGACTGAGAGTGTGAGTCGCAGCAGATCAGACAGAGTGGCTTGAAACAAGCGCAGCCTGTTGGGCACCCGCGGCTGTGGCGCATGTTGGACTGTGCTGCGGCTCAAATTGCAAGCACAGGGTATGGCCGCGGTGTCGCAGGTCTGCCAGACACATAAGGGGACGAGGGTTAGGGCTCAGAAATGCTGCACCGTCTTCGTCTGGAAGGCTGTCCTGCGAGGGGCGGCTGCCGAGGGACAGGTGGCGGTGCGAGATGCTGCGCTGCAGGTCCATCACCTGCGCCCAGGGTTTACATACACGTGACCACTTGAATGCATACATGTGCTCATATTGACTGGACGTAAATGCAGAGGACAGCATCACAGATGTAAGACCTGACCCGCATAGATGCTGCGCTGCAGGTTCATCACATGTAGGCATTGGATCATAGTAGATGCATATCACAATCGTAGATGAAAGACGCAGCATGCATGACAGAGTGAGAAGCAATCACATAGATAGAAAGAAGCCGTTTACCTGTGCGCCCCTGCCGCCGCCGCTGCTGCTGCCGCCGGTGTGCCGCCCCGGCGGCGTCGGCGGCTCCGAGGCCGCCGCTCTGGGCCCGCTGGCAGCCGTCGGCGCCGCCCTCGCCGCCGGCCTAACGCTGATTAGCGCTGCAGGCTGTGAAGACGCGCGTTGCGTTGCAGCTGCCGCCGGCAACATGCCGCTGTCACGCCCGCTGCCAGCGCCGCCGCCGCCGCCGCCGGGCGGGTCGTCAGACGCCGCCCGATCTTCGGGTCTGGCGTGGGCGCGGAAGGACGCGGTGGAGGCTTCGAGCAGCCTGCTCGGCGCTGCGCTGCTCTGATCCCCGGCGGCTCTGTCATTGCCGCCGCTGCCGCCGCCCGTGCCACGGGACTCTGGACCTGGTGGGAAGAGAGAGCTCTGCTGTCTCTGCATGTAGCAACCATGGCTGTAGCCCAGAGCCGGGTCCATGGTGACGCTCCGCTGCGCGGACGCGGCCGACCGCAGCCGCGGCGGCTGCGGCTCTGATGGACCCGCAGTCGCCGCACTCCTGTGCTGATCTTGGGGCGGCTGCTCCGGCGGCGATGCATAGCTGTCGAAGGGCGACGGGTTCGGAACGCCTGGGGAGGGGTCCGTGTCCGAGGCCGCCGCCGGTGCCGCTGCCGCGGCAGGGGAGGCAGCGGGCGAATCAGGCAGCGCATCGGCCGCCGGGCTGCCCGGCAGGTCGCCACCGGGCTGCTGACTTGCTGCGCTGGCCTGCGGCCGCCGAGCAGGCGCCTGCGCAAAACCTGCCGACTGAGTGTCGTCGCCAGCCGCGGGGCCGCTGTGCCGCCGCTGCGCCGCTGCTGGGCTGGAGCGTGGCCGCTGCGAGGCTGCCGGCTGCCACGCCGCCGTCAGGCTTGCTGATTTGGCGCGAGCGCCGCCGCCGCTACCGTCGCCGCCGCTAAGACCGCCCGTCAGCGGCAGGCTGGACGAGACCGTGCCTGCGACGCCGCTTGTCTGCTGTTTAGGCTCGACCCCCGATCCCGGCGCGCTGCCGATGCTGCCGAGCCGCAGCAACGGCACCGGTGGCCGCGGCGGCGGCGACGCCGGCTGCTCGCTGGGCGGGCCCGCCCGCCGCTGGCCGCCCGACTGAGCGCGCTGCAGCCCTCCCGGCGGCGCCGGCCGCCGGCGCTGAGGTGCCGCCCTAACGCCCAGCAGGCTCTCCCCCGGCGGTCGCCGCCGCGGCGGCTGCGGGGCGGAGTCCGCTCTCCCAGCGGGCTGGCTGGCGCTGGGGCCGTCAAAGCCACCGCTGGCACCGCGGCCGGCGCCACTGCCAGGTGCCGTGGCGGACGGCGCGCGGCTCCACCTTGAAGAGCGTATGCTGGCAGACCGCCTGCAAACATGTGCCACAGCTTCTTGCCAGTCTGGTGCCACAGCTTCCTGAACGGCAAAGCCCTGATTCTGTCTCGGCTGTGGAGGCTCATGATCATGTAGAAAAACAGAACAGGGTTTATATGGGTTTTTGTCCGATTGCCGGTGCTCACGAGCCCCATGCCCATTCAGGGACCCTTGTGTGCAGGATCAGCAGCCGTGTCAGCAGCATTACTACCCACCAGCGGCGCACCCTGAGAACATGGACGCGGATTCGAGGAGCGTGAGGTCAGGCAGCTCCGCCGGCACATTGGTTGATTTCCGGCACAGGGTGCGCTACAAAAATTGAGTGTCGAGCTCAAACTTCTATCTAGCGCCTATCAGTATTAGCCAGTGGTTCAATTGCGCACCCGGAAAACATGGAGGCGGAGCCAAGGTGCGCGATGTCTGGCAGCTCGGTCGGCAGGTTGATTTCCGGCACAGGGTGGGCCGCCGGCCGCCGATTATTGCCGCCGCCGCCGCCGCTGCCGGCCACGGAGGTTCCCGGAGAGGCGTCCCCCGACTGCAGCTCCCTAGGAATCGCCTGCACAGACCAGAAACAGCCGGTTGTCTTCCTTGAACTCTGGTTGTAACGGTGTTCATTCAGGCAGCACCACCAGCGTGAGAGCACAGCTTCGGATGCAATGATGCTTGCACTGGACTAGCGCCGGCACTGGACGCGCCAAGCTCACCTCTGACAGCGCGAAGATGATGCTACGAGTGCTTCTGGATCGTGTCCCAACAACCAGGACACAAACAAAGTGCAAATTGTCAGGCTGAATTTTATAAGGGTGAGCGTGCCTCGGGCAGCGTGGAGGTGATGCTTCGCATGTCGAAGTGCGGCGCCTGCGCCGGCAGCGCCGGCCGCAGCGGCAGGTCCAGCTCCACTCGCCTGGAAGCAAAGCAGGGAGAACGAAGTGACTGCAAACAGTGTGGACATCAGCGTGACCATGTTGCGATTTCAGCAAGAGCAGGGCGGGTTCGAAGCTCAATGACCTCCACAACATGACCATCAATCGTCTCACGAGGTGAAGCTGTGCAGGGTGGCACGCACAGCGAAAGAAACACAATCACATTGCACCTGGTGAAGGGGCTGTCCGAGGAGCCGAACAACAGCAGCGCTGCCGCAGAGGTCAGGCCGTCCGGCGGCAGGTCCAGAGCCAGCGGCTGGAATGCGCGCAGTACACGGTTGTTACAGGCGCATGAATCAACTTGTCGGCGCGATGCAGCCCCAGAGGCACCAGCGCCTGTTCTGATTGTCTTTCAGTGCCACAACGTTCACAGTTGATGACGCAACATGCACGACACCCTGACCTGTCGTAGATAACAGGCTGAAGAGGAGTCGACCTGCCCGCAGACGCAGATGCAAGCGCGTGGTGCCGCACTCACCTCCTGCCGCAGCTGCGCCTCGAGCGGCCCCTCCTGGTTGAAGAAGTGGAACAGCTCTGCGGTGTCGCGGCCCGGCAGCTGCGGGGCGCTGGACTGCGCGCTCGCCTGCAGCGGTACGACTATCACATGTGCGCCTTCGGACTGAGCGTGCACAACCGCAAAAGACAGGAGCAGGGGTCGTGTGTCGTGTTGTCTTTGTCTTGGTGCAACTGCATAAGCAGGTGCATGCCCATAGATGCACAATGCAAGTGACAACACGCACCACCTGGGAAGCCAGGCGCTGCAGGCTGTGTCGCAGCCTGTAAACATGTGCATGCACTGTGATGTGTGAAAACCCTTGAAACCCATACACTCACCACCTGGGAAGCCAGGCGCTGCAGGCTGTCGCTGGCGCGCGCGAGCGCGCCAATATACATTTCAGTAGTTTTGAACCCCTCAAATACGCTTCACTCACCACATGGAAGGCCAGGCGCTGCAGGCTGTCGCCGGCGGCGGCGAGGGCGCCGCCCACCTCGCTCAGAGCATCTGCCGCGCTGCTGGCCACCGCCGGGCTGGCGCCTTCCACCGGACTGCTGCGGCCGCTGCCTGCGGCGCCCGCCGCAGCCGCTGCCGAGCCCTCATTGGCCGCTGAGAAGGCGCTGAACAGGTTTGTGTAACGCTGCGAGGTGGCTGGGTAGCGCGCCGACGACACGAGGCTCACTGCGCCTTTTGCCTCTGCCAACTGCTCGAGCTGGGACTCCGCCGCTTGTAGCCGCACCCTGAGCGACTGCACATGGCCTGCGCATGGCAACAACATCTGAAGCGTCAACCTTAGCGTAGCACCACACCTTTAGGATGCTGCTATGAGTCTGCTGGGAAAATCTGGCGACGAATGAGGCTGGAAAGAATAGGTAGACTTGCCTGATTGCGCCGCGATGCGGGCGTGCAAGCGCTCAAAGACATCAGAGCTGGCGTGCTGCAGGCCCAGCAGGCCCTTACAGATCTCTTCGTAGGTCTGTGCCGGTGGCAGGTCCTGCTGCACGACAGGCACCTTGCGCTGGGCGGCCATGCTCTCGGTCATGGGCTCTAGGATTCAAGCATTCTGCTAAACTTACACTGCGAGGCCTTCCCGAACGCAGGCTGCCAGAAAATGCTTAGCGCATGTCTGCAAGATGCATGCTCGTCACGCAAACGCACAAGTGAACTGGACATTTTTGCAGTGATGCGCTGGTGCGCATGTCACATGCGGCATATGAGATGCAGCTGCTCCATCAGCATTTGCACATTGCGATGTTCAGCAAACCTGCAGCGGCAAGCGAATCACCCAGGCAATTGCAGCGGGGGAATGCGAGGATTTGGCGACTGCACTTGCAAGCCTGCACGGCACACCCCGCTGCGGCGACGCAAATCGCAAGCGACACAAAGTCTGATATGAGATACTGCTGTGCTGTGCCTCGGAGATGTGTTGTAGTCGAATCGACACGCAGGCTCTGGGCAGTCCAGCAGATCCTATGCCAACGTGACCGCCGCCAGCCACAAGATACTTCACCACCTGTCCGCCGCGCCTGCACACCATGCCGCACCGTGCTGCAACCCCCTAAATCAATTGCTCCCCGGTCACATCTTCTCGGACACAGCTGCTGCAATCACAGGCCGTGCAATCAGACGTCATGCAGCTTTGTCAGCAGGTCTGATACCAGCGCTGCCCGCGCCTCGGATGACATTTCGGCTACCGGGATCGGCAGGTTGTTTCGCTGCTCCAGGGTGGCCCAGAGCTGCGACCGCAGGTCCTGCAGGTAGCTGTCGCATCGGGGCTGCGTCGGCCGCGTTTCGTCGGCCTCAGCAGAGGTTACTCTCGCATCGTCAACTGCCGACGCAGCACCTGCGTCGCCGTCTGCCGCTCCTGCATTTGCGCGGTTAATCCCGTCAATGCATTCCAGCAGTGATGTGTGTGCACTGATGGACGCTTTGGGTTGCAATTCGCTCCGCCCAATGTTTGATATCTGGCTTCGCAGCTTCGTCAGGCACAATGCGCAGGGCTGCTGGTATTGCACAGCTGCACCGACAGGCTGACCGTCGGAGGTGCTGCAGGGCAGTAGCTCTGGGCTTGCCGGTGTCGGTGCCGGTGTCGGTCCCTGTGAGCCTGTGCGACGACATACAGCAGAGAATCACAATGTGCCACACATGCATTTGGCTGAAATGACTCGCCAGTGGGAGGTGGTCAGACTCGAGTCCGCTTGCAGAATCATTGCAGCGCAATGCGGTATACCTACGTAGTGTTCAAAGTCAGCACCTGCGGCTGCAACGCGGCGATCGGCTCTGCTGTCGGGAGCGCCTGGCAGCCCTGCCGAGTGAATGGGTGCCGATGCTTTGCCGCTCAGCATCCGCACCCCGAACTGCGGCCTGCTGACCTGCTGTGGGCCTGGCGCATCCCGCTCATCTGTGCGCCAGCGAGTGCGTGACAGCATTAGTGTTGCTGCCGCAAAGATGAACATCAATTCCTGGCGAGGTGCCTGCTCGGCAACATGAAACGAGACTTCACACGAAAACGCAGGCGCATGCAGGAAAGCCACATGCTGGAAGCGCCCGAAGGGTAGCTTGCCTGCTCGAGTGTCAAAGTAGGCCGCAGCTGCATCGGTGTCATTAGGCCGCGTAGGAAGGTCCTCGGAGGCAGCCTGGTGCAGCAGATTTAGCGCGGCGGCCCTGCGCCAGGCGGGGTCAGCACAAGAGCCCCTGGTGAGAGCTGTAGCTACACTAGCTGCAGTCACACAATCCCGAGGACAGTTTACAAGCAGAGAGTACCTCTTACTGCTGTCCGAGGACTTTCTCCGCAGTTCCTTCCGCCGTTTGTGGGGCGACATCGCACGAGATTGCCTGCGCAGCACCCGTCCCTGAGGCAAATGCTTCTTGACGGTCACATGCCCTGCACTACACAGTGAGACAGGCAGTAAATGCTGAGGAAGTCGCTGAGCAACCTTTCTTCTCATGAATAGGTCACGTCAGCTTTACTAATCAACACGACCTCTCAAAGAGCCAAGGGCGTTGATGAGAGTTCGCTGCCTCAGCTGTAATTGCCAATTGCGATTGATACACTGTGAGGCTTCTATTTGCCTGTGATTGCGACACGCGATTGCACATCAGGGATTTGCAAGACAGTCACAAGTATATTCTGCAGTTCGTTTCGAAAACTGTCTCGCGAGTGATTCAGTCTCGCAAATGCATATGACAGTACACTGAGAAACTTTCGGAACAGTATGAATCTGCGCTGCGCATGGCTGCTGGTCGCCCTGGTCCTCTGCCTGTCCAGGCCAGCCACATCTCTGCAGCCACACATGCAGCAGCACGCCTCAGCGGCCCAGCATGAGGCAGGCCTGCTGGGCAACCGCGCCGTGCGCGCTGGCGGCTCCGGCGGCGACGACGGCCACGGCTTCATGCAGCACAACCCCATGGAACTCTACCGCGCCGCAAATGTGCGCCACGATGTGGGCTGGCCAACAGCGGTCAGCCTGACCGTCAACACCACCAAGCTCCAGCGCAGCGGCCAGTGGGTGGAGGTGTGCTGGAAGAACGTCGGCTTCCCGGCCACAGATGACTACGTCGCGCTCATAGTGCCGGCGGAATCCCCTCTGGCGGAGACGGCACCGGCCAAGTACCAGTGGGCGGCCGTGTCCAAGACGCACCTGACGGAGGGCCGCGGCTGCCTCAAGTGAGTGTGCTTGTTGGGACTTTCCGAAGCCACCCGTTTGTTCACTTGTCTGCTGCTGCATACCTAGTCAAGCCTCCTACTGGCTTGACACATCAAGCGTGGTGCCGCAGAGGCACTCTAATGCTTCGGCAGCGCTGTGTGGCACCTGCTGCTCAAGTGGCTGGCCGGTGCACCATCATGAACATGTCCTGCAGCGGGCTTGGGTTGCCCCGCCCCTATTCCACAACATTTGGGTTCGCCGCGCGTGACCTCCCGTTGCGTGTTCACAGGTTCCGGCTGCTGAACATGCGGCATGCGGCGCGCTTCGTGCTGCTGCGCAACGGTTTTGAGTTTCCCACGGCGGCGGCCAGCAGCGAGAACGTGGAGGTTGAAAACCCCAATGAACCGACAGGCGGGCACCTGGCGCTGACCGGCAAGCAGGGGTGAGCTCTGACTGAAATGCAGCCCATGTTTGTGGAGAATCTTCTGCACAATGTGTCCCATGATCGCACCATTCCGCATGTCCATGGCCAGTCATGCGCCTGGCACAGCTGCAGACACACAAACTGGTCAGGTCACAGCAAAGGCAGAGCTGCATACGAATCGGAGCTTCCGGCCATGTGAATGATGGCGGACCCATCGTACCTAAGGGCTGCATCCACTGCTGCAGGGAGATGCTGGTGCAGTGGACGATGCTGGACGCTGCCCACCCAGAGGCGAAATGGGGCATCAAGTCTGGGGAGTACACCCACAAGACCGCCGCGGACACAGACACCTACACGCGGGAGGTGAGTCTGCAGGCACAGTGGTCTTCCAGAGATATGCGGGTTTCAGGCAAGTTGGGAGCTGGACCGCAGCTGAAGGGCACATATCTTGACACGGTGTCACTTTGACGCGCATGTCGCCGAGGCATGTACAGTGTTCCGCTGGTGCAAGACATGTACAGGGGCTGTCGGCATGGAGGACAGGCTGATTGCGCTTCGGCACGATGTTGATTTTTTGTTCGACGGTGCAGGACATGTGCGGGGGCCCGGCGGCGGCGGAGGGCTGGCTGGAATGCGGGTCACACCACGTTGCAATTTTCATCACAACCGCCTCGAGGTTGAACATTTCTAATGCAGAGCATGTGCGGGGGCCCCGCAGCAGGACAGGGCTGGATCCCAGATCGCTGCACGTTGCTCACTTTCTGAGCGCGTCTTGATCACGGATTGACGCCGCAAATGACACCACAGGCGGGGAAGTGCGGGGGCCTGGCAGCGGGGGAGGGCTGGCTGGACCGCGGGTCACACCACATTGCAATTTTCATCACCACCACCTCGGGGATGTACATTTCTGATGCAGGACATGTGTGGCGGGCCGGCGGCGGGGGAGGGCTGGCTGGACCCGGGGTCGCTGCACCGCGCAACGCTCACTGGCCTGCAGCCCGACACCGAGTACTTTTATGTCTACGGCGACAAGGTGAGTCTGAATAATGTCTTCAGCTGAAGGACTGTGCATCACGCCTGATCATGGCAGACTCTGAACTGCGCCGCATGCGCGTGCCCTGGAAGCCCCTTCCTTGTCTGTCCTTGGCAGTGCCCCCGGCAAACCAGCTCGTGGAAAGCCAGCTTCAAGGTGCTTCTGACGTCACCCTGCAGGAGCACAACTGGAGCAACGAGGCATCGTTTGTGACGCCGCCGCCGGTGGGAGCGGACAGTTCCGTCAAACTGCTCGCGATCGCCGACCTGGGCCAGGCTGAGGTGGGTTGCGCGTGTTCATAAACCCTTGTGTCTTCGGCACGGCGCTATGTCAAATTCAAAATATGCACACGTGCTGCGCCGTCGCACGCTGCTCAGATCGCCGACATGGGTCAGGCTAAGGTGGGCTGCTAGTCTTGCACCTCTTTGCGCCCACCGCATGTAAGTGCCTCAATCCCGCCAAACACCTGACGAAGTGCGGGGACGCTCTTAGCAGAGGACCTGCTTGGGGGTGACGCAACCTGCTGACGCAGTCAATCCCGCTGGAGTTTCAGCAAACAAACCCCTCGCTCCACAGCCTCAGCACACATGGTCACGACAACTCCATCACCTCGTACTTCCTTCACATCCTCCTCCTCTTAACTGCTGCAAACCCATCGTGTATAATGCTCGTGCAATCGCAGATCGACGGCTCGAATGAAAACGGTTTTGGCGAGCAGCACCCCAGCCTGGCGACCGTGCGCGGGCTGTGGGATAATGCGGACGGTCGCCGGCTGGTGGTCCACAATGGCGACATCAGCTACGCTCGGTGACCTCAGGCATATATTCATCATTTCGGATGTTCTACTAAAATGGCAAACCTGAGGCAGTGCGGACGGCCGCCGCCTGGTGGTCCACAATGGCAACATCAGCTGCGTCAGGTGGGCAGACGATAACTTCCAAACCTGTGATCTGCTACTTCATGCGCCTTTATAATCTCGGAAAATCGGCATCAGGTGGCGTATTTAGCAACGGTCATTGCCGTAGCTGAAGCCAGCATCGGTGGATCTCGCCGCTTGCTGCTGTGTAGCCAGGTATGCTGCACACTGTGGCTTAGTCAATACAGGGGCTGCGGGGCGCAGTGGGAGGTGTTGCGTACCAGATTCGCCACTCCACCTGCCAAGCGCAGCACCCTGCAGATCTCTGACGACGCCAATTTCCATCCTGGATCTCATATCCGAATCCTCGTCAACAACAGGGGCTACGGGGCGCAGTGGGAGGTGTTTGCGGACCAAATCCAGCCCGTCGCGCGACGCATGCCCTGGATGACGGTCGGCGGCAACCACGAGCGCGACTGGCCCGACAGCGGCGACCGCTACGGCAACGTCATGGACTCGGGTAGGGCTGATTAGTCATGCTAATCCATAAAGTGTACACTCGAAATATAGGAATTTAAACTGTACACTTGCAACTCAAACTAGATAACGGTGGGCGGCAGTCACGAGCGCGACTGGCCCAATGGCGGCGACCGCTACGGCAACGTCATGGACTCAAGTGAGGGCCTCTTGTCTGTCGATATAACATTGCAAAAGGTGCGACGGCAGTGGGCACCGGCGCCGGCATGCCTGTCCAGGGTGCTGCAGGGCGGGAATGCAGACCCTTCCTGCAGTTTGGCCCGTGTCAGAGAAGCAGCTGGCCCGCGCGCCTCCAGATGGGTGGGCAGTGCAGCGCGGCAGCGTTTGCGCATAAGAGATGAAAGTTGACATTTCTGTCAGTGCCATGAATCTGTATTCGATCCATCTGCTTCCGAGCTGCAGGCGGAGAGTGCGGGGTGCGGCATCAGCGGCGCTTCTGGATGCGCGAAAGTTGGAGGCGGAGTCTCTGGTACTGTTTCAGCTTCCAACTTTATTTATGTCGTCCCCGGTTAACACATCTGCTTCCGCGCCGCAGGCGGCGAGTGCGGGGTGTCATACCAGCGGCGGTTCTGGATGCCGCGAAAGTCGGAAGCGGAGCCCTGGTACTCCTTCGATTTCGGGCCCATCCACTTCCTGCAGTACAGCACCGAGGTGCCCTTCCACAAGGGATCACCGCAGCACAGGTGCGCCACAATGCTCTCCCTTTTGACAGAGCGGGTGCACGCACTCGCGTGCGCTTGTGCATCAGCAGCGGTTATCAAGTGTCTGCGCAGCACCTCTGCACTGCAGAATACTACACAGCAGACGCTGATCCCATCTGCGTGAAGTATCCGTTGAAATCAATGTGGGAGCTTCAGGGTGGCGGACCTCGAGCAGTCTGCCAGTTTCGAAGTGTCTCACATTAACACAGCATCAATCCCGGCGCCCGCTCCCCCCGTCACAGGTTCATGGTTGAGGACCTGACAGCGGTGGGCCACGCCCCCTGCACTCTGACAGTTTCGAACTACGCGTATTGAGTCAGACTATAAGACAATCCATTGTCTGCCGCAGGTTCATGGCTGCAGATTTGAAGGCGGTCGACCGATCCCGCACGCCCTGGGTCGTCGTCGGCGGCCACCGCCCGATCTACATCGACTCCACCAATTTCACCCCGGGGCAGGGCGACCAGACTGTGGCGGCGGATCTTCGTGCTGCTCTCGAGGACGATTTTGTCAAGTATGAGGTGCGTGATTGCGTCTTGTAACTTCTAAACCGTTTCTGTATCGCGAATAAATTTCGCCCCAGGGCAGGGCGACAGGGCCGCAGCAGCAGACCTTGCCGCGCTGCAGGATGTCTCGTCAAGTTTCAGGTGCGCGCCCCTTGTCCGGCCGGCTTCAAGACACCTGCAAGCTGCATGCGATGGAGGGATCCTGTGCCCCCCCATCATCCAGGCGCAGCAGGCTCATGCAGCAGACGCAGTCAGTCGCATGGACGCCCGGCAGGAGCGACGCGGGGCGCCCCGTCCCTAGGCAAAATCTCCTGCCCGGCCTAGAAAAGTCGTGCAAGAGTGCCGGACGCAGCAGCAAATGTTGTGCAGGCGGAGCGCATCATCAAAGCACAGCCCCGCAGGCCAACTGCTGCCACGGTACGGCGGTCCGGTCCGGTCCAGTCTTCTCTTCCCGGACGGTTGCAGATTGGCTCTGATCCGAACTGCACCTGCAGGTGGACATGACGTGGCACGGGCACCACCACAGCTACCAGCGCACCTGCCCGGTGAACGGGGAGCGGTGTCAGGGGAACAATGCAGACGGCAGCGCCAAGGCACCCATCAACGTGGTCATCGGCAATGCCGGCGCGGAGCTGTGCTGGAATGTCGCACCGGACACGCCGTCGCACTTTGAGGTGGGGAACCTGGGTTGCTGTGATCGGATCTGAAGCTAGTCGAACGATGGTGAACTGCCACCCAGCTGCTGATTCAGCACTCCGGCGCACGCCAGCACCCGCGCGAGCGTAAACACTGTGGAAATCAGCAACGCCGGCGCGGAGCTGTGCTGTCGCGCCGCAGACGCCATCGCACCTCGAAGTATTGCGTGTTTTGAAGTCGGTTCCGAAGCAATCAGCATATAGCAAGGTGCTACCCAGCGGCTGCACATCCATTGACAGCAGCACGCCCGCGCCCCGGTCAACATGGTCATCGGCAATGCTGCCGCGGAGCTGTGCTGGAACGTCGCGCCACAGACGACGTTGCACTTCGAGGTGAGAAGCTTGGGTGTTCAATGTGAAGTGTTCGTGCTGCAAGCCGGAGGGAGATTTGAGCTGTGCTGGGACGTCGCAGGTTGGAGCTGGCGTGGGGGTACTTGAAGGCGTACACCGACACGATGCATTTATTGGCACCATCTTAGTGCTCCCCATTGCTGGGTTCCACCTGCATTTCTACTGACTGCAGGTGGTAGAGCTGGCGTGGGGTTACATGAAGGTGGACGCCAACGCGACGCACATCACCTGCGAGGTGCGCTCAGCCGGATGCAGCTGTGTCGGTCACACGCCAATGCCATGAAGCGCAGCAATGCTGTCTCAGAAGTGGGCAGCATCATCTCTCGTCCCGTTTGAACCTGCCAGCAAGCAGCACGGCTTGGGCGTGTGCAACGCCGGAACTTGCTGACCCCTTCAACAACGTCCACGCTGGGAGACGCCATCCACAAATTGCAGGCCGTCAGCGAAGCGGAGGGGTCGGCTCAGTCGCGCGCGCTGGACAATGTCACGCTGTACAAGCGTTTAGAACCATGAAAACAAAAACGCAGTTGAAACGACTGCAGGCCATCAGCGACGCGGAGGGGTCGAGTCAGCCGCGCACGCTGGACAAGTTCACGCTGTACAAGCCGCGCGGCTGGCGGCCCACCAAGGCGGCGCGGGCGAGCGCCGGTTCAAGGTTTAGGCACTCGACGGAGGAAGCGGCTCGGGCAGCGGCGGCGGCTTGGCTGGCGGCAGCAGGCTCAAGTGCGGCACGGCTGTGGCGCCGCATCGTCGGCGTGCTTGCTGCGTGATGCGCTGCGCTGTGCAGCGGGAGCTGCGGTCACATATGGTATTGCACGGAACTGCACATACCAGAAATAGTATGCAGTGTTCGCAATTGCACAATTTGCGGCGCTCTTCTCGTGTGTACACTGCTCCATACCTAGCTGGTGGCCGCACGATTCGCGGCGTGCCGGCGTCCATAGCTTGTAAGGCTTCTGATCCGCATTCAGCTGTGGTGTGTGTATCCTATTGATTCGAAAACATTGTACGTCTGTCTTTGTTTGAGGTGTGCAAGGGGAAAAGGTTCGACTCTGCCGTGGCCTTAACAGCTTAGGCCCACAGAGTATGCACACAGAATGCGCCGCCCCGCCGCCACATGCCATCGCCACAGCGAGCCATGTGCCCATCAGGCGACATGTTTCGGGTCCAGGCAGCTCTGCCCATTCGCATGCATGCCTGCCCATTCAGTGGGCCCAGCCTCCCCATCCCCTCGTCGGTCCATGTGGGAAACCCCAGGCAGGCCACGAGAGTCCTGCGACCAAGACGCCAGCGCACAAAGCTAGCGCTTAAACCCTGCTACAGGATAGGCAGATCTCAATCAAGAAATCTCAAACCAATCGGGGCCCGAGCCCGCAGTCAGCATCACTTCCCACTTTCGCCTCCCTCTCACGTACGCATTTGCGCTTCTACAGCTGCATATAACTTTCACAATGGCGTCCGCTGTCATGTCCAAGGCTTTCGTAGGCCAGAGCCTGCGGGCCGCGGTCCCGACCGCTGGCCAGGTGAGGGCGATCCCTTCCTTTGTCCGCACCTCCTGCGGCGCCTGTTCCGCCGGATCGGGGCTCTGATGTTCTCGATCCATGCTTTGAGAGCGGCCGCGAGGCGCCTGGGCTGGAGCCGGGCCATGGCGGCACTCGTGTCAGCCGTTAGCACTCCAGCGTCACAAGCATGATGCCGGGCTTGCAGCTGGTGCACAGCCGGGTGCCATAGCTGCACTAGCAGCGCTTTGGTTGCTGCATCAGTACATCGGTTCTTGCAGAGTAGGATCTGCTGCTGCGCCGACTTGTTGTCTGTCAGTCTCACTGACTACAACTGCAGACGCTTGCTGTTGTGACGCACCCGGCACACTAGTGCCCAGGTGCACACTGTGCATGATCGCAGCCGTCCCTCACTCGGCAGCGTCTCTCTGCAGCAACACGCACTTATTCTTATCCTCGCGAACGTGGCCGGCCAGCCGTCCAGAACTGGCAGTCGTATCTTGGGTGCTATCCTTTCGCCTTTTTTCGCTGGCGCCGACCCGGCGGGCCACAGGCGAACCATGTTTCAGCATATCGTTCCTATGCCGTGCAGGGCAACAAGCAGGTGACCCGCGCCGCGATCGAGTTCTACGGCCCAGACCGCGCCAAGTGGCTCGGTGCGTTCCCTTCCGGCCGCCTGCGAAGTGCCTCCTTCTTGCGGCAGACGCGTGCTTCTGCATTGCCAGCCGTCCTGCAGCAACCGGCGTGCGTCACTTCGCTGCTTGCGATCCTGCAGTGCCCCTTTTTCCTTCACTTCCCAACTTAGCATACCCTGCACTTGTGCTACGTGCAGGCCCGCTGTCGGAGGGCGCCACCCCCGACTACCTGAATGGTGAGTTCCCGGGTGACTACGGCTGGGACACCGCCGGCCTGTCGGCCGACCCCGAGACCTTCGCTCGCTTCCGGGAGACCGAGCTGATCCACGCCCGGTGGGCCATGCTCGGCGCCCTGGGCTGCGTCACCCCCGAGCTGCTGTCCGCCGTGAGATCCTCCCCTGCCCAGCCATGCCCTCTGCATGCGTGTCTGCGCTTGCGCCACTCTGCATTGCCTGCGGCGCCTCCGCGGCATGCCGCAGCGCTGCAGCTGACGCACAGCTTGCCAGATGACCTGCCGGCCGCACTTGAGTCTCCTGCAACTGCCAACGCTGACAGGCGTGTGCGCTGACATCTGCATTCTTACTCGCAGAACGGCACCCCCTTCGGTGAGGCCGTGTGGTTCAAGGCCGGCGCCCAGATCTTCGGCAGCGACGGCCTGAACTACCTGGGCAACCCCAGCCTAGTGCATGCGCAGAGCATCATCGCCACCCTGGCGTGCCAGGTACGCTGCCTGGCACATCTGCCACACCTGGTCCTTGGGAGCGCAGCCGTGCTTGCCCTTGCCGTGCTGTTTGCCCTTCAGCTGATAGCATGCAGCGCAATTTCAGTGCTAGTTGCTCCCGCATAAGCTCCGGTATGAACATCCCTTTGCCAACACAACGCCTGCCTGAAATTGCAGGTTGTGCTGATGGGCGGCGCCGAGGCGTACCGCGTCAACGGCGGCCCCCTGGGTGAGGGCGCCGATGCCGCGACCTACCCCGGCGGCAGCTTCGACCCCCTGGGCCTGGCTGACGACCCCGACACCTTCGCTGAGCTGAAGGTGTGCCTCTTGCTTTTGCATCGATCCTTCTGTGCCTGCATTCTTCTGCACCTGTCCTTATAATTGCACATCTGCAAGCCGCCACCGACCTCTGACGACGATTGCTGACTGGTGTCAAATCTCCTGATCCAACAGGTGAAGGAGCTGAAGAACGGCCGTCTGGCTATGTTCTCCATGTTCGGCTTCTTCGTCCAGGCCATTGTCACCGGCAAGGGCCCGATCGAGAACGTGCGTCCTTGTACAACCCACTTTGACCCTGGTCAATGTTCGGGCGCCCTGCTGCATGCTCAAGCGGCATTTTGCTTGCATGTCATCATAAACTAAGACTGGTGCTTCTGCCAAGCCTGCTTGACATGACTACTTGTGCCTCTATCTGATCATTTCTGTTTTTCTGCGCGCAGCTGAACGACCACCTGTCTGACCCGTCCGCGGTCAACGCCTTCAACTACGCCACCAAGTTCACCCCCTCCAACTAGATATCGGCTTGGAATAGCGCGACAATGCTGCAGTCGTGTAGGGCACCAGCAGTAATCATGCCATTTTTTTGCTGAGCGACATCTGTTGCCGTATTTTTAGAGATGTAAAATGGGGCAAAGTTGAATTCCGTTTTTGAGACGGAACCCCACAGCCGTCGATACCGCTCCCATTCCTTGCCCGCACCGCCGCTGCGCCTTTCAGCTTCTCACGCAACGTTGCAACTTGAAAATCCCGCACATTCCCCCGCCAGCATCTCGCACAATGGCTTTGCTACCTGCGACGACCCACCACTCCACTCTCAATGCCGCTGCGGCAGAACAGCCAGCCGCGTCTCCCGTACAACGGCCGTTGCCGTCAAATGCACCGCCATCGAGAGGAACAGTTGCAGATTTATCCCTCCCTGCTCGCCGAGCCCTTTGCTCATTTCAAACGGGCAACATCCACCGCCGCCGTTGCTGCTAGGAAGAGCCAAAATTGCACGTGCTCTCGTTCCGTAATCGAGGAGCCTTCTGTACTGCTGCCCGGTACACGCCTCCTGCCACAACTGATCCCTACATACAGCATGTGACTCCACGCGTAGTAGGGTTCTGCACATTGATCAGCGCCGCCCTGCATCGCTGTTTCGCTTCTGGCACACGCTTGTCCTGCATCCAGCGTGTGCACTCAGGTCTTTGCTCCCACCTTTCAGTACATTAGTCGCTTCGTGGTCGTCGGCTATTCAGACGGCTTTCGATTAGAATTTAAGCCAGTGACAAGTAAGCGTGCAGGAAGCGGCGCCGAACAGCGTGACCTGGGTTTAGGGTGTCGGGAATGGCTGCCTCGACAGCGATGATGCGCATGAAGCAGGCGTCTTGAGGCGATATTGCTGCGTAAAAAGGCACAATACACAGCTGTGGCGCTCTTCAGGTGCGACATGCAGCGTCGCTATAGTCATGCACATAGCGGCGCTAACGCGGTCTCATGGCAGGCTTGCTGGCAGGAGCGACCATGATCGCTACCGGAACCGAATCCGGTCCCGAGACCTGTGATCATCGCGGCGCCACCCGATGCTCCACCTATGCGCTGCTGCAGGCCCACCCGCAGGGCCATCCGCAAGCCCGCGGGCGCGGCGATGACGGTGCGGCGGGAATCTGCGTCTGCTGTTGCGCGGTCGCGGCGGCAGACAGCACGCCTTTGCATCTTGCTGGCCGGCGTCGCGGCGCTCGCGGCCGCCGCCGGATGCGCAGGCGGCTCTGGCGGCGTTCCCTGGCCGCACGGGACGGCCGCTGGCGGCGCCGAGGTGCCGGCCGCATCTGTTCATTTCTTGCGCATGTGTAGCATCCCTGTAGCACGCCATGCGCGGCGGCATCCTCATTGCCATGCTGCATGTATGTGATAGCCATGCCGCAAGAACACGTCTGCAAATGCCTGGCTTTATGCACATGCTCTGCAGGCAGCGGCACATGGCCTGGGCAGAAAGGTCGTCGCCACACGAACATGCAGGCGGCGGGCGGTCGCAAGCCGGGCGCGCTTATCAAGTCTTGGTTCGGTGGCAGCGCAGGTATCATTCTGGTGTGATTGCCTTGACTCCTGTTCAGAAGCGCGGGGCCCAGCAGCCTTGCTGAAGTGCACCCTGTGCATGCGCGTGCCAACACTAGCAAGTTCCGCGAGCACTAGCAAGGTCCGCCTTTTAATTGCGATGCAATCCCAGTTTACAAGTGATGGACGAAATACAGCACATCACACTCATGAGTCAAAAGAGCAGACGGTTGCGCATGCGCCAGTCGGCACCCCAGGTGCAGCCATTACTGCTCAGCAGCCCGGGTGCCCACCGCACCACAGTCCGTCCAGCAGCAGCACTGCAGCAGGGACGACGTTGCCGCCAGCGCCGTTGCGGTGTGGAAACGCTCCTGGTCGCTGTCGCGTGTCGACTACAGCCGCACGGCTGGTCCAGCAGCTGCGGCTGCTGCTGCGCCGGCGCCCCTGCGGGGGCGCTGGAGTCTTCGACCGTCACCACCAGCCGCGGCCCTGGCGGCATTTGTCCACGGCGGCATGTGTGCTCGGTGGCATTTTTGTTCGCGTCTTGCATCCTCACAGGAGGTCGAGCCACTCGACCTCCAGCAGTCAGCACCACGCCGCGGCCAGAAATGCATGCTGCCCCAGCTGCTTGCTCACAGCAGGTCCAGTAGCGGCCGCTGCGCCACCGCCGCCGCCGCCGTCGCTCTGGGAGCGCTGGAGTCTTCAACGGTGAGCACCAGCCGCGGCCCCGGCCGCGTGTCGTGCAGGCTGGACAGGTCCGGGTACGTCCAGCTCAGCATGTAGTCCGTCACTTCATACACCCCCGGCCGGAACACCGCCAGCTGCAAACACAAGAGAAAGTGGGTTTGGGTTTTGTTGCTGGAGTTGGACTGTAGGAACTGCATCCAGCTGAAGATGTTGATTGATGGGCCAGGCACCATGCAATGCCACACCAGCCCAAATTCCTGATATGGCCATGTGAACACGACCACTGATAACACCATGTGAATACAGCTGGGGAGGGGCTGGCAGCTGCAGCGGGACCGCTGCCTGCGCGCCGCAGTCTGGCAGGTGACTGTGGCCCACATCGTGCCGCACCACACCACGTCCGGCAGAACACAACATAGTGTTTGGCCTGACCCTCCACAGGTTCAGGCAGGAAGGGCACCTGCAGGGGGACCGCCGCCTCTGCGCCGCCAGGCAGGCTGGGAACCGTGGCTCGCGTCGTGCCGCACCACACCACATCCGGCCCACCGGCGGCGTCCGTCTGCGGGCCGCCGGCGCCGGCGCCGCCGCCAACCGCCAGCGCGCTCGCGCCAATCTCCCAGGCGGCGGCGGCGGGCGCGCCTGGGAATGAAGACACACGATCTCTCAGACATCTGCTTTTGGATATGCCAGGAATTCGGCTTCTAAGCAGGCGACTGGAGCTGGGTGCCGCTGCAGTCGGGGCAGTGTCTGACTGGACAGCGCGAGATGTGGTGGCGCCAAGGTTGTGTGCAACATGTCCGAGGACAGGATGCGCCAATGGATTCAGGTGTATGCAGAAGCATTTCGCTAATTTTTTGGTAGATGCACCATCTGAGGAGGCGCTGTGCTGTGGCCCGGCCTCCACCGACACCGACGCTGCCTGCGGCAGGCAGTTGCGAATCGCCAGCTCCAGGCGCAGGACGCAGGGGGCACCGCGCGAGAAGTCGTGCGCCGCTTGCCGCGGTCCCCGCACAACCGCCCGGCACGGCAACCGCTCCTGCATTACGAATGAGAAATAATGGATCTACATGAATGATGATGTTTGAATGAGATCCAAGTTGTGCGAGTTTGCCTGCCCCGCACCACTGCCCTACACGGCAGCTGCTCCTTCATTGAGGCCAGCAAATGATCAGATCGCCAATTTCATTTGATCGACGCCTGCGCCTAGAAGAGAGTCGGCGGATTCTGCTACTGAGTGACAGGGTGTGCAATCAGATGCATTGGTGTGCAGACTCCTGCCGCGCACTTTGCGCAACACAGCATCTGCTCCTGCACACACGCATCTGCATGTAGTGAACTCAACCGTGTCGACGACAGGGGTCAACACTTGTAGTCCCCCTGCCATGATGGGCTGCATTCACGTCATGCACCCTCGATTCACCCCCGTCCCACCATGCGCCCAAGGTGTAGCCGCCTCTGCAAGTCTCGCCTTCTCGTATCAGCATTTTACGCTGTCTCAAGCAGGAGGCAAAGCAGCAAAGTAACAGCGTGCCGTCCAGATGATCGTCCAACAGCAAAGGTTTGTGCGTGGATCTGGAACATATCACAAAGGAGCAAAATGGACAGGCCATGCAAGCTCACTTTCAGCCGCACGCTGTCGAGATGCGCCAAGCCGCGGTCGTCCAGCGGCGAGACAGCGCGCTACGCCGTCTGAAGTTGAGATGATACCAAAGTGACAGAAGTATTCAAAAAGTGCACCTTCAGAACTGCACCTTCGCAACTGCACCTTCAGGCGGACGCCGTACAAGTGCGCAAAGCCGCGGTGCGGTCGGTTGTCCAGCGGCGAGGCCACATTCTAATCGTACTTACTCGAATGAACCTCTGTCCACAGGTCAGGGTAAGTCACCTTCAGCCGAACTGCGTACAGATGCGCAAAGCCGCGGTGCGGTCGGTCGTCCAGCGGCGAGGCAGCGCTCCATGCGAGCACCAGCCCCGTGCTTTCGGCACCGCCGCCGCCGCTGCCGGGGTCCGCGGCTGACGAGGCGCCACCCGCGGTGGGCGCCTGCCGCCGCGCGCCTGCTGCGCCGCCCGCATCCCGCGCCCCGTCTGTGAACACGCATGAAACACATCAGTAGAAAGCATTGACACGGTAATGTCT
>JAABUM010002209.1_pt1 | contig 26702 bp, 54 predicted proteins | sample 5559161 | NCBI WGS metagenome assembly JAABUM01 (sample SAMN10711868, study PRJNA513369) | rock metagenome | isolation source: Antarctica rocks | place: Antarctica: Victoria Land, Siegfried Peak nord
AACTGCTGGAGTGGGCCGGCATTTGAATCGAGATTGGATCGCTATTGCTCCTATGGGGTGGAAGCGTTCGTCCAGCAGCAGACACATTCAGCGGAAGCACCTGGAAGCCCTGCCCGAGCTCAAGCAGGCGCTCACACTGCATATATGCAATGCACCATCCAGCAAGGAACCTACATCACTTTGAACGCGCGTGGGCGTCCCCCGAACCCATTGCCAGTGATGGCTTGCTGCAGGAGGCGGCTGGCCCTGATGACATCGCCGATTGCATCTTCCTGCTGCAGGTGTGGGTCATCACCTGCAGGAAAACTACTATTTTCTATACAGTTGCCAGCGCGTGCGACAGGCATTGCTGCATGGATGAGCCCTGGCGACTGATGAACCCTACCCCTGAATGAATATTGATCCTAGAGCCCGCACACTCATGGTCCAAAACATCTGCAAAGCCAATGGGAGCGCCTTATGTATAGTGTTTGAGGTGCGCACAGACGGCAGTACCTTGAGGCGAGGAGCGGCGGGCAGCGACGCCTGCAGAGCCTGCGCCGTGAACCACCAGCAGAGCGGCTGCCAGCAGAAATGAAATGACTCATGTCTGCAATTGTCCGTCTGAAGAACAGCAGAACTTCTTGAAGCTCATCATTAAGTAGCAAAAAGCAATGGAGCGCATGAGGCAGCATAGACGGCGGCCTTCCTTGTTGACTTCCGCTCGACGTGCATAGTTGTAACGCACTTGCACATGCATGATGCGTGCAGACGGTACACTGGATCACTTAAGCCTCTTTTTTGTGGCAATGTGCGCCTCGTTTACGGTAGTGTGAACAGCTGTCAGCATAATGCAGTTGTGCACAGACTCGCTCTTACCTGCCTTCCTGGCTTGTTGTTTGCTGTCTGTCTGCACAATGATGAGTCAAGATCACATATTTTGCAGAAGGGTAGCTTGCGTCAAACGGTGTTTTCAAATGGTACAAGAAAGACTGCGTTCAGATGATCTTAAGATGCATCACAGGACAGCTGGATGAGATGCTGCTGCCGCCAAGTTGTCGTTCTGCGGTCATCGGCGTCCATGAAACTCGAGCCTCGCAGCCACATCGCACGCTACGGAAGGAGAATTAATTTGTTACAAGCCATTTGTGTCCTCATGTGCTGGTTTTCTTGCAGCAGCTATCAGCGTGCGTGTATACTACATTGCATGCGGCTGGCGCCCCTTCACGGATACCATATTTTTGCAACAGTCTCCCAAACGCCCAAGCTGCAGTACTGACCTGAGCCCTCTTTCACAGACTTCCAGGTACATTACAGCTCCGTGTGACATCATGTGCATCACCACACACTTCCAAAATCGCCAAACATAATCAAGCCTTCTGTGCCGGCCGGTCACGCGGCGTCACCGCCACCTCCTTCTGCTCCGGCAACGCCCACTTGAGCTTCGTGTGGAGCCACAGAGCGACGTACACGAGGCCCAGCAGCACCGGCACCTGCGCGGCACACTGGTCCGCTCACACCACCACTCTGCCACTTCAATGGCACAGCTTCAAAGCATGTCCATCACTGAAGGAGACTGCATGCATGTGCACTTTGGAAACATCCCGCCTGCAGTTCCACTGTACATGGGAGCAGGGTATGGGCGTGCCTCGATGAGGGGGCCGATGGTGGCGGCCAGCGCCTCCTGGGAGTTTACGCCAAAGGTGCTGACGGCAATGGCGATCGCCTGGTCCACAGCAGACGCAGGCTCAGAACTTACGCAGGCTGAGGTGTGCATGCTGCTGGAACAGCATTTTGAGCTACCGCACTAGACAAAGCACGCGCCAACATGTATGCCTTCAACGTGAATGTGCTGGCACGCACCAGCTCGAAATTGTTGGACGATGCCGTGAAGCTCTGCGTGACGCACTGCTCGTACGTGGAGTGGAACTTGCGCGTGACCAGCAGTGTGGCGATCCACATGATGAGGAAGTAGACGAACATGGGGACCGCCACGCGGCACACGTCCCCAATGTGGTCGATCACGTTCTTCGCCTGCGCGGCGCAGCAGGAGGGGTAGGTCGGGCCAGATGGTCGAGACTTGTTGCATGCACGGGCTGCAGGATCGGAAGCGCTGCTGCAATAAACCTGGGCAACCCCTGATACGATATTGGCCTGCTGCAGGAAATGCAGCTCGGACGCATGTGCATCCGGTGTACTGATGCGTATGGTGGGAAGTCCCTCGCACTTCTGACGCATGCACAGCAAGTGTACCTGCAGAGCGAACAGCACGAGGACGGTGTAGATGAGGGCCAGCAGCGCGACGGGACCGAACCAGGGCAGGAACTTGTTGTCCAGCCACTTGCGGCCGGCGACCGCGATGATGCCTGCCGGCGCGGAAAGTTGGCGTCACGAATCATCAACTTTTAACAGATGTTACAGCTGCAGAGCATGATGCTGCCTGCGGCCGTAACTCCTTCGATTCAATCATCGTAAGAAAAGGTCAAAGGTCGCGCACCATAGCGAGTGATGATGCCGGCGACGAGGGGCGCGCCCAGGTAGATAAGCACGCTGCGGGCCACGTCCCAGAAGCTGAAGTCGACGCTGCCGCTGGACCGGGAAACCACCTGCAACAGGTGACACTACTGCGTCTGTGCCTGCCGCTGTGTGGTGCGCACAGCTGACAAAGCAGCCATGGATCATATGGCAGGTCGCCGAATGCGGTGACGGCACAGCCTGCGATGCCAGCGGCAACCTCGACACCATCCTCGAGCTGAAACGGCGTGAAACAGGAGAACTCAGAGCTTCAGGGTGATCACCTTGATGTAGAAGATGGCGAGCGGCGAGTACAGCACGATCTGCATGATGCTGTTGATGGCGACCAGCACGGCGCAGTACTCGGCGTGGCCCCTCGCCAGCTGGTTCCACAGCAGCACCATCGCGATGCAGCGCGCCAACCCCACCTGCGGCACCAGCCTCGTCTTACACTATCAAACCCATCTTGGCCGCAGCTACACTGGTGGATCACCGCAGCAGCTCGCTGTGACGACTGAAGGTGCAATAGCTAGTGAATGCATTCAGTTTGCGTGGCGGATCTCAATTTGAATTCAGTTTGTGACTAACATATTGAAACAAACGAACTCAAGTGGCAGCGCCGCCACGCACCAGGATGACGCCGTTGCGGTATCCGGGCAGGTCGGGCAGGAACGCCCAGGCGAGGCCCGTTATGAGCGCCGGGCCCACCAGCCAGTTGAGCACCAGCGACAGGCCGACCTGCTTCAGCATGCCGCGCTCCCCCAGCAGCTTGCCCAGCACTTCGTACCGCACCTGCAGTTGAAATTTTGCATGTGATGCACATGACTTGCTGTGAATATGCATTCATGAGGTGGATTTGTAGGAGGTGTTGCTTGGGTGCGCAGCAGCAGCAGCAGCAGTGCTCGTTGCATAGCAAGCAGCTTGAATACAGCGGCTGATACCTGACAGTACCGCATTTTGTTCAGCTAAGATTCGAGCAACAACCGCAAGAGCTGCAGCAGGCACCGCACCTTGGTGAGGACGGGCCACATCATGAGCCACAGCCCCAGCGCGATCGGCAGCGACACAGTGTCCACCTTTGTCGTCTGCAGCTTCCCGCTGATGTCTGCACACATCCCACACATCTGTTGGCTGTAGCCACACTGCACAGTTGTCATGGGCGTGGTGTCAATGGGATTTCGCATTATACATCGAAGGTGTGTTCCATATCAAGACACGACGATGTCCAGCGGCACAGCAACCGCGCTTGCACAGGATGTCGCCCCGGCTTGCGGCTGTGAACTCGCACCTGTGAACTCGCCCAGGATCACGCCCAAGATCATGGCGCCAATGATCCACACGCTCAGCAGCCGATCCGTCCAGCTCAGCTGCTTGAAAACGCCTGCATAATGCCCAACCGGGCGCTATTCGCTATCCAGCCACAGTTGCGGCGCCAGGCGGATCATCCAGCATCTGGGAGCACAAATTCGCAGGAGGCGATGATCTTGAGGGAGGTCAAAGTCAAAGCACGCTCACCGACTGTTGCCGCGGCAGGCGCGAGTGGCGGTTCCAGCTCCGTCTCCAGGGCCCCCGCACCTTCAGCGCCGGCCGCCGCATCATCTGACTTGGTGAAACACCTGAGATATAGATGGAGATCTTTCACATGTGTTTTACCGCCACACTGCCCAGGATCCAGCTGCACAGCAGCGAAATGCGCAGCGGCTAGGCCATGCGCTCGAATTTCAAAACTGTTCACCTCTTCCTGAGGCTGCAGCTCGGTGCTCTGCTTGAAACGTCACAGATTGTTTCTCCTCCCGCAAACCGCAGCTTCGGCAGCATGGCGTCTGCTGGCAGGCCCTGCACCTCGCCGAACGCTGCCGCGTCAGCCGCATGCAAGAGTGCATGCCAGTTCCCGTTGACCCTTCGCTGAGCCAGTCACATGGTAACAGACGACTAAAATCATGTATTTGAGGTCCGAGCGCGTGTGCTGCCATCACACGCTGCCCTGATGACATTGTACGGAACCTTTAGAGTTGACTGCCAGCGTGCTTCACCTGCGGCGGGCAGCAAGTCGCTGTCTGGGCTTCGCCGTCCCACGATGCCTTGACTGTGGTGCCGTCCTCGAACTCACACAGCAGGCTGTCTCGCTCGCCGGGCACTACTAGCTCATCGCAGTGCATGATGAGCTCCGCCTGCGGGTGCGTGTTGGGGCATTCGTCATTGTCGCAATAGCGGAGGCCATCCATCCTTGCACACTTTGAAAAGATAACTAATGAATGATGTGTAGCTCTCTCTCAGCCGTAGTATCGGCTGCATGAGATTAGGGGTGACGTGCTGCCGGCTGAAGTGCTCCAGTTGAGGCACGGCCTTTCCCTTTCCTCAAAAAGAGTCGCAGCTCCTCCTCACGCTCATACTCTCTGCAGTTTACGTTAATTCAGAGAAGGAGTCTTTTGACGTGACGTCATGGAACCGGCAGTGGTGCTCTTTGCGTGCATTGCCAACGCAGGTACGAAGTGCACTGCACGAGCGCCTCATGTCTGAGCCTCTGAGGCTGACAGGACCTATCAACACGCACCCTTCATATATGTCTATGGACACGCGACGCATCAATCGTGCTGCGGTCGGGGCATCCGATGGCCAGGCGAGTGGGAGCGAAGCATGCCAGAGCGCATGAATTGAGCTCAGATTAGGATCAGCTTGGCATGCAACTGGATCTCAAGCGGGTATCCAATGAGAAGAGCGTGTGAGGGAACGTCGGACTCGAATGCGCGGCACCGCATCGTTGCGCCGGTACCACATCAGCTCCAGCAGCAGCTGCATGGTTTGAATTTTGCTGCGCGGTTGATTCCAACACCATGAATCTACCCAGAACTTGAAGCACTGAAACTTACATAATCGCAGGCCGCAGCCAGATGTCGGCGGCGCTGGTCGACGCGGCCGCCGACCCGACGACCGCGTCGGCGGCGCTGTTCCATGCGCGCGCTGACCCGGCAAAGGGGCGTGGCATCTCCGCTCAGACACCAGCATCTTGAATTACAGACATGCTCCGTGCTGAAACGCAGGGCGCAGCCAGATGTCTGCGGCGCTCTTCAATGCGGCCGCTGACCCGGCCAAGGCGCGCGGCATCTCCGCCGGGACGCAGCCGAGCGCCGCCGTGCACCCGGTGTGCGTGATCGTGATGAACGAGCTGGGCATGGATATTGAGAACAATCAGCCGCAGCGGCTGACGCAGGAGCTGGCACAGCAGGCATCGCTGCTGGTGACCATGGGCTGCGGCGAATCGTGCCCCTTCGCTGCTGGTGCGCAGCTTGCCTAGCATGCAGATCAGATCTGTGTGCAGGTTTCAAGTGCATCTGCACTACATGCACATCAGCCTTGTGTTGCTTCTGGGTGCTTTGATTATTGCGGCTGTAAGATGGTGCCTCCCCAAGGGCGAGTCTCAAAGCAGTAGTTTCTTTATGCAGGCCTCGAGAAGCTGGACTGGCCACTGGCGGACCCGAAGCACATGCCGGTAGACGGCGCGCGGGGGGTGCGCGACGACGCCGCGGCGCGGGTCAAGCAGCTGATCGAGAAGCGGGGCTGGGGCAGAATAGAATGACCGTGGATATACTTGGCCCATTGACGTCTTATGCATGGGCGTCTACTCTGACTGAGTCCAGATTATGACAATGCACGAATTCACCGGCGTCTGCCTCTGCACTGGCCACTGAAGATCAGCCACGGCCATACATGCGACAGCTGCTGCTGACAATTACCACCAACGCCGGCCGCAGCTGTATGCCACCATGATGACATGTTGTTTCTGGTGGCAACAGCGAAAGTTGGACAATGTGCTTTGATTTGGAACGCATTTCTGAAAGCCTGCGCATTTGTTATTGAGTAGATGACTGCGGCGTTCCTCACAGGGACAACACGAGTTTCGTCTGGGAAATGGGTAGGTACTTCGAGTGCTGATCATCAATCATATAAACCCACCCCTGGAAAGAAAAGCAGACAGCAACGCAGAGCTGACTTGATTATGATACACACCGGAAGCTTCGCACACTGGCTTACTGACAAGAAGGGCGGAATTTGACACTGCGAAGTTCGTTCGAGGAGAGACCAAAGGTATATGAGCGAGCAAGCAGGCAGGCGCCCCCAAGCGCCTGCGCCCGACTGGCAATGCCACTTTCAGCGAGAATGGAGCCCTGCCCCAATGCTTCGAGCCCTGCCCCAGGGCTAGTGTCGCCTCTCGCGCCTCAGTCGTCGCCGTTCAGGAGCATCTCGAAAACTTCCGCGTCGATCAGACCGACGTCGTCGCCGAGATCGTCCTCCTCCAGCATCTGGTGGTCGCCGCCGCTCATGTCCCGGTCGCCAGCGCTGCCGCCGCCGCCGCTGGCGGCGTCGTCGGCCGCGCTGTGCTGCTGCGAGTGCTGCCGATGCAGCAGCTGCCCGCCGCCGGACTGCTGGTGGCTGTACAGTGGCTGTGGCTCCCGCTGCTGGTAGGACAGTTGGTGGTACGACAGTTGCTGCTGCGGCTGCTGGAGACCTTGCTGATGCTGCCCGAAACCTTGCTGTTGCTGCGCATGCCCCTGCTGCTGCTGGTGTTGCTGCTGCTGCTGGTGCTGCTGCCGGTACTGCTGCTGCTGCTGCTGCAGGTGCGGCTGCGGCGCCGGCGGCGACGTCGCCGGCGAGGTGAGCTCCTGCGCCGCCGGCCGCGCGAAGCTGTGGTTCGGCGGCGGCTCGCCCGGGGCAGCGCCATAGCTCCCCGGTTGCAGCTGCTGCGACACCTGCTGCTGCTGCTTCGGCAGCTGCTGGGCGTCCATGCCGCCATACCCGGCCCGTTGCTGATCCGCCTGCCGCTGCTGCTGCTGTTGCTGGTGCTGCACGAACGGCGAGGGGCCATTCAGTAGAGGCTGCTGGTAGGCGCCTGAGCCGCGATGCGACAAGACGGTGCCGGGTCTGGCGCCTCCCGCCTCTATTGCCGAATGCTGCGGTATTCCCTGCACAAAGGCGATACAAAGATTTCAGGGTCCGCTCGTCGGTCGCCTGGCCTTGTGGCAGGGCGCAACAGAGGTCGTCATCGCTTGCGCCACTGCTGCAGGCTGGAGCTGTGACTTTGGGACCCTGCCCCCACCCGCGGAAGAACGGCAGGATACGTGACTGAAGAACCTGGCCTACAAGATTGGAGCGACTGCCTGCCACAGACGCCGGCATGCCACAAAGGCGCCTGGAGGAAGAATCTGCACACGTCTTAACACGATTTGTGAAGGAGTTGAGGGTGGGCTACCTGGGCCATGAAGTTGGAGGGCGGGTCGTCCAGCAGCGGCGGCGGCATGTGAAGCGGCGCAGCTTGCGCCGCATACGCCAGCGACGGCAGCTGCTGCAGCGACGCCGGCGGCAGGAAGGCGCCCCTGGACAGCTGCTGCTGCTGCTGCTGCTGCTGCGGAAAACCATTCTGCTGCGCCGCGCCGGCCTGCTGCAAGCGTGAGCACAAGAGGAGCTTAGTGCAGCATGGAAAGAAACTCAGGGCCAGTACAGCATAATAGGCACGAGAGCAACCAGGGACGAGAGCAAAGGGTGTTGGTCAAGGTAGTTCCAACAAGAGCAGAATGTGCAGCTCGCGGCAGGATTCAGTTCACGAGTGCAACCTGCATGGCTGCTGTGTTCTTTCCCACAGACCGCCATGCAGTTCAGCCTCATTCCAAATTGAAGTAAATGGATGCGCACCAGCAGTTGCGCGTAGGAGCCCTGGCCATGCCCTGAGCCGTCAGCCTGCAGCGGCATCGGCGGCACAGCGCCATTCGCCATGGCCGAGCCGGCGTTGGCATTCCAGCTCCCGGGCAGCTGCCCGCTGCCGCCGGGCTGGCACGCGCTCACCCGGTCCAGCGGCACGGATTGCACCAGTGGCACAGGCGCCCCTGCACAGGGCATCGTCCAGTCAGCGAGTGCGCATTTGGTGAAGAGCACTGAGAGTGGATGTTCAATTCGGTCGACAAGGCCATACTTGGCGTGGTGCTTTCGAACTGCGACATGGTGTGTCCACGGCGCCTGCTACACGTTACAAGCGCATGGGAGCAAAGTATGCAGCTGGGCGAGCCTCCTCTGGCGAACAGCGAGGAGACGGGCGGGACCTGTGCCAGGCGGAAAGGCGGATGTGACGGCAGGCGCCGGCGCGTGCATGGGCAAAGACGCTGCGGCGGTGCCAGAAACCGCCGTCGCCAGCGAGGCCGGCGGCAGCAGCAGCGGCGCCGCCTGTGTAGAGATGCCAGGGCGTCAGCATCCCGATATGTTGACACTGCATCGGATGCAGGCCTTGGCCGAACATTATGTGCCAGCTTGACGTTGCAGGGCGGGCAAGACGGCAGCTGGCTGGTGCACTGGCGACAAGCAGCTGCTGACTGCAACAGCCGGCATATGCACACTGACAGTCCTGGAATCGGCAGATGCAGCCACGAACAGCTCCGTCCACCAGCACACCGTCACCTTGCCCTGAGGCAAAACATTCGCCCCAGCTTCCTGGCGAAAGGCTGGCGGTTCTGCTCTGGCTCCGCCTGGCGCACTGCACGAGTCGTTCCTTATGTCACAAACCTGTGCCGGCGTGATGACGGTGGCAGTCTCATCTGCGGCGTGCATGGTGGGGATGAGCTGTGTGAGCGTCATCCACCTGTCGTCCTGCGCGCCCGCGCCCGGGCCGCCGCCTGCGCAATGCAACACTGTTTGTCAAACTTTGTCCAGCCTGCAAGCCAGTGTGCTATGGCGATTGTGCTGGTGCTGGTGGCCGTCACAGCCAACCCTGGCCAATTTCAGTCTGGCATGCTTGAGGGCAGCCCGGCCAGGCACCGCCCTGGGCGTGCCACGTCTTGGCGGCTGAAAAGCACAGCTACAGCGTTCAACATTGCCACACACCTGACCGGCGGGCGCGATCGGGCCCGCGGAGCAGGGGACCAGCATTGTAGTAGATACGATTGACGAAACCTGCTCCATTCAGCCCAGGGTGCACACCTGCGGGGCCTGCGGGCGATGGGAGCGGCGCAAGCAGGGACCAGCATTGTCTGCTTTACAGCACGACTATTGTGTTGCTGCCTTGAGCCAGGAGTGCGCACCTGCGGGGACGGCGGGCGCGATGAGACCAGCGAAAGCAGGGACCATGACTGTTGTGTTGCTGCCTTGAGAGCCAGGGATGCGCACCGGCAGGGCCGGCGGGCGCAAAGGCACCAGTGGAGCCGTGAGGCAGCATGGCGCCGGGACCGGCACTGGTATCCAAGCTGTCCATCGCCTTGGACATCTTCAGCAGCTGGCGCCGCGGCCAGCGCTGGATGCCTGCGCGCATCTCGAACAGCAGAGAGATTTGTCGACTACATAACAGCGCATCATCAAAGTCGAGGCTCTGGCGGCTCTCAGCGCGATCCGGTTCCACACTCTGCGAGGTCAACAGTAGTCCAACCCAGCAGAGCGCAGCGTGCGAGACTCGAGCATACGCAGCATGTATACTTTGGCGATAGGTCGAGGCAAGTCGGGCATTTTCAAGGCGTCCACGGCATGTAGAGTGACAGTGTGCCGCACCGTGCCGGCGGCAGGCGCGCTTGAGCGTGGTGGCGCAGATGCCGAGCCGCGAGGCCGCCTCCTTGAGGCCCACGCCAAAGTGCGACTGCAGCTGCTCCAGTCGCAGCTTCTTGCCCGGCTTGCCCGCGTTGCCGCTGCCCTTGCCCCGCCGCCGCCGGCTGCCTGCGCAGCGCACAGAACGTCTTCCAGTTCTGGAAGGAGGATCTGTGCTCCCTGCGAGTGGAGCAGATTTGTAGGCTGGCCACAGGCTCCGCATTGAGGCGCTACGGTCTGGCCTTCGCTACCGGGCTGGCCTTCGCAGCCCTTGTCACCTCGATATCATTGTGTAGCTCTGCCGCTCATGCAGCTGCTGAAGGCGCGGGAATCTTTGCCTGCCATCAAGCAGCGGCGCATGTGCGATTGCAGGGGACCCGCTTCGAGCACACTCAGATTGGTGTCAGATGCTCGTACCTGGCGCCAGAGGCTCGCCGCCCTCCCCCTCCTCGTCGCTGCCGCTATCTTCACCGATGTCTTCACCGTCGTCGTCCTCGCCATCCATGCCGTCCTCAGATATCGGCACAACTGCATCATCCACGGCGGCCACGTCAGCATCTGGCAGTGGGGAAGAACTGTGTGCCCCACCTTTAATATGGAATCGGCGACGCAGTCTGTTGTGACGGCTCACGCAGTCTGTTGTGACGGCTCACACGCGAGATACACTTCGTCAATGCCGCTGTCACACATCGCGACAGGCAACATGCAGCATGTGCAGGCAATGGGGTGCACCTGAAGAGTTGAAGCTGCGCTTCGACAGGCTGGGGAAGCGCGACGCCTGTTCCGCAGCTGTGGTGGCTGTCTCGCTGCGATTGCCCTGTGCAGCAGGCGGTCACCAAAACGTCAGCACATGATGAACTGCAAATCCACCCTAGACCCTGCATTGGGGCTGCCGAGCCGCGCAGGTCGCTCCTGAGATCCCGCTACAGTGATCTCTTTCGAAAGAGCCTGCGCAATGAATGCAGACCGAAATTCTTGGTGCTCTCCACCGTCTGCCGTCTTGCAGCGACCACAGCCTCGCCATCTCCCACGGGGCTGCAACACAGGCATCGCACTGCGAGCCCCAAACCCTGACCCAAAGCACCTGGCGGGCACGCAGCTCCATGGACGGCTGGCTGTTGGAGCGCAGGGTGCGGACCTCCGGCGCGGAGCGGCTCCGCAGCGACGCCGCCACGCCGCCCTCCGCCTCCGGCGGCTTTGCCTCCTCGCTGCCGGCGTGCTCCGGCGCCCGCGCGCTGCTCTGCTGCGCTGACGCGCGGGCCAGTGACGGCGATGCCGCCATGGTGCTGTCGCCCAGCACGCCGGCCGAGGCCGCGGCATCGCTGCCGCCGCCGGCAGCCATTTCGGCGTCGCCGTCACTGTCGCCGCCGCCAGGCGCCGACGCCGGCGGCCCCGCCAAGCCGTCGTTCACCAGCTGCCGCTGGCTTGAGGAGGTGGGGGACACCGCGTTGCTGCCGGCGGCACCCGCGGCAGCCGCGGCGGCGCCGCCGGCGCCGGCCGCCGCGCCGCCGACGGACGCGTCGCTCGGTGACGGCGTGGCGTCCGGGGAGTTGGCGTTGGAGCCGGACTCCACGCGCAGCGCGGCGAACGATTTCGCAGCCGCCAGAGAGAACTCCATTTCCTTCTGGTCCGCCGACGTGTCGCACGTGTACATCTGGCACTTCTGCGGCCGGTAAATGGGGAAGGCTGGTAAAGCTGCGGCTGGAGAAGCTTGGCCGTGAAGCACTGTAGAAGCGCAGAATGACGGCGATGCAGCAACACTCGAATGGCATGGCATGGCATTACAGCGGCGGGGGCTGTCATCCTGCGGGTGTGCCATGGGCATCGGGACTCACCCGCAGCACGCCGGACACGGTGCTCGCCAGCCTTGTGAAGTGCATGTCCTCCACCGTCTGCGCAACACGTAATACGCCATGCTTGGGTCTCTCTGCATGGCATGTTGTCACACCGCGACGGGCGGTGGCGCCAGTGCTGCTTCTTTCACCAATGCTATCCCCCATACTGCCATGCTTTCACTCACTGAACCTCCCTCCCATGCTTCCATGCTTTTGCCGTGAAATCCATAGACCTCCAAATATCATGGTGGGTCCCACACCTGCACCACCTCCAGAACGCCGACCACATTGTGGCGGGCGGGCTCCGTGAACAGCGGCAGCATTAGCCTCGCGTGCACGCGGCAGTGCTATATCAAGACTACCAGTTGTATGATTCCCATCTTTCACTCCTACCTGCATCACCTCCAGACGCCGACCATTGTGTCAGGCAGGCTCCACGAACAGCGGCAGCATCAGCGCTGCTGAGTTACAACTTTTGAGTAACTCTTGTCAGTTTCTGTCATCCCTACAGCTCCATCTCCTTCAATATGTACCTGCACCACCTCCAGGATGCCGACCACGTTGCGCCGAGCGGGCTCAGTGAACAGCGGCAGCATTAGCGTTGCGTGCACGCGGCAGTGCATCGCCTCCGACGCCCGCGCATATATCTCCCGCGAGTACTTCTGCACGTTGCGTGACATCTCCGGCTGCGGCGGCGGTAGGGAACATGGAGTCAGATCCTTCTTGTCATCAGCAAGCGCGGCGTGTGGCAAGGCAATCACAGGATGCCGACACAGCGATCGCACGGTGGCGCGTGGCGTTTGGCGCTTGCCGCCTGCAACATGTTGGTGGCCCAGAAGAGCCCCGAAACGCAGTAGAGCCCCCGCTGAACAATTGTACATTGATGCCGATGCCGGATTTGCGCTTTGAATATACGCTTTGAAAGGACGGTGCCGCACCTCGCTTGTGGTGAACACGCGGCCGGGGGCGCCCAGCATTGCGGGCGTTGCGGCGTCTGTGCCGAAGCAGTAGCGGCAGCTGATGCAGCGGAACAGCGCCAGCAGGTCGCCCACGCCGGCCACGCAGAAGGGCAGCCCCTGCGGCGGAGGCACAGGGCGCACGTTAGGGAGCAGTAAATGTCAGGCCGCAGGTACCAGCCGCAGCCGCATGCCGCACGACCTTGCTGGGGAGGCAGCTCAGGTCCAGCGCTTTCACAAGGTATCCTGCTTCTGCCTTTTCTGGGGTTCTCAGCACAAGCAGGGCGAGACGCTGTGCCGCTGGCCGGCCACTCAAGCATGGCGTGAACGCGGCTCGAGTAGCGCGCCCGGCGGTGCACAAACATGCGCAGGGGTGGCGCGGACAAGGCGCGGACAAGGCACGTCTGCGACACTTGATTCGGCGCCTTACCTTGGTGCGCAACACGATGGCGCCGTCGTCATCCTGTTCCGGCAGCCAGACCTGGGCCACGAGGAGACAATCTCGTCTGGCAACGCCGAGCTGACGTTATTGAAGTGCAGGCACGCCAACCTGGCTGCTCTGGTTGCCGACAGGCTGAATAGAGTACGCACAGGCGGTTGATTGGCCGTGACAGCGGCGTACGGGCCTGCGGCGTGTGATAGGGTTGAAGTCCAAACCCATGGTTGCACCAGCAGTGCGAAGAGCCGGCAAAGTCACCGAGAGTCGACATCGATCAACTTTGCATTCAGTTTGGCGTGCTCACCTGGCACAGTGAGCCCGCCGTGTCGTGGTCATTCGACAAAATGGCATCCTGCAAGCCGACTATCGCCCTGCACAAGCTCCGCTTGAGGGCCAGCCTTTCGGTGCCCTCCATATGCAGACCCATCCCGTTTGGCTACGATCTAGCCGACATGATTCCATGGAGAACTGAGGCTAGACGCTGCTTCGATTGGCAGCTGGTGGTAGCGGTGGGACAGTACAACTCATGAAAACCCGTGGGACTCACGTGCAGAAGTCTCGTGACCCAGCTGTTCCCAGTGCCCAGCTGAGCGAGAGACTTGTTGCTAATCCTGTTCGACCATGCTATTTGCGAACCTCATCACGCAAAGCATATCACAACTCTGCACAACTGTCGGAAGCACATGCCATGCTCAACTTGCACAACTGCAGCCGCACATGCATAGGCGAAAACACAGGCTGTAAAAGCAAGCAGATGGGGCGTCCGTCGCGTGCCCCACAGCATCTGCTCGCCGTAACTATCTCTCCTCGAACTGCTTGTCACAAGCTGCAGCGTCTACCGCCGCATGAATTTGCGGCGGCCCGGACTTCGCGGCTGGCCGGACTTTTGTGGCGGGTCGGTGGCAGCACACCATAGTGCCTGGGCGGCGAAGAAGGCGCCGGCCAGGGCTTCGAAGGCGCCCATCAGCAGCGCGCCCTGAGCCACCTGGCCCTGCTGCAGCAGCGACAGCAGCGCCGCCATCTGCGGGGCATGCAGAGTGCGGTCACGCCTGGTGCAGGCAGGGGTGTTGGGTGGCTGGAAATCGCCCCCTCAGTCAAAGTGCCTCAAAAACGGCGCTTGCTGCCCTTGCTGCACCCGGGAGTAGCAACGACGGCTTTAAGCTGCGGCAACTGCCCCTCAGGACTCGAGTCCGCAGGTGACACACAGCATGCAAACTCTATTGAGAGATCTAGATCAAGGGCGCACCTTGATGAAGGAGGCCGCAGCCAGCGTGATGTTGACGACCTTGAACACCAACACGGGCAGGTCGCGGCGCTGCAGCGCGTTCTGCACACGAAGTGCTCGACATTAACAAACTGTGAGCGGTCACACATGCGCACGCATAGAGACTCGTGCAAGATGCGGAGCTTGTTTGACGCTAGCACGACGACACCTGCATCTGCTGCGGCAGTGCGGGCCTGTAGCGGAACCGCCATGTGACTGGCGGCCGTCACATCGTTTTGGATGCACATCGGACCACCAAGGCAGAGCGGCCTGTTCATGAACCAGCCTCCTCCTCACCTTGAGGGCCCAGGTGAAGGTGGCGGATGGGAGCAGAAACTCGCCCCCCAGCGTCTGCACCTGCGCCGCCGCCGCCTTGGGCCCTGCACAAGGGTCACAAGGTGACCTGTTTGCTCCCTTATGAGGTCGTAATATTGGTGGTGTGGAAACATGACACGTAATGGAACGGCAGACTCAGCCACCAGCGCCATGTGCTCGTCTGGCTTCACTCTACTCGATGCGACCGGACATGGACGCTCGAGGAAGTGACGGACTTGCGACAGCTCCCAGCTGCTTGCCGATGCATGCGCAACAGCAGCTGCGCAGCAGGAGCTGCCGCGTTGACTGTCGCAAAGTGCGAGCGCGTTCAGAAGCCAAAGGCACCTAAAGGAATCGCAGTGTCTTGATTTCGTTTGTGTGGTGACAACGTGGTGCCGAAGATCAAGACGACAAATGTGCCGGGCGCTAGATGTCAGCGACGCTGGAGAAAACTCTCAAGGACTGCAATTGTAGGGGTTGAAATGGTGCACCGGCTGTGCCAAAGAGGAAGTTCAGGAAGATGCCGGGCGCGAAGATGTCGGCGACGCCCACTGGGCCAGCAGCGCGATGGCGGCGGCGATCGTGGAGTACAACCAGGCGGCGGCGCCGCCCGAGTCACCGGCCTTGACCGTCTGCAGAGAGTTGTCAAGGTTTAAAATTGAGAAGCTGCTGAAGTTCAGGATTCGACAATTGTGATATGAACTGGAACAAAGTGTCAGGCTCTCTGTCAAGCTCTCTGTCAGGCTCGGCTAGGGTTGGCTGCTTTCAAGCAGGGAGGCTGCAGCAAAAAGAGGCTTTGAGCAGTGCCGAGTTCATGGCAGCGCGGCGGAGGCATCTGCATGGTGGACTCGTGCACGGCGTTGGGGCTCATGCCGCCTGGGTTGCCGCGCTGCAGCCCAGTGCACACATGCCACTCATCGACTGGATCATGCACGATTGCATTGCAAGCCCAGGAAACGCCGGAACCCCACTGCGTCTCTTGGAAGCGCCAGGCGCTGTGGACGCGCTGTGGACGTGCTGTCAAGCGCAAGCACGCATGAAAGCGATGCTGGGATACTATAAAAGGCGTGCCTGGTAGTGGTAGATCGCGATGCTGCCGGCTGTGACAAAGACCGGCGGGCCACACCTGCATCAGCAATGAAGTGCACGTCTTGTCGCAACCTTGGTGCTTGGTTTCGCCTCTGGAATAGTCCGAATGCCGCGATAGTGCCGAATGGCAGCGTCGATGAAGCTGCTGCACAACTCAGGTGTGGACGTGATTTTGACAGAGTGCTGGCTCGAATACCGTCGCTGAGCTGCAATCAGAGGCTTGACAGGTCCTGATCAGGACCTGTCTTCATGAAGATGATGACTTCTTCCAACAGCAACAGCTTTGTCTAAAGAAGACTTCAGTTGCAACAGCTCACATGAGGGCCTGGTGAGTCATGAGGGGCGCTGCCAGGGGTGTGAGCACCAGGCTCAGCGACTAATGCACAACCACGCCCAGCGCCAGCAGCCGGTAGCTGCTCTTGTGCTCGTGGCCCTTACTGACGGCATCCTGCGGAAACAAGAAATCAACATTGAAAGGGTTGGGAAGAGGGAGGAGCGATGCGCGAAATTGCTCCTAGTGCTCCGCATGCTTGTATAATGCATCCTGTCGGAATCAAATTTGGGCAGAAACGCACTTTACCGAAACGAGCTGGCAGAGTGATGGTGCTGCTGCGCTGCCTTGGGTTTAAAGAGGATAAACAAGGGTGCGCGTTTCCATACCGCCAGAGCGAACGCCACACCTGTGATGAAAACAAAGCCGCCCGCCAGGAATTTGTCGCATGAAAGTCACACATTTCAAAGGTCGATGGCTAAAATGGACCTCATTCTGTACAGAGTAAGCAGGATCAGCTGAGGCAGGGTCCAAGATATCTCTGCACAGCAAACATATCGGGTTGCGGATGATAGGGCCGCGACTTCTACAGATAGTATAACGATAAATGATTCCGGCTAAATATGTGCTGCAAACCCTACCTCCACAGGGTGGGCATGATGACACCGTCCAGCTGGCTGCCAAACACCATGTTGTGGGCCTGCAATGGACATACATGCCGGTACGGTTGACTGGGAACAAGCTTATGCCTGCTGTAAATGCCGTGACAGCCGCTGCTGTATGGATCCCTGATGTCGCTTCATGTTACGGCGGCGATGCGGATGCTCACTAGTTCTGGTACTTTGCGCAGACATTGTTGTGCACTGACCCGATGCAATAAATGTTCTGTGCTCTCGTGTAACCTGAAGGCAGTCCTTTTGGCTATGCTGCAACATTCTCACCACACGTGGGGTGAGGCCGCTCCAGGCCGCCAGACGATGACCAGCACCCACCACGCGTTCACCCCGCTGCTGCGGCGGTGCCCCTGCGGAGAATACAATGCAAATCTTTGAATCTGGCTAAGACAGAAACGCTGCAGAGGTCGAGATGTTGCAAATTTGCACAAGCAGTTCTCGCGCACGCGTTCACCCCGCTGCTGCTGCGGTGGCGCCCCTGTCGATAGATCATGTTCCAAAGACAAATTGCACGAAATGCGTGCAATATGACCAGCTGCAAAGGTCCAGCGCGAGCAGAGTCGCTAGGTTCGTTTGGACAGCCCCAGAACAAAGCTGTGCGAAGCTGGCCTGCACCGAGTTATCGAGTAAGGCGTGCAGGTAGCCAAAACGCCCGTGCGGAAAGGTGGATGCGCTTTACAACGGATGAAAATCACACAAAATGCCTTGTGAAGCAGATTTGGCCGTAACGAGGCGCCAGGCTCGACAGGGCAAGCATGCGCAGCTTAGAGCTTCCGGCGAAGACGGTGCTTGCATCAAGCTCCACTAGCGTATCACCGTATACCCCTTAATATTAGTGGTGAGCTCTCATATCGAGTCGCTGGACCTGTTGCGGCTCCAGATACCGAAGCTGGCGCTATGCTATTTGTGCACAGACTCACCGTCTCATTGGCGTTCGGCGCCGCGTCCGCCACTTTGCAATCACTGCTGTTCATATAGCTCCGGATCTCACCACATCCCACGGAGAAGCACTTGTAATAGCGAGATGAGTCTAGGAGTTGATTTTTGACAGGAAGCACTGCTTGCACTGCAAAAGGTCTGCTTCCATGTTGTCTGCACTGCCAGGAGACTTTGCAGGATGCAGGCGATATCGGAGTTGCACGCAAGGGACCATGTGGCGGAAGGAATGCCGGTACTGCTACATCGACGAAGCGGAACGGACAGGTGAAATGGATATTCGGCTGAGAAAGGGTCACGAACGAGGGAGACCACGCGTTGCCACGGCCTCGTGCGGTGGGCTTCGAAATTCCTCTCTAAATAAGTGTCCACACATGTCATTCTTTACCTACGCTCACACAAACCATAAGCACTGCAAGCGCTGACGTGGACACACCGCGACTGCCTGAGAGGCAACCGACGCAAGCGCTTTCAGAAAAGGCTGCTACAACCACCAGGGCGGTCCGTCATTCGTTGCCGCGTCTGTGCGCAGTATCCCCGGAAGAACAAGCACCGGGGTCTGGGCGCCGCGCATCACGTCACACGAGGTCGAGCGGCAGGAGCGAAGGGCGCCTGTGGCTGACTCTTCGGCTGCTTCACAGCAGCGAATCACACTCTGGATAGATACTCCCGGGAAAGGGCAGGCGTCGCAGGGGCAGCCCCCGGGGGCGACTGACGTCCTGCAGACGAGGCCAGCCGACTGCCCACTCTTCTGGCGCATGCAGTAGCCGGCGGGCGACAATGCATCCTCACACCGCCCGGGCACCCCAGCTGGCGCGCGGCGCCGCATATCGGGGTCCGAGGCTGAATTCAGCGGGGCGCAACCTGGAGCGGTTGCGCCCCAGGTTGCTATTGCCAAGCTTCACGGCTTCAGGCATCATTCATCTCCTGCGCCTCGGGCTGATTCTGGTTGATCATGCCCGGGATGGCCGCCAGCCGTTGCCGCTCCGCCTGCGAGCATCCAATGACACCGCCGTCGGGCCTGCAACTTTGCTGGGCTGCCGTAAGGCAGAAGCGCAACCACAGAAAGATGCCAGGAAGGCAGAGTCCGACTTTCCACATGCAGCCCGAGCATAAAAGAGGGAGCACATTGTGGGTGGTGAGATGGCCCACGCGGGGATAGACCCCAGGAGTGCCAGTCGAATGCCGCCCAGGAATGCTACTGTGCAGGTGCAGCACGCAAAGCATGCTATCGGGAAGAAGTTCGAGAGGGGCGCCTCACCTCGCGCTGCTGTGCGGCCTCCTCTGCGAATAAGTCGGCGTTGTCCTTGTCCGCAAACTGCTTTGTCTGCAGCGGAACAAACCAAAGCACCCATCAGCAGCCGCCTTGAGGCTTCATTAGCACTTCAACAGCGCAAAGTGTGGGCAGAATTGCCAAGGATATATGTTCGTGGCCTCTCAACAACTCGGCGACCACAACAGGAAGCAAGCCTGCCTCTTTACTCTGATTATCTGCCGTGAGCAATTCCATCTCTTATTTGGCAGCTGAAACCGACAGCTCGTGGTGCTCGCCTGAACAAGGAAGTCGCGCAAGTGCGACTTGAAGGCGCCAAAGTCCTTGTACTCGAACATGCCCGCCACGCACGCCTGCACAGTTGAAGGGAATATTAGTTGGAGATTCACAAGGCTCATGAAGACGGCGAAGATGTGTGAAATTAAGTCACTGCAGGGTGGCCGGCGGCATCCCTTTGACTGCATGCGCCGCAGCAGCCGGTGGCATGCTGTCCAGGAGGTGAACCTTGAACACTGATGCGCATTCGAACCCTGGACTATGTGCACCACGCACTGATCGGGCACGCCTCTGACCTGCACTTGCTGCGGCCGCATATTGGGGAAGCTGGTCGTCAGCAGATTGGTCACGAACTCGTGCACAAAGACGGCGTTGTTTGGGTACGCTGTCGGGCCTGCGTGAAGGTGTTTCAGTGGGTTTACTTTGGAATTGACGCATACAGGCACTAGTTCGGGATTGACGCACACGGCAGTGGGTAGCAACATTGACAGGCCAAGTACAGACTTTGGAAGACTGCAGGGCAGCATGCTGGGAAGCTGGGAAGCTTAGTCCACAATGGGGTCCGTGCCAATCGTGAGGTTCATGGCCAATTTATTGCTGCTGTAAGCGCACCCTTAGCGGCGGCGTCCCAGAGGGGCGCCTTGACGACATCGCTGCCTGCCACGCTGAAGAGGTGGTGCAGGATGCGCGCGTGCATCTTGAAGCCCGGCTTGTGGAACGTGTCTGCGCGGCATGGCATGCAAAAGCTCAGCCTTGGGCATGAAATTGCGCTTCCAATCCCGCTGCGATGCGCTCCACTTGCCCCTCCGGGTGGCTGCACGTGACGCCATGCGCTGATACTTCCCAGCATGAATCCAGCGTATTATCATCGAGTCAGTCAGTGGTGCTGAGAGTTTTTCGTCATAAGTCGGAATCCGGCAAGCAGCGCATCAGCAGCCCGAAAACCCTGAAGAAGCCGCACGCACCCGTCATGACGGCAAACATTACCTGCAGCAGCTGCAGCTGTGACGCCTGGTAGAATTGAAACACGAAATCCTAAATAATGCAGCGACAAGAAGCGTACCCGTCATGACGGCAAACACCTCCTGCAGCAGCTGCAGCTGGTAGGCCTGGTAGAACTGCGTCGCAAACTCGGAGCCCTCGAAGGAGAGGCAGATCTCCAGCAGCAGGTTGAGCCCCGTGTCCGCGATGTTGCGCTCCGTGTGCCGGAAGGCCCTGTAGCACAAACGTTCCGGTCACAGCCGCTTACATTGGTATGCACCGGCCCAAAAATTGAGCTCGTGTCCACACGTCTGCAACATGTGGTAGGTGCATGGAAGCTGTGCATCGGCAGCGCGGCGACTTTGGCTGGCTCTCTGGCTGGCCGGCAATCGCGTGGATTCAGGTGTGGCGAGGCAGGCACTGACAATGAAATTCCCGAGCAACATTGGCAGTAACGACGGCGGCGGGGTGTTGAGGGATTTTGGGAAACGCACCAAACAATGGAGTCAATAACCAGCTTGAGCTGCGTCGGCGACATGGTGAACAGCGTCGCGAAGCAGTGCTTCGTGATCGCGTGCAGCAGGTTGAAGAACTGCAGCCGGTGCTCCGGGTAGTCCTGCGGATGTTGAGCAGTTTCACTAGTCAATGATGAGTTCAGCACAGCCGCGGCGATCGGTGCTGGGTTTGTAGCAGACGATGTTGCCCACAGCGGCAATTGGCTGCAGTGAACTCGCATGGCTTGCATGTTCTGCAAGACGGCTCTGGTGCTGCAGACACGTGTATGTGCGATCAATGAAGGGCTGCTCAGTGCGCAGGCGGCCAGGTTCCATCTTGTGGCACGTTGTTCGTCCAGGGAATGCGCACCTCGAAGTTTTTGGTGATCATGGTCAGCGTGACCTCGAATACCGCCTCGAAGATGCGCGGCACCTCCTTCTCCATGGCCCCCTGTAGCTTGTTGATGATCGTTGCAAACAGGCTCAGCACCTCCGCGTCCCTGTGTGTGCGCGCAAGCAAAAGTGTCGAACAAGAAACACTTGCCGAGATCAGCAAGAATGGAGCAGTGGGCGATACATCAGCACGCAACATCCAGCAGGGTGAGTTGGTGAACAGGGAAGGCGGCTTTTGCTGCGACAAAGTGTCCGGAACCAGGCTTCAGGCATCCATGCCGCACAGCGCCACCTTCTAGTGTGGCTGAGCAAAGACGCACCGGGCCATAAACATCTTGCGGACGTAGGCACCGAGAATGGGGTCCCTTATCAGAATGTGTGCAACAATGATTGATGTCGACACTTGGGAGATGCCAGGAATCTCTCTGGCGGTTGTTGGGAACACGCACCGGGCGTCGGGCACGTTGCGGGCGTCGTCGCCGTCGGTGGGGTCCATCAGCACATATCAAATTCTGTTTTGTATCTGGAGGTTTGGCAGGTATCTCTGGCATGGTGTATCATGACAACCCACTCACCGGGCGTCGGGCACGTTGCGGGCGTAGTCGCCGAGGATGGGGTCCATCATGGCCGGCACAAACTGCTCCGCAATGAGCGCGCTGTGGTCGTCTGACTTCTCCACGAACGTCTCGATCAGCCGCAGCGCCACCTGCGGCCAATTGCATTGATTGCGTTGGCAGTGGAAAGATTGCAAAGGTGGTGCAGCTGTGGTGCGGCATGAACCAGTCTGCAAGGCGGCACCACAAAGACCCTGCGTCGTTCAGCAAACGCGATTGGTCCCAAGGGTGACGATCACATGCAGTGCTGCGTTGGCATGTGGTCCATGATTCACCTTCTTGACGCTGCGCATGAGCTTGACGGCGCTGGTCTTGGCGGCATGCGGGCCGCCGGTCGCAATCGTCGCCGAAATCAGCTCGCTGTACATCCTGCAGGATTTGTCAAAGCAACAGGGAGTGAGGATGGTAGCCGGGACACAGTTGGATGTGGCAGCAGTGCTTGGCAGCAGCGCAGGCTTGGCTGAACACGCATGGTGCAGGTGTTTCGAATGACTACAGAGAAAAGAAGGGTTGACAAGCTCACTTGTAGACGCTGAGCATGTCCACGTAGACGAGGGACATCTGGCTGAGGAAGGGCGGCCCGAGCGACGACGCCACGCTGCAGTTGGTCTGCAATATGTTCTGCACATTGCGCACCACCTGCGCACCAGTACAGCCAGTTGTCAGTCGCCTTAGCAGCCCGACTTGAGTCAGGCGTGTAGAGATGCCCCAGGGAGCTGCCAGCTGCTGCATCAAGCAGGTGCATGAGCTGCAGGCGTGCCGGCTGACACTGCGATTTCGGCACATTCGCGACTCGCTTGCAGGTGTGCAAAGACACACACCTCAGGCGCCTTCAGGATGTCTGGCGACTGCGTGGCCTGCGCAATGATCTGCTGCCATGTCGCGTTCGGCGGCTGCATGAGGCGCGTCTGCACACAGGTGAGAACGGCTGTTTATAAGCTGAACTGTTCAGGAGCCGGGACAAGCAGCTGAACGCGGCGGCAGCGCACCCGACAAGGCATGAAGTCGGCGCCCGGCTTTGCTTTCACAGCACCAAGCTCACATGGAAGCTGCTCGAGCTTTGAATCAAGATCACAGGAGCTGCTCGAGCTTTTATTGGGGGAGATAGGTGAAAGCCTGGACGATCCTGTGGCTCAGCTCCAGGGCTGTTGACTGCTGCCAAACTGAACATAAAGAACCCGACTGGGCACGACACTCAAGAGGTGAAGCACAAACAAAAACTCACCAGGTACTCCTCTCGGCAGTCAGGCGCTGTCTCCGCGCCAATCATGAGGCCGACGGCCTCGTAAAACATGTGTATCTGGTGCGTCTCCAGGTCCTGGATGATGCCCGTCAACCCTGTCAGCAGCTCCGATATGAACGGCTCCGTCTCCCCCACCTGGAATGTTGACCACCGGGCGATGTTGGAATGGTTTCCATTGGGCGGTGTCCATTGGGCGGTTTCAAGACGGACACGTGTAGATATGTGCAGCAGTTGGCAAGGTGCATACTGGAGGTGCAGCAGCAGCAGTAGAATGATGTGGCGGGCATTGAGAATGATGTGGCGGGCTGCAGAAGCGCATGGCGATTGGAGCGATCACGAGCATACGCATGTGGCAGCAATCACGGCGGCACCTGGATCACCACAAACTTCCGCTTGCACTTGTGGCAGATCTTGAGGAAGGTCTCGCACGCCATGTCCTGCAGGTGCACAGACGCTTCCCATAAGGATGCAAGTCGCAGGGAAGCCGGCCCCTTGTGGCAAACCGCTTCAGGCTTGGCACAGCCTCTAGGCAGTGATGCAGTTGTAGCCGACGCAGACAGGCAGCCGCTCCCGGTACCAACCACCACACAAGGAGTTGCTATGATGCAAGAGCGAAGGATGCAATGCCCACCTGCACGCCGGGATGCGTCTCGTGCATGAACTCGAAGAGCTTGTTGACGACAGTCTTCAGGAACTTCCAGTGGTTGCGCAGGAAGCGCGGGTACTGGCCCACCACATACCTGCGGCGGGATGCAGAGACACATGTGTTGCGAACTGACGGAACATACAGTTCGACGTGTCTCACAGCTGTGCAAGGTCAGGGGTTTCGCGGAAGTACAGAACACAGGTGCAGATACAACAATACAGCAATAGACTGTGGCGTCCTCGGCAAGAACCGCCAGTTGTCATGAGAAGCCTCCATCATTCGCACATGATGTTGGATGCAATGACGGCCTTGTTGTCCTTGCCGCGAGTGATCTCGCACAGGTTCAACAAGTCCCTGATGACGGTGACTAAGAATCTGCAGAAGCACACAAGGCCTCTCAGGATGCAGTGCCGCGTCTCTGCTGATTCACAGGACCATGTGAGAGGAATGCGTGCATTAAGCTACTCCTGCTGGGTTTCACAGTGCTAGCAACATGGTGTGCAGAGCGAAAGTTCAGCATCGCCAGCGTGCTCGCCGGTTTTCCTGCTCCTCTGCCATGCTGCCGCTGATGCTGCCGATCGCCCAGCACAGGGTGTTGAGCGAGCCCCACGAGAAGTCCTTGCCGTTCATCTGTGCCAAAGACAACATTTTCTCATGTCCGCATTGCATCCGTTTTTTGTCACGCATCGTCCTGCCGGAGATGCAAGCGATTGCGCCTGGCCGCATTAGAAGAGTATGCAGCAGAGTTGGAACCTGTGGTTTCGAGTGCGTTTGAGGAATATGCATCCTGACGCAATCAATTGCGGTTTCACATAACAGGCCCGAACCTGCAGTCGCAGCTCTGTGTTTTGTAGTACATCAGAAACATTTTGGCATTATAATGCATATCGTCAAAAGCCAGCTGGATTTTCTTAAAATTCAGAAGCACACCTGCAGGCGCAGCTTGTCCAGCATTTGCGTCTCCGTATCGTCGTGGTCCAGGTGCGCCAGGTACACCAGCGTCTCATGCATGGTCTTGTACCGCGCTAGCGTGTCCGTGTCCTTCATCGTCTCCCGCACGATGTTGCCGTTCTCGTCCTCCACCACGATCACCTGTTTGTTTAGAGATACAAAACATCAAAACCGTCTAAGAAAATCAAAAATACACCAGCGTGTATTTGTCCTTCATCGTCTTCCACACAATATTGCTGTTCTCGTCCTCCACCACGATCACCTGTTTGGTTTGAGGTATAGGTATGGGACATCGTGTCAGAAAGACAGGTGTGATGCCACTTATATGGGCGATGGATCCTGCGCCCCAGAATCTTTGTTCTAACATCCTCCACCGCGACCGCTTGTGTGCAGGTGGCGGGGTATCACCAGCACTGATCCACTGACTGCCAACCAGTCGAGCGGTCCCAGCGCAGGTTCCCCATTGCTGGTGCTCCTCAGCATCGCCTTGCGCAAACCCCTGCCGTGCATCACAGCTCGTGCATGACTATCTGCTGCTGCCTAACGAAGTGGCGCCGAATGCATTGCTGCGCTGCGGGGAACGGCACCCACGGCTTTTGAAGTTAGGGCTCCAGACAACTCACCTCCTCCGGCTTGGCCATGCGGCTGATCATAAGCAGGCGCAGCTTGGAGAGCACCGCGGCGTATAGGCCCTTGCGGTTGGAGGGCGCCTGCGGGCCGCCAAAGGCGAAGGGCGCATTGACGTCCAGCGTGGAGCCGCTGCTGTAGACGTCCGGCACGAAGAAGTTCCAGTACTCCAGCGTGATCTTGAAGACCTGCGGGCGGCGGCACATATTCATGACGTCTCGAATCCTGCGGGCGGCGGCACGGCGCTGTGAAGCATCTGAGTCGTGACCTCGGCCGCCTTGTAAGTGTTGGAATGGCTCTCCACTCAGCTAGCCAGCATCGACTCTGGGTATTTCTGGGTGTTAGCTCTGCAGCATGTGTGCTCATCCGCGCTCTCTGACAAGGCTGCCAGCCCAGAGCTGCCTGATCGTGATGGTCACGCTACACTACATACCCGGTGACGCTATAGTGCACACCCATCGAGGAAGCGCACCTCCTCATCGTCCACGAAGGAGATGTTGGTGAGGTACTCCAGCCCCGTCAGCAGCGCCCGCTTCCCCTCATCCGTCGTTTCCAGTATGGGTATGTGCGCCTGCCAGCCAGTGCACGAGCAATTTCAGAGCCAGCGATGGGAGACGCAATCATGCCTCAGATGCATCGGCAGCGCCCGCTTTCCCTCCTACCACGCGGATGTTTATGAACTCAAGGCCGCTAGGCAACACCGTATGCAGTCCATCATGCAACAGCGTCAGGTGTGAAGCCACGGGACAGATGGCGGCAGTTCTGCATGGAGTGGGGATATTTCTGGATCGCTTCCAAAAGGAAGGCCTGCTCGTGGTCGTTGCCGTCGCGGCAAGCGGCTTGGGGTGTAGGGTCCGCATAATTGCATGGTTGATTGCAGTGCGTGTCAGAGATTTGAGTGCTGTGCGTACTGCGCAACCCACCCGGAAGAAGGAGGTGAAGAAGAGGGCCAGGTCCTGCACAAAGGCCTGTTCATCGTCGGTGCCGGTGCGGTAAGCGGCCACGATATCGGTGCCGGGCGGCAGCACGCTCTGTAGCTGCCCCATGAAGAACTTGAACAGGCTCTCGAAGTGCGAGTTGTACTCCGGCCCCACCGTCAGCGACGCCACCTGTGCATGGCGGAAAGACCAGTGTCGGGACCATTGAGTTGGATTGTCACTTTCAATGAGTCTTGCCTTTTGACTGAAGCAAAAATATGACTCTGACGAATTGCACATTACGCAACAAATTTGCTCCCCTGGCCGCTGCCTCTCTTGACTGAGGAGGGTCATGCCACTGCTCGTCACGAGGCTCAAAGCACACCGTGCTCTGCCAGCAGCGCCATGGAGCTCGCAAGTTCATCAGCACGACATATTGGACAGCCGGAGGCTTGCAG
>JAABUM010002211.1_pt1 | contig 26679 bp, 45 predicted proteins | sample 5559161 | NCBI WGS metagenome assembly JAABUM01 (sample SAMN10711868, study PRJNA513369) | rock metagenome | isolation source: Antarctica rocks | place: Antarctica: Victoria Land, Siegfried Peak nord
GGCGGCGACGGCACACTGCCGTCGCCGCCGCCAGCGCTGGCGTCAGTGCGCAAGCGCAGCTCCTCCGAGCCGCTGATGCGGGCGGTGCGCCACGCAAATGCCGACGCCAATGCCGCGCCGCCTGCGGGCGGTGGCGGCTCGCCTGGCTCTGTGGGCGTCGGTGGCGGCGACGGCGCGGCTGCTGGGTCTGCATTCAGCGAGCGGCCGCCGCGCCACAGCCAGGGCAGCCGCCTGGCGCAGCGGGCTGGCGATGGCGGCGGCAGCGCGGACCAGGAGCCCACTTCCGGCGGCGGCGGCGGGCGGCCGACGCCCGACGGCAGCAGCGCCGGCGGCGGCGGCATAGCCGGCACCAGTGCAAGGTCCAACGCCGTGCCGTTCACCCGCCCCCGCGGCGGCGGCGGCAGGAGCTCGGAGAAGGCGGAGAGTGGCACCAGTAAGTCGTAGAGGACACATGTCCTATGTAAAACGATTCAAAACGGCCGACAGGATGCCACCGAGTGCAGCTGCAATAGCTGTCAGCACCAACGGAGAAAGTGAACCTGGAACCCCATCATGCTGATCGGGCTGGCGAGAGGCACCGTCCCGAAGCAATCTTCCACCAGCAAGTCGCACAACATTCGCATTGCAACGAGTCGTCCTGTGTTTTCGGAACCAGCATATTTAGAACGGTATTGATTGCGACACGGACAATTCTGCAGCATGAGACTTTCGCGTGCAATGAGCAACAGCTTCCTTTCGTCTGAGCGAAATCTGGCTGGCAGGCTGCCTACTAGGCTAGGCAGCCTCTGAGTGTGATGTTCGGGCAACTCTCGGCGGTGATCATCATGGCGCTGAGGTGGCGCTGCTCACATGTTCTAGTGTGGGGCTTGCAGCGCCGCCTCAGCTTGCAGCTTTTCAGCATTCTATTGCTTTCTAGGAACTGGCCTGTTATGTGGTGCGCTAGGCGGTGGGCAGCGATTGCAGCTCGAATCCAATTCCAATATGACAACTGGGGAGCTGTCGCATGAGAGCTGACTCTTGTGGAAGTGCCTTCAGTAAGATTGAGCTTGTTTGAATTACCTCTTCAGGTGAGAATTTGCACCGAGCCCGACTCATATGGGCACCGAGCGCCACTCAACTGCATGTGCAGGCATCTGCTCAGCTTACTTGTACCACTAACAATGTTGTCACCCCCACCGTTGATCCCTCGGATGGAAAGCCTGGCAGCTGTATTTCCTGCACGTCCTGGGGCGACTGCTGCCGTGCGATTGCATTCTGTCAAGTACACCTCGCGCTGCAGTGCGTGCCTGGGTGGCGGACCACTGACACCAATGCCGGCGAAGTTCTAGCTGCTCCAGTGCTGGCCAATCTCACGGTGAATTTGTCTGCACCGACCTGGATGTCCGCTGAGCCTTTCCATCGCAACTCGAAGTGCACCATATTTCGCACCTTCCGAGAGTTGAAGCTCGCGGGATCCTTTCCCGCGCGTTTCTTGACTTCATTTCATCCGGCAGCTACAGTCCACGGTGCAGATGCCTCCGCTTCCGCTGGCAGCTCAAACATTGGTTTCTAAAATCACGGCTAGCTAAATCGCCATCCGAACTGCAACGTTCAGATGAAAACGTTTCAGCATCAAAACCTCGTCGTCCTCAGGCGAAGTGAGGTCTCGCTGGAGTCTCTCTTTGAGGATCCGAATCCGTTCCTCCTCGACTTTGACAGCGATTCTGTCTGCCTGTACATCTCTGGGTGCCCCGCCATTCACCTATTCGAAATGATCGTCTCGCGCATCAAGCTTGACGACTACCCCGGCCTCTTGACGAAACTGTGGAATGTATTGTACGTTGCTGCGTGGGAGGACGACAATGTGCTCATCACACACGGGGAGAGCAAGGTCAGGCTGTACGCGCTCTACAATCAGTGGGGCATGTACTCGCTTGACTTGATCCGCCACTGCGTGCCAAGCCCTCAGGGAAATGGCGGCGGCGCCCGGCTACCCTTCGCCCCTTTGGATGAGGTATGTGCTTCAGGGAAGGTTGTGCTCCACCTTGAATCCTTCCCACACATATTTGGCCGTAAGTCCATAAGTTCATGCATGTCTGGTGCCGCGGTGCTCGCCTGCCGACTCGCAATCCCCATCCAATAATTTCTGGCTTCCGATCTTTCTACCTTCGCATCGCATTGGGGTGTGAGGCACCTTGCTGGAGGCCTAGCTGTCAGCCCGATATTCCTTGGCTGACCGTCGTCTGTCCTGCATTGCAGTGATGACCAGCGTGCACGCGCCAACTGGAGGTATGGCGAGACTTTGCCCAGCGGCCGCAGTGACGGCGGCGCTGGGGCGCTGTGGGTAGCGACGGCGGGAAGCAGGCGCCGCCAGCGGAGCAAAGCACCTGTGTGTAAGCGTATCGCGTTCGATCCGCTGGTACGGACATGTCGGCTGCAATTTCGCTGCGGCACTCTTGCCGCTAGCGGCATGATGCGCCAGTGCATCATCCGCACATCCTGCTTTCATGTTGGGGAACTCATTAGCCGCTGACGAGTTCCCCAACATAAAAGCACTTACCGCCAGGGCCGTGCCTTCGCCCAGCAGCGGCGGCTCAGCGGGCAATGGCGGTGGGGATTTCGCTGCCGCGCCCCAGCCTGAGCAGCTACCTGCACGGTGGTAGGCGCCTCTGGCGCCGCAGACACACGCCTGCAGTCGTGGAATCCGGCACCGCAAAGACACCTGCCAGGGACATATCCCAGCAGCTGCAAGAATCAACAGCCTGCCTCTGGCGACAGTAGCGTTGACGCCACGGGCTTGTGGGACGGGAGATGACACAAGATTCATTGGTCGGTCTTTCTTCCCCCGCCTGCGTCATAGCTGTGGTGGCATGTGTAACTGGCAATCGTAGGGAGATAGCATACAGAAAGCGTTTGTTGTAAGACTGCCAAGCCGGCACGGCGTCGACCACCTCTCAGCATGCCACCGGTGCAAAAACATGATGCCGCCAGCCCGCAAGCAGCGCCCATGCAGACTGTGAATCTTGTGGGATTTCGGAAGGGGCCGCCCGTGCTGAAGTAGCCACCAGGCAGAGGCCTGGCTCACGTGGAGCCTGCCTTGTTGAATCAAGAATTGAGCTGCAACACCTTGGTCGCAGGTATTTGGAGTGAAGAGTGTTTGACAGATTACGTATGTTACCTTCCTAGTTCTCGACTACCATTTCGATGGCTTCCGCAGTCGAACGCTGCATGTGTTCATGGCACAAAGACTGGTGATGCGCCATGTGCCGGCCGTCAGCATCAATGATACGTCATGTGCCGGCCGTCAACATCACGCTGTCCACGCTGCCGAGTGACGAGCGCAACCCGGGCTATCAGCCGCCGCTGCCGCCGGAGATGGTAACAGCGCAACCTGGCAAGAGGTGCACAGAAATCAAAATCAAAATCAAACACAAGCTTCTAAACTATCATTGTCGCAAGCTAACCAGCCCCCGCTGCTGCCGGAGACGGTAGAAGCACAACCCAGCGACAGGTGCGCAGCCGGCCTCTTGCCGTTCTCTCCCCTGTAGCATGCATGCGGCACAACTGTGTCTTGTTCTGCGCCCGCGAACGGGCCCTACCTGCGACCGCCGTCTAGTGCTGCTCGATCTCTGGCAATGCTTCGGACAGCGCTGCTTGAGAATTTTGCTCTCAGAGCCTCGATCTGATATGCACGCCGCCGTCTGCGGCACGCGCAGTGACAGCGCACCGGGTGGCGAGTGCAGCCAGCCCGGCAGCGTCAACATGGGCGGCAAGACCAGCTCCAGCTCCAGCTTTGCCAGATGTCAACCGCTGCGACAGATGGCTGCAGCGCGCTGCGCGCAACGCCGCAGGTGGCTAACCGCCAGGTGCGGGTGTGGCAGCTGCCGGGGGACATGTTTGTAGAAGCTCTCTGGGTACACCTCGACTGCACTGGACGCCCTGTGCACCGGATGCCCTCTGGCAGCCCGGCGCCCTCGCTCTCTGTGGCGCATTGTCTTATAAGTGCGTGGGGCTAATTAGTATGTGGGGCGGCTAGGCCGCCACATGTCCCCTGACAGTGTCGATGCCCGCTTGAAGGATTTCACCCTCGGAGAGCGCTGCAGCCAGCCGGCATTTGCAGTGCACCTCCGAATAAAGGCACATGGCACCCCTCAGCAGTTTCTTTGGGCAAGTTTGCGCAGGCGCGGGGCGTGCTCGAGGACACAGGACTGCAGCCGGCCACGCAACAGCCCGCAGACACGCTGCGGCATATGATGCACTTTGACGGGCGGGACCACTGGCGCAGCCTGATCCGGATTCGCCCTGGCCACCGTCACGGCGACAACGGCGGCGGCGGCCCAGCCGGCAGCCACATGTTCGGATGAAACAGCGGCTGCTTGTGATGAATGCTGCGCTGAGCCACAGTCAGCCTTGACGCCGCAATGACGGACGACGACTCCCCTGCCAGCCGCCATCATCACCTTCGCATCAGTCCGTGATGGGTCGCGTCACCTAGTGGTGCGAAGTTGAACTGTCCAGGACTGTTCACTGGAGTGCAAAGCATTGACATTGCCGAAAAGTGGGCTGAAAAATGGAGGATGAGGATGGTGCAGGCTTTGGCGCCTGGCAGAAGGATGTTCGAGACCTGCGCTTTCATTGCTCTTGAAACGAAAGCTTGAATATACGGTTTCAAACCTGGAACCACGGGCCCAAGGCAGACGGACACAGCATTGTAGGTTCTCTTACAAGCGCAAGGGAAGATGCGGCATTACACAATGCTTTTCTCGTCAAGCTCGACGAAAGGTGTGCCCACCAACATTTTTGGCGCATGGCATGCACAAACCTGCAGCGTCCCAGCATTCGTTCAGTGCTATCGCGTTGCTGCAGCCGCAAACACCACTCCATTGTACAATGCGTGCGCCAGCGTTGGAGCCAACAAGTTTCCGTCGGCCGCAATGGTCGTCACGCTGAGCATGCAGCCCAGGGCGAACAGCGGCGCGGCGTCTGCTGGATTCAAGTGCGCCGCTGCAAATGCCAACGAACTCAAAATCACCTGCGGCATGCAGGCGGCCGTTTGACGCATGAATCAGCAGGCAGCAGACTCGCTCACACATGCCATCTCAGCAGGACGAGTCAGAACACAGAGACACCAGGCAGCCTGGCGGCGGCACAAGAACATCGTGGCACTACTGGCGCAATGAGGAGCCCCCAGTCAACCCAGGCACCCCTGAAGATATGCTTATATGTATATATATTCTGTTTATTGACTGTTGCGGCACTCACCGCGAGCGGCGGCGGCAGGCGTCTGGTGAGCGACGGAAGCAGGAATCCGCGGTAGACCAGCTCCTCCAGGGTGGGCGCAAGCGCCACGCTGGCAAATGCTGCAGCAGCGGCGCCCAGCGCGCCCGACCCCGCCAGGATGCCGCCGACCTCAGACTGTGTCAGAGAATGTTGTGGGGTGAGGCAAAAAGCTGTGGTGCAGCAGGTGCGGACAGCAAGAGTGCAACGGCCCCGCCAGGATGCTGCCGACGTCGGACTGCGGACATTGGCTTTGGCAGTGAGCGAACATTTCACCATGAAACAAACCGCAAGGACAACAGGCCTACGATGGTCGATAGGCGCTCAGCGCGGCCGACTTCGCCTGCTGCTGACTTCGGACTGTCATGTGATGAAAGATGCAATCTCAGCAGAGGTGCAGCGAAGGCCGGCACGCGGGAGGAAAACTGGGAGGCGCTGCAAATGCCGTGGCAAGGCGCGCAGCTGTACTGACCGGACCACTGAATACAGGACGGAGCTTTCAGTTGGAGCTCTCATTTGGGCCTTGGCATCAGGCCTGATATACCCAGCGTCATCTGCTTGGCTAACATCTCACCTGCGACCGCGGCATGGCCTGCGCCACTTCTGTGCCGCCGCCGCTGCCGCCGCTCGCCTGCAATGCCGCGGCCAGCGACACCGCCGCCAGCGACGCAACGCCTCCCGCCACGCCATTGAAGAGCGCCCCGCCGTCCAGTCGATACCGGAACCTGCAGAGTTCGTGCAGGGACCTTTCGCGCCTAGCATGGGGCGCAAAGTGAACACAGAATTCCGGTGCCTCCTGCGGCTGAGAAGCGCCCTGCGGTCCAGCTTGAAGATTGAACCAGCAGTGCCAGGTGCAAACGCTGAGACGGCATGCCGTGGAAGTCACGGCGCTGATATGCAGACGCAGTGCAAACGGTAGGGGGCAGCTGCAGCATGCCATTTCCAGCCCGAACCCACGAGGCTGCACGGCCGAGGCGCGATGGTGCTGCCCCCGCCGGCGGACCCAGCAACCCCAGGCTCACAAGCGCTGCACAGCAGTACACACCCCCCAATTGCTTACCACGGCTGCGGCAGCGGCTGGTATCGCTGGCAGGCACCCCACAGGATTGCCGCCGCGCCCGCCAGCTGCATCAACTCTGACGCCGCTGCCGCCACCGCCTGCGCGCGCAAAACATGACAGTGCTTGCATGAAAACATTTGTTTGAATGAGGAGAGTGGGGCTTGCAGCCTTCCCACAGGGTTGGGTCTACTCGCACGTATGGAAGGCTCCTACTGCCAGCTCACATCCACCAGGCGAGACTGCATCCGCTTGAGGTGTCAGCGATTGAACGCAGCTCCTGCAGCATGTCGAGACCTTACCCTGTCTGCCGGCCCCATGGTGTCTGCTGTCAGGCCCCGCAGCTGCCCGAAAATCGCAACGCCGCCGAATCCCAGCGGCAGCATCAGCGCCCAGAGCTGCACCATGGCTCCGGCGGTGTGCCTGCACATGGCATGGCAGCAAGCTTGTGCATTTGTTGTGCATCCATCCAGTGCAGTGCGAGCCTTGCGGTGCATAATGTGCCGCATCCCGTAAACGTACCGTCAAGCCCAGCAGTCACTGCATGGACGCAGGCGCAAATGCCGCTGAAGTGAGCCGCTGCCGGGAGTCGGCCGCTGCGGACACAAGCAGGCAAGGTCAAGACTCACCAGTCGTCCCATGGCACGTCCCACAGCTGTGACGGCTCTTTCTGGTAAAGTTCCGACTCTGCTGTTCCGGGCGGGTCTGACATGCCAGCCCCGCTGTCGCCCGCGGCATGCTGCACGGCGATGTCATCTTCGGCGTCCCCCGCCTGTGCCGTTGTTGCTTGCCTGGGCTCATGCGTCACTGTCTGTTCTGCTGCCGCTCTTGCTGTCTTCACTGCCGCGGCCACAGCATATCATAAACGTTTGTTGCCACCATCTGAATGCGGCGTGCAAAGGTTCTAGACCCGTGAAACTGGGCACATAGTTGCGTTCGATCCGTCCTGAATGATCACCTGTTGCGGTGACGCCCCGCCGACGCATGGCGGTGCACGTGCCGGGGTGAGCCTAAACAAGCGGGGGCATCTGCGGCAAGCGGAGTCGCAACCCAGCCGTTCCAGCCCCTCAAGCTGCCTACGGTCGCAGCGGCAAGTGACATACGGTAAAAAAGGGATCGCGGCGCATCAGCAGCGCTGCAATTCGCTTCATGCGACCGTGCGACCGGTCAGATCGTCCTGAGCTCAGTCAGCCGAGCCAGCTTGAGTGATGCGATACTGTTGTCTTTGCACGTCAAATCACCACTCAATGTTGAAGTGAGATCGCACACCGTAAAGAAATCGCACGCGCGAGAATGTTCACGATCTGGACTGTCGGAGCATGCATATCGGAGCAGCGGCGAAGCTGTCATTGCCAGCGGGAGCCACGATTGCCGGGCCAGAGAGTGCGACTCCACTTCGGCTGCGCGTGTCTTGGGCTACAGGTTCTTGCAGTGGGCGCTGTATTGCCCGAACACAAAGTCACGCTTCACAAAAGCACCAATCTCGTCCTAGAGGTGGCCCCAGTTCGCCTTGCTGAAACAGCCTCCAGACCGTCACAGACCGTCAGGAAGCTAGGTTCCGACCACGATGTAGTTCTCACGTAGTACTTGACGCGAAAGTCCCACAACAATTCCACAAAAATGGCTGACAATACCGCAGCGCTGCGCTGTGCCTAACAGAAAGACGTCGTGATGGCAGCACTTGCATTGTCCATTGGAGGCTGATGACAAGCTTGCCTTGATGGGGTCCGTCATCTCCGATAAGGCGGCGAGTGCTGCGGCCTGGATCTTGGGAGGAGTGTCGCTGTCGGTGATCAGCTCCATGACGGACCCCATGCGTACCACGGCCTTCTGTGACAGCCTGCAGAAGGTGATCGCAAGAGCATGTCCTCAGAGTGTGTGGGGACAAAGCTGCCAGTGAATGCGAAAGCACAGTTGCCAACGTCACTTCCGCGCTGTATGTGCATGGGCCTTCAGTTGTAATGTTCCGGCAGCCAGAATGGGCCTTCACGTCCGATCCCTACATGCTTGGGATGTCCCTCGGGGTCCTTGCCACTGCCGCTGTACATACAAATGCAGACCACGCACATACAGCGCGGAAGTGACGTGGGCAACTGTGCTTTCGCACTCACTGGCAGCTTTGTCCCCACACACTCTGAGGACATGCTCTTGCGATCACCTTCTGCAGGCTGTCACAGAACGCCGTGGTACGCATGGGGTTCGTCATGGAGCTGATCACCGACCACGACAGTCCTCCCAAGATCCAGGTCGCAGCACTCGCCGCCTTATTGGAGATGACGGACCCTATTGAGGCAAGCTTGTCATCAGCCTCCAATGGACAATGCAAGTGCTGCCATCACGACGTCATTTTTGAAAGACGCCGTGAGGCAGCCCCTGGCCTTCCGACGACGCGTGTTGGGTTCATGCTGTTTATGTCATGCGCCACCGACTCGGAGCCCTTGCCTCAGAGGCAAGGGCTCGCAGCTTCGGGTACGCACACTTCACCCAAGCTTTCGTGTGCATGAAATGAACTTTTTTTTCCAGGTCGCCGCACCAGCGGCTTTCGCCTTCCCTCAGAGTCCAAGCTTCCATCAGAGTCCAAACAACGAGACAGCCTGATCACTGCTTTGTTGCCTATGTTGTTCCTGTTCATATGCATCTCTCGAGCTTTCTAGGCTATGGCGGCAGCCTCGGCACTTCACGCTGGGTTTGTTTAGAGAATACCTCGGAACGTGTGGCGAGAAAAGAGCATGGCGCGATGAGACATCAGCTCAAAACACATCATCGTCGCTTGAGAGGCATTATGTTCACCACCGCCCAGCCTGCATGATGGGCGTGCGTGTCGTGCTGGTTGGCTTGGCTGACCTACTTCTCACCACCTTCCTTTGTCTGGCATGATGTGTTACGTTACGACATCAAGCCTACAACACGAGGCAGCATTTGTGTCAACTCCGTGTCCTCCGGACGATTGATGGTGCAACACGTGACATTTCCACACAGTCGATGTCACATATGGCAGATACAACAGGATGAATTAACCTTCCAGACATTTCGTTCAATAGAAGCCGCACAGCCGTCTCTCTGCCGAGAAAATACGACGTGCGTCGCAGCTAAAACCACTCACAGGACCTCCTGGTGCGGCAGCTGCAATCGCTACTCCGTTATGATATGCATGCGCAAGCATTGGAGCAACCCAATTTCCTTCGACTGTCATGGTCGTAACACCAAGCATCCACCCCAAAACAATAGCGGATCTGCGTCCATTGGGTTCAAATGTACTGCTGCAAAAACGCTGCTAGGCTCCAACCCACCTGCAGCATGCAGGCGATCCGTTGACGCATGGGCTTGCACATTTCATGAAATTTCGTGCTGATCAGCTAGAATTAGACTCGCAATTTCAGCAGTGAAGGCAGACGCGAGCAACCAGATAGCCTGCTGCAGGATCTTGGCAACAGGAACATCGTCACATTATTAGCATAGAAGCGCCCACAGTCAGTCAACATCTCCAAATAAACAGCACTCACAGTGAACGGCGCCGGCAGGCGCCTGATGAGCGAAGGGTTGAAATGAGGGGTAATCCACGATCAGTTGGCTTGACTGGCAGTGGCCTCAGAGACGCAGTACCACTCTAGTTTTCGATAACTCACCTGCGCGCGCGGCATGGCCTGCGCTTGTGCCAAAGCCACTGCTCGCCTGCAGCTGCCGCCAGCGACACCGCAGCCAATGATGGGACGCCTCCCGCCACGCCGTTGAACGCTGTGCCGCGGGCCAGTCGATACCGAAACATGCAGAGGCCAAGCAGGGATTGATAAACGCCAACATATCAAAAATCAGACGTAAAGGAACAGCGGTGAGAACAAACTTCATTACCTGCCACCAAGCTGGTGAAGCTCGCGCCGCGGTCCAAGTCGAGTCGGTACCACTACCTGCAGCGGCAGGCCACGATCCTGCGGAGATTGTTTGCTGCTGTAAAGGCATGATGTGCAACTGGCGAAACCAGCTGGGACTGGCGTTTTCTCTGGGCTAGAGTGTAGGAGCACACAGCGCTGCAAAGCACAGGCTGTGACTCCAGCTCTTTCAGGTCCACACCCCATTGCCAACAAGTTGTGCACAGTGTCCGCCACACTCCCGGCGCTCATCCCGGCTGCGGCAGCGCCTGGAACCACCGGCAGGCGCCCGGCGAACTTGCCGCTGCGCCCGCCATCTGGACCAACTCCGACGTCGCCGCCGCCAAGCATGATAGTATTTGCAGGAGATTCTTTGTCCAACAGAGGAGCTGGGCTTGTAGCCTTTCTGCTGTGTTGGGTCTACCTGCTGCATGCAAGGCGCCTTCTGGCAGCCCATGTCCATCACTGAGTCAGACAGGACTGCATGTGCTTGAGGTGTCAGCGATTGAATGCAGCTCCTGCGGCATGCCGAACAACCCACCCGGTCTGCCGGGGCCATGGTGTCCGCTGTCAGGCCCTGCAGCTGCCCCACGATCGCAACACCGCCAAACACCACATTCAGAGCAACGCCAACCTTCCGGTGTGCTGCACCAGGTGACCTGACTGCCAAGCCCGTCGACAGCAGCGGCACGGATGCAGACGCAAATCTCGGTACGTTCAGCTGCTACCGGAACACGCACCCGATGCACACACAGGAGTGCAGTCAGCACTCACCATTCGTCACATGGCACGTCCCACAGCTGCGACGGCTGCTGCTGAAGGGATCCTGGCTCTGCGCTCCCGGGCGGGTGTGTGCCGTTCTCCCTGCCAGCGCTCGCGGCATGCTGCACAGTGCCTTAGAAATCGCCTTCCCAACCCCTGCAACGCTGTGGCTTGCCTGCGCCCGGGATTAGCTGTCTGTTCTGCATCCTTGCCCGCAAGTTTCTGGACGACTCGATCCTTCGGCTGCATGAGGCAGATTGCAGTGCCGCCGACGCGCCGCGAGCCGTTTTCTGCTGCTTGTGTGTTGCCGCTGCGACCGTGAGCGGCTTGCGGCCCGCCCGGCTGCAGATACATCGATATAATTAGTGCACAGAATCCGCTGTGCGCCGGCGGGGCGTCTTGGCAGCAGATGCTCATTCCCACCACTATCAAGGCAACCCGGTCGCAGTTCTGTGTCCAACCTCAACGGTGTTGAGCTCACAGTGCCACGGTCAGGCCGTGCACCAGTTCTCTACAATCTGCAATAGCCGCAGCAAGGCCAAGTTTGGCAGTCAGCCGTCTCAGCTTGTGTGTTTCGACGCGTGTTATTTGTGTGCACCAGTTGGCCAACTGAACGATGCAGTGACATGGTCGCAGTTGCCCGAATGTGATTTTGTTGTCGAAGCAACATGCATATCGGAGCAGCGGCGAAGCTGACATTGCCAGCGGGAGCCACGATTGCAGGACCAAAGAGGGCGACTCCACTTCGGCTGCGCGTGTCTTGACTACAACTAGTCATGCAGTGGGCGCTGTACTGCCCGAACACAAAGTCACGCTGCACAAAAGCATCGATTCTGTTCCAGAGTTGGCTGAGATGCCTTGCTAACACCGCCTCACAGACGGTCAGGAGCTGGGTTCTGGTTACAAACTAGTTCAAACGTTGTTCTGCAGCGTAAAGCCTGACAGTGACTCCACAAAATGGCTGACGATACCACAGCGCTGCGCTGTGCCTGCTGAGCTCCAGCGAGGTCGCCTTGGCAGGCCTCCTCAGGGCCTGAGCAGCCGTGCCTCGAGTATGCGCTGACACCGAGGCACTCTGCTCGACCAGCAGCAGCAGCAGCCGGGCACCAGCGGGGAGGCGGGAGCAGCATTGCCAGAGGCAGCGGCGGCGCACGTTAGGGCCATTAAATGGACCTTTAATACCCCTACTGCGCGCTGCCGCACGGTATACATCCGAGCCTGCACCAGCAGCTCGGAGCGGCTCCCTGAGGCTCGCCAGCCGCCAGCGTAGCGCCGGCAGAAAAGCCTGAAGTCATGGACAAGCTGCCGGCGCACAAGGTCATCCCGGGAACGACGTTCACCGTGGACGGTTTCCGCAATGTGTCGCCTGCCGTCACCGCCTACTTCCTCAGCCACGCACACTCAGGCGAGGATCTCAAAACCTGCACATGCTGCCGGGCGTCTGGCAGACATCTCCTGACGGGTTGGTGGCGGCACATCGCACTGGGCGCCTTCCGCGTTCAGATGGGACTGCATCATGCACAATCCGCATTTGCGCCCAACGCGCCCCTACTGCACTCAAGTTCGTGATGCATGCTGCCGCCGCAGATCACTACCAGGGCATCACGGAAAACTGGGACGCGGGGCTCATCTACTGCAGCGAAATCACCGCGCGGCTCATCATCCACATGCTGGGCGTCAACCCGACGATGGTCCGGCGCCTGCCCGTGGACACGGCCGTGACCGTGCAAGGTGCAGTCACTTTCGCAGGTCCCTCTTGTGTGTCTCGTCGTGCTGGCGTATGCGGGTCGGCAGCGGTCGAAGCACAGAGGCTGGGCTGGGAAACAGGCCTCCGATATCCCCAGGTAATTGCAGGCGTGGAGGCGATGCCTCTAGGGTTTGGATGCCACTGAAATCAGATGAACAACAGGGAAGCAAACTGCTTTCGGAATGCTGGTCAGGTGTGGGAGGTGACGCCAGGGGACGCAAACCACAGCCCAGGCGCTGTGCAGCTGACCTTCCGGCTGCCGGGCGGCGACGTTCAAACTGAATTGCATGGTTGCAGGCGTGCAGATGACGCTGGTAGGCGCGATATTCACCGACAAAACTCGTTTTCCGAACAACTACAGGTGTGGTGGCGACGCTGGTGGACGCGAACCACTGCCCTGGCGCGGCGCAGCTCATCTTCGTGCTGCCAGCCGGCGATGTCTCCAGCTTGCATTGCATGGGCTTGCAGGCATGGAGGAGTCGCCGGTGGGCGCACTTTATTCGCCTGTAACTCTGTTATTTTGAACGTTGACAGGTGTGGAGGTGACACTGGTGGATGCGAACCACTGCCCCGGAGCAGTGCAGCTCATCTTCCGGCTGCCTGGCGGCGAAGTGTACCTGCACTGCGGCGACATGCGCTACGCATCGGCGCTGCAGCAGAACGTGCACCTTCAGGCCGCAGTCGGCGCCCGCGCCGTGTTCCTGGTGAGGCCCTGAAGCCTGCCGTCCAAGTGCTCATTTGCTGGTGGTGCAGCCGTCCGTCGATGTGCACAGCAGCGTCATGCTGCGCGTCGGCGCTGCAGCGCAACCCGCACCTTAAGCGCGCTGGCGGCGCCCGCGCCACTTTCCTGGTGAAATCTGGCTCGCCCTGATATCATCAATGTGCATCAAAGTTACCAACTCTGTCGTCCATCCACCTGCCATGCGGCGACATGCGCTACGTGTCGGCGCTGCAGTGCCGCCCGCACCTGCGGTGCGCCGTCGGCGCCTGCGCCGTGTTCCTTGTGAGGGCACGAATGCCATTGCATCCTTGTTGCTGTGGCCGTGATGCTACCTACGGCCGAGATTCAGATGTCGATTCCCGGCTGCAGGACACCACCTACTGCAACCCGAAGTACACCTTCCCGCTGCAGGTAAGGCCCAGCGCCTGCAGGCCCTTCTGTATGTGCATGGCTTCTCTGCGTCGGACCGAGTAGTATGGCGTTGGTGCATCCTCGACTCTCCGGCAATGTCAGCGCCGCCGAAGGTGTTCAGTGAACGTCTTGCAGGATGCAGCTGTGGAGTATGTGGTGTCGACCATTGAGCGCATGCTCAAGGAGCCAGGCGGGCACAAGCGCGCCTTTGTCATCTCCACCTACGTCATCGGCAAGGAAAAGATCCTGCTGGCGGTGCGCTGGCCGATTTGGACACACAATTGGAGATATTCAATGATCCAAGTCCAGTAAGTAGGAATCTAGCGGCACCAGGCGTCCACAAGCGCGCCTTCGTTACTGACCCTCGTTACTCACCCTCGTTACCGCACCCAAATCATTGGCAAGGAGAAGACCCTGCCAGCGGTCCGCTGTGTCTATCCTAAAGCCAGAGGTGCGGTCGTGGAGCTGCCCACCCCTGCACATCTGCAGCAGGTCGAGGGTTGTGAAGCAGTCCCCATGGGTGACCAGGGTTCAAGGCTGTGTCTTGCTATCAGCTCTGAAGGACGCACCGCGATCACTCCACCTGCAGATGAGGGCTGCTCCAGTCTAGCCGAGGGCTGCTCAAGTCTAGCGTTTCGAGCATTCTGTGGTGATTTTGGCTGGCGCAGGTGCACAAGCGGTGCGGCGTGAAACTGCACCTGTCGGAGCGCAAGATGGGCATCATGCGCTGCCTGCAGCTGCCCGGTGCGCTTTTTTTGTCCCTCGTAATCTTTGTCTAGTTGCTCAGCCCTCCCCGCCAGCGTCGGCCTGCGATCAGCTGTGGACTCTACAGCACACAGCTGCGGGCAGCATGCTTATGGTGTGACCACACTGCAAGCCGTTCGATGGCGCGTCTTCTGCTTCAGCCCTGCAGAATTCACTCCAGGCTGCATCAAGTTTCCAAAGTCAAGCAGCCAAGGGTCAACTGCATTAAGTGTGAATGAAAGAATGTAAAGGATTGACCGTCGACCTGCAGGCATCGACGTGGACGCAGTGTTCACCACGGACGCGGCGGCGACGCCAGTGCACGTGCAGGGGTGGGGCTACCTGGGAGACACCTGGCCCTTCTTCCGGCCGAATTTCGTCAACATGGAGAAGCACCGGGAGGAGTGTCGTGCCGAGGAGGTGCGCGCCTGTTGCTCTGACCCAGCACCCTCATAAGTTTCATGTAGGTTTGAAAGTACATTGAGTGGGAGACACCTGGCCCTTCTTTTGCCCGGATTGATCATTATGGGGAGGCACCAGGAGGGGTGTCGCGCCGAGGAGGTGCGGCATACTCGTAGAAGCCCTACGAGTAAGCAGTCTGTGAATGCTGTGTTTCGCTGCTTGCCTGTTTAAGGCGTCGATGCAGCCACAGTCACTGTTTCTTGTTCACAATATGTACCTGTCGTGTGCAGCGGCGCACTGTGTGGCGCCGTCTGCTTTAAATGCGCCCGCTTTTCCTTCCTTGTGGTGGCAAATCTGGCGGCCAAACCAAGAATCCAATTTTACCTCCCACTGTGCCCAGGTCGTCGGCTTTGTGCCGACCGGCTGGATGTACGAGATGAAGAAGTCCGATTTCCCCGTCCGCAAGAAGGCCTCCTGTCAGGTACGGTTTAGGGTTTAGGGCTTGGGTTTAGGGTTTGCGGCTCAGCCACTCCTGCTGCGCACGCTGTCATGCCAACGAATTCACCATAGAAAGCCGTGCAGCACGCCGTGACTCTCACCATTACGTGCCACTTCAGCAACTCAGGGCGTCTGCCTCCAGCCGCGAGCGCAGCACTTTCCGGATGCACATGAACATTCGTCAGTGCAGCCGCGCGGAACTGGACGCAGCTTTGTGTTCATCAACACGTCAGGCGCTCCCCCACCCACATCGACTGTCTCAAGCGAAATGATTCATTGACAATGATTCATTGACAAATGATCTCAAACCTGCAGGTGCACCTCGTGCCCTACAGCGAGCACAGCAGCTACGACGAGCTGCGCGAGTACGTGGGCTTCCTCAAGCCGCAGGAGGTAAAAAAACTCCGCGTGCTGAAGTGGCACCATCCCCTGCAGAAGGCCCTGAGGTGCTGGCATGTGTTGGCGGCTGCAGAGCTGCTGCCGACGCTGCCATGGTCGTCAGCACTGCATTTCCTGCGAATGAGTCCCAGCCAGTATGCAAAACGGAGATGCAACATCACCGTTTGCAGCAGAAAAGCGATTGTTCGCACGTGCAGATCATTCCGACGGTGAACTGTGGGAAAGGCGACGCAGAGGGCGAGAAGCGCGTCGCCGGCATGCTGAAGCACTTCCGCGGTCTGGTGGACGAAAACGCTGCCAAGTCGCGCTTCCTGTCCGCGTTCCGAAAGAAAGGTTCGAAGCGGTGCTGATCAATGCTCGTGACTCTACATCACCACACCACACCTCTAGCTTGTCGGCACGCTCAGGCGCTTCCGAGGCCTAGCGGATGACAGTGCCGGCAAGCCGCGCTTCCCGTCTGCACTGTACATCAACTGGGTGGGTACATAGATGTGTTGCTCTGGGACATCTGCGATATACTGGAAGTATACCTTCCGAGCCAGTCCTGTCATTGGCCTTGACGTCTTCCCTGCATGATGGTCACTCCAGCTGCGCTGCCAGGCATCGCCGCACAGCGCTGTGACTTTACAGACCACCAGCGTGGTGCATCTTATGACCCTGTTTGCAGCCTCTGCGGGCGGCGGCGCTGCAGCCAAAGCGGAGGCCGGCGGCTGCGCCGTGTCAGCTGGCGTCAAGGACGAGTCAGAAGGTGCTGTCGGCGGCGGCGCGGATCCCAAGCTCGAGCAAGCTGAAGTGAACCTCCTGTCCTCCTACCACCCGAAACTGCTGGTCGCTGTGGCAAAGGCAAGGGGTGCTTGCCGGGCGCATTCGGACTGTTCTCTTTGTACATTTTCTTCCTAACCTTTGAATATAGGAACATTGTATGGTGGGTAGTGTGCTTAGGGCGAGCGCTTTAATAAAATGGAGCCTTTTCATAGCAAAACAAGCGGACCCTGGCTGAGGCGGAGCACCCAGCCAGTTGCAGGTCCTGCATCAGTAACATGCAAGATCTCGAGTGCAGGCTGGCGGCATATCATACCCCGTCAGGTGCAGCTGCAGGTGGCGTTTAGGACACACCTTGCTTTTCGCAGCCGCCAGGCAGCCAACCTGAAGCGACGTGCCGACCAGGCGTCAGATGCCGGAAGCTGTGTTGACTGGCTCTGTGTTGACAGGCGACCGAAGCAGCCACAAAGCGAAAATAACAAATATAATATAAATAACATAAAGATAAATAATATAAAAATAAATAACAAAGATCAATAATATAAATATTAATAATATAAATATAAATAATATAAAAATAAAGGCGCTTCGAGACTGCAGGAGCGCGCCCTCAGCGAGCTTGACGCGCCGGAGGGTTTGACGGGACCAGACAGCGAGGAGGGCCTGCCGTCAGCTGCCGTCGCGCCGCCGGACGGAGATCACGGTGCCGAAGTCATCAAGCCAGAGGAGCCTGAGGTGAGGCCGCTGGTACATGCTGCAAGGCGTGAGGTGTCTGATACCAGATGTCTGAGCATCGGAGACTCAGGCCGCTCATGAGCCAGTCCCCCTGTAAGTGCAGGCATACTGGCGGGGTGACAAGGTGCAGCGCAACAGGCCCCTTGGACAATTGTAACCTGCCCCATTTCACAACAGCTGGTGCCTGCAGGATGGCGGCAGCAGACAGGGCAGCGCGCCAGGCTCGGCAGCACCGGCGGCTGGCGGCGCTCGTGCCGCCGGCACCACCGCCAGGCGCCGCCGTGGCGGCCGCGGCCGAGGCGGGCAGCGAAGCGGCGCGCCCGCTGCTGCTTCCTCTGCGTCTGGCAGCCTGGCAGCGCGCATCAACGCGCAGTCGGCCGCGCGCCTCGGCAACGCGGGCCTCACGCCGCAGCCGGACGCCGCGCCGGCAGCGGAATCTGCGGCGCAGCCGGCTGGCGCCAACGCAGGCGAGCTCGCGGTGCTCAACCAGGATGCACTGCTAGCAGGGGATCTTGATGACCGGCAGCCCATGGACCCAGGCAGCCTGGCGGTGGACGCGAAGCAGCCTTCAGGCGCGCTCGGCAGCGGGGCGGCAGCAGCCAACGAGGAACGTCTGGCTGCAGCTTCTGGAAGCAGGAAGGTGAAGCCGGACCCGGACCTCGCCGCGGCGCTGGCGGCGTCCGCAGTGGACGAAGACGGCTGGCAGGTCCTGCCTGATGCCAACACCGCCGCGTTGGGGACGGCGAATGGTATACCCAGCACGGCAGCCGGGGCCTCCGACGGCGGCGACGTGCCAGACTCAACAGGGAATGCGCCGCCGCCGCCGCCGCCGCCGCAGCAGCAATCGCACAGCTCCGAGGAAACGCAGCCGCTGCCGGCGGGATTGGCAGCGCCGGCTGCCAGGGGCGGCGGCGGCGGCACGGCAGCCGCCGCCGACGCAGCCGTGGACTCACTCATGGCGTGGCAGCAGCAGCCGAGTTGTGCGGATCTGGCATCGTCACCGTCACCGCAGCCGGGCTGCGGCGGGCAGCGCGGCGGCGACGCCGCCTTGGCAGAAGCATCAGCAGAGGTCGGCACCTCAGCAGCGACAGGCAGCGGCAGGGCGCCAGACAATGCCGCCGGCAGCGGCAGGTGCGCCGGCGGCGGCGCCGAGGCGGGTCCGTCTTACCCTGCGCTGAGCGAGCTGATGGGAGTGCTGGGCGACGAGGTCACCAAGGCACAGGTGCGTAACCATGTTTGCACACGAAACAGAGGTTGGATACGGCTGTCCAACCTGCTGCTTCACATTGTTCGCTAGCTCTCATCTCGAGCTTCGAAATGTATATAGCCTGAAGTCCACGAAAGGTTTGCAACTCATTGTGACTCTGCCGCTCTGCGTGCTCCGACAGGCAGAGGCGCTGCTGGCGCGCGGGGGCGGCAATGCCGCTGCCGCCCTGAATGCCTACTTTGACGGCGGCGCCCCGACGGCAGGTGGGCGGCTGTTCAGGCCTGGCACTACCCAGCCGAGCATGCTTGAGTATCGCTCAACAACAAGTGCACGTCACACCGCCATAGCACTGATGCAAAACAAGTTCGCAGCACCAGACAAAATCACACCCTTGTAGCATCTAGGCAAAGTCCTATTTACAGCACTTGACAAATTACAGCACTTGAAATTCAAATGCAGAAGAGCTCCACCACCAACATAAGGGTGCATCGAACTCCTACCTTTTGGCCGGCGCAGGCGCAGTGCAAGTATCACATCAGCAGCCGCCCGCCTCCCCAGCAGGGACCGCTTCCCTGGCCAGAAGCACATCCACAGCGCCGGCGTCAAGCGGCAAGCGCAAGGCGTCCGCCATGCCCGGCGGCAGCAGCGGCGCCAGCAAGCGAGGCAAAGCCACCGCTGGCGGCAAGAATGGCGGAGGCGGGAAGCAGCAGGGGAAGCAGGGCAAGCCGCTGGACCGCAGCCAGCCGAGCATCATGTCCTTCTTCGGCGGAAGCCCGGCGGCGTCGCCGGCCAGGCGGGGCGCAGCAAAGCCGCCCGCGGCGCGCGACTGCGATGATGGCGCCTCATCCAGCCAGGAGGCAGCCATCAGTGGCGCGGCGGCGGCGGCAGCGGCGGCGCCGGGCGCATCCCCGGCCAAGCAGACGCTGCGGCTGCCGCCAGCGCCCGCGGCTGGCGGCACCGCTCGGCGCGACTCCCTCATCCTGGCGACGGATGGCGCTGGCGGCGGCGCGGGCAGTGCAGCGGGCAGCCCTGCGAAGGAGGCGGCACGCGACGGCCGCAGCCCACATGATTTCGCAGATGGGCCGTTCGCCTTCCTGCCGCCACCAAAGCGGCGGTTGATGGCGGTGCAGCAGGCGGGTCCGGTGGTGGACAGCGCCGCCAGCAGCCCTGCAGCCAGCCCGCGCCGCACACTGCCAGGTGCTTTGCTTTCACCTCTCGGGAACAGCTCACCTATGCCAATGGTGAGTTGTGCGAATGACAGCAAATTAGCCCCGCGGACGCTCACGCTGACGGGGCAAGGCTCCCAATTGGCCGTCTCCAGACATTGCCATCTGGGGTTCAAATCATAAACACATGTATACAATCCGAAACAATCCCAATGTTCTCATCGAAGATGTGGCGGAGCTGCCGCCGCCGCGCACGCCGGAGCGCAGCGCCTCCGCGCTCATGCGGCAGCAGGAAGTAGCGAGCGGCGGCAGCGGTGGTGGCGAGGCAGCCGCTGCTGGCTGTACCGGCGTGGCGGCTGCGACTGCACCCGAGGCACAGGGTGCGCAAAGATTGTAGCTTGCGGGGCGCCGCCGCAGATTGCACTGTGTCCTGCACATGCACTAGCACACAGCACGATGTGTTGCTGTTCATACAAATCTGGACACGCATCAAGCAGCGGCAAAGGTCGGGCGCAATCCCATGAATTGCTCGTATGGAAGCGATCACACACGATGCGTATGCGTTGCTGCAGCCGCCGCGTCTGGTGCGCCAAAGCCGCCGGCGGCGGACGCCACGACGAAGGGCATGCGCGAGTACAAACCGGTGGAGGACGCCTGCTGGGTGGCGGGCGAGGCGGCCCCCTACATGCACCTAGCGCAGGCCCTTGCAGTGCGTCTTTGAAGTCCAAACCCCTCAGAACGTGCCCAGCGGACAAGGCGGCGCCCACGGTATGTACCCGGCGCTTGGCCTTGCAGCATGTGTCTCGCTTTCAAACCATGTTTGTGTCTGCGCGAGGCGCCCTCACCCTCTGTCTCTAGTGGAGTGCACTTCACGTCGAGATTGCACCTGGCGCATGCCTTACGTCATGTCAGCAGGGTCTTGGTTAGGTTTTCTCGGCTGCACTGGGCTCTCACGCATCCAATGCATGATCTCGCCTGTTTTGGGCTTTCAGGCTGTCGGCCTGCAGCACTGGCACAGGGGCGCACGCAAGCCGGCTGCTGAATGTGTCATTTCACACAAACTCTGTTCCATGACTGTGTCTCAACATCATGTAGGAAGCCAGAATGAGTGTGCGCTTCTGCGGCACGCAGGCCATGGATGGCACCACCAAGCGGCTGAGGATCGCGGACGTCATTGCCAACATGTTCCGCTCCGTGCTGGCGCTGTCCCCAGGTGTGGCAGCAGCCTGTTCGCGGAGGCCCCGACTGTGTGCCACCATGCAAAACCGCTCGCTTCCGGCAACGCAAGAGGAGCCCCATGCTGCTGAGGGCCAGCCTCCCAGGCTTGTGACCAACGAAGCAGCCCATGTCCTCAGGAGTTCATCTTGCTGTTGCACCACCAGCCCACGATACTTCACTCCTGATTCCTCTTGCTCGGCCCGCAGGCGACATGCTGGCAACAGTGTACCTGACCACCGGCAAAATCGCGCCCGAATTCCAGCAGGTAAGCATGATCTTGTGAATTGCGGGTGAACCGGTCGCAATACCTGCCCTGCGGCTGTAATCGCGCCCCACTTCCAGCAGGTGGCCCTGATGTCATTCACCCGGTGGGTGTGCTCACTGATGGACATTTCTGAACTGTGGCGGGATCATCTGCCCGGACTTTCCAGGGCAGCGATGTAAAGTTCTTTGGGTTTTAGGCTGGGAGGCGCCACGATGACAACATTCACAAGAGATTGGATCAGTGACCCCGTATCAATGCCCCCCCCAACAAACCTCCCGCGCAGGTGGAGTTGCATGTGGGCGGCGCCACAGTGGCGACGGCGGTGAGCGAGGCGACGGGCGTCACGCGCGCGCAGCTGCGGCGCATGCACGACGTGCTCGGCGACCTGGGCAACGTCGCCCAAGAGTGCCGCGTCAAACAGGTGAACAGCTGCTTGCCGGACGAGTATATCTACTTGTGAAATCTCCACAATGTGAGCTGCGCAGCATGCGCGACATGCTCGGCAACTGGGCGAGTTTCGCCCAGGAGTGATGGAATGATGGAATGTCAGAATGTCCCACTGTCAATTGCACATACCTTCCAAACAGGATGTTCCTCTTGTTCGCTGCGGACCAGCTGCAGCGCCTGCACGACATGCTCGCGACCTGGGTGATGTGGCGCAAGAGTGCCTTGTGAAGCTGATGGATCTCCAGTCCCTTCAAATCAGAACACCAGACCGGGAACATGAGAACGACCACAGGCATTTTGCCAGCAGCCTGCAGCCGGCTCATGGGCTGCGCTCGCAGCCAGCGGAGCCTGCTGCCGCAGCCGAAACGTGCCACGCTCGTCCCTCGTGGCTGGCACAGCCGCCAGGGCGGCATCACTGCTGCTGCTGATGTGGCTTGGCGTTGTGCTCTGCATCGCTCCTCATCAGCACACTCCAACATTCCTGCGATAATCTCCCTGCATCCACTGTGCTTGCGCAGCCTGCCCATGCCGAGTTTGCTGATGGGGCACAAGCAGCTGACGCTCGTATGGATGTGCGCTCGCTGCGGGCCATCGCGACGGGCTAGGGCGCCTGTGCACCCCATGCATCTGATAGACCCCTGTGGAATTCTGCCAGTGATATTCTGTTCTCTATGCAGACGATGCTGATGAAGCCCAAGCCGCTGACGCTGGCAGGCGTACGTGCTTCGCTGCAGGCGGTTGAAACGAACGATCTGGACAGCCACTCATGGCAACGTTCCCTGCTCTGCGCAGACGATGCTGATGAAGCCCAAGCCGCTGACGCTGGCGGGGGTGTACGCCTCGCTGCGGTCGATCGCGACGACAAAGGGCGCCGGCTCGGCACAGCGGAAGCAGGACCTCATCAAGCAGATGGTGTCCCGCTGCCGGTGAGTCTCGGTTTGAACGGGCTGCCCGTTCTTGACCCCTTTGTCCGATGACATTAGACACTCAAAGGCAGCTGTTGTGGATCATTGTGGACAGGACATGCAGCCCGTCTGGCACAGTCTTGCTTGAGCATGGACCACCCGTGGGCTTGCGTGCGTGTGCCCACATGTGTCAGTGTAGTGGAGACGGCAACTGTCCGCTGTCTCCAGGGGCGTGGAGACCAAGTACCTGGTGCGCACGCTGGTGCAGAACCTGCGGGTAGGCGCCAACTGGCGCTCCATTGTCGGCGCGCTCGCCAAGGCCACGCTGCTGCACCGGCGCGTCTCGACTTCTCTGACTGGCCTCCCATCAATCTGGTTCTCCGAACCCGACGTTCATGGGTAAAAGATTTGTTGATGGGCGCCGACTGGAGCTCTAATATCGACGCGCTCGCCCAGGCCATGCTACTGCACCGGTGTGTCCCGAGCTACTTCCGCCTGCTTTGCTTGCGAAACTGCCCTTTTTTAAATCTATTTTCCTGACAGACAACCCGCGGGTGGGCATCAGCTGGCGCTTACCGTAAACGCGCTCGCCAAGGCCACGCTGCTGCTGCGTGCGCCTGCAACTCTGAACGGCATGGGAATGACTGCTGACCCAATGTATGAGGGGTTGTTTCTGTATCTTCGGCGCCGCCTTCAGTGCAGCCAAGGCGGCGGCGGGCCCAGGAGTCACACCAAGTGAAACACCTCCCGACTTCTCGAAAACGAACTGGCTTCTCGAGCAGTGCCAACCCAACCGATTCGTGTCGCAATTGCACTGCAGGGAGGGCGTCGGCAAAACCAAGGCGGAGCTGGACGCGGCTGCAAAGGCGGCGCTGGACGCTTTTCACCTGTGTCCGAACCTGGACATCCTGGTGCCGGCGCTCGTTGAGGGCGGCCCGGGCGAGCTGCAGCGCCGCTGCAGCCTGACGCCAGGTGTGCTAGGAACGATCGGACAAGTGAAAAGGGCTCTTGCAGAAACGCGTGCGAAAGTCGATGAGCCCAGGAACCTGAACTTCCTGATGCCGGCGCTGGTGGAGGAGCCTGGGAGAGCTGCGGCGCCGCTGCAGCCCTGACGCCAGGTAGGCTGAGTTTCGCTGCAGATTCCCTGCGTGGAATGGTGTCTGCAACCACCTGGACGCCCCGGTTTCGGCGCTGATGGAGGACGGCCGCGGCGAGTTGAATCTACAGATCTGGTCGTAGTCTCATTCTCACCTCACAAAGCACATTCCACATGCCGATCTGCCGCTTCTGATCAACATCCTGGTGCCGGCATTCCTTCCTTCGTGTTGGGCAGACACAGGCAGGCCGGTTTAGCCGGCTCGACACACGTGTGTTTCATGCAAAGCGGCACCCAGATCTGCCGCATGCCAGACTGACTTCGACAGCGTTCAAACCGTTCCTGAGTCCGACCGTGCAAGCTGCAGGCGTGCCGCTGAAGCCGATGCTGGCCAAGATCTGCGATGGCATCCCGGATGCAATTTCGCAGCTGCGGGACCGCGGCGGCCGCTTCCTTGCGGAGTTCAAGTACGACGGCGTGCGCGCGCAGATCCACCTGCTGCCCGACGGCATGGTGAGGCCGAACACTGAACACATCACTCGAATCCGTGTCTGAATGCACTGCTCGAAGGACAGGAGGCGACTGAGGCGCCATGAGACGCTTCCTGGCGAGTCCATCAAGTACCACGGCGTGTGCGCGCGGCTGCAGTTGCTACAGTTGCTACAGTTGACTCTGTCGGCGCATGCTGTTGCACTCGAAGGCCGTTAGGACGCGCGTCTTCTCTCTATTCCAAATTTCTTCAGGAACGAGGAACCAATTTCATGCACACGACCCTGAACGTGCCGTCAGGCAGCAAGCTGTGTGTTGCACGCCGTCGTGTGCCTGGAATTCTTGGTGAAGTTCTTTCTGAAGTCCCGCTGGGCACTTGTGACGAGAGCTTTCCGATGCAATGCCATGGGTGGTTCCCAATGTCACCTGAGAGGGACGGACGAGGTGAAATCGGTAGACAAGGTGACCATCACGTTGCTCACCGCCTGTCGGGCAAAGATGGAGCCGCTTTGAGAACCCAATTCTGCAGGGGCGCCTGAGCTATGTTCGAGGAGACGGGCTCCGTCGCAATCGCAGGTCAAGGTGTTCAGCCGCAACTGCGAGGACCGCAGCGGCTCCTTCCCGGACGTCGGCGACGCGCTGCGCGCCGCCTCCGCAGGTGTGACCGGAAAGCTGGCTTTTACGGCGCTTTTAAATTTATCATTGATTCGGCCTACATCTCCGCAGCCCCTGCCGTTGCCGCAGGTGTGTCGTGCACAGCGCACATTGTTGCCATCGCGTCCCTCCACCCGCCTTGTTTCATGGTGTGTTTGACAGCCATGACCGTGGCTGCTTCGCCGATGTCGGTGAGCGTCCCATTCCTGTTGTGGAGCCAGTACGAGCTTCCAAACGCGGCGCATGCTATGCCTGCCTGACGGGCTCTGAACGATAGCTGGGTCCACGCTGTGCTGTGGGGATATTTCGTTTCTGTGGAAGCTGGCAATCTCACTGCAGTCAGTGTTGCTGGGCGCGGAACTGGTGGCGATGGACCTCCGCGGCGCCGACGGCCGTATGGCCAAATCCCGCGAACTTCGTGAGTGGTTCTCAGAGCTCGCCATCGGCACACACGCAGGCGGAGCATCCTTCCATGGCGCTGGACGTGAGGCTTGTGGCAGTGGACCGCGGCGGCGCTGACGACGGTGCCATGCGACTGCGCTACATTTCACAAACATTTCTGTAGAACACTTTCTACTTCCCTGGCACTCGCACGGCTTGCTCCCCATTGCAGGCGACGCTTCGTCTCTGGTGCTGGATCGGCACAGGTGGCGGTGCATCATGGCGGCGCCAATGGTGGCGTGCAGCTCCAAATGCTTTGTCATCTGTTCAAGAATATGTGAAGGCTCCGTAAACCGTCTTTGCTGGTAAGTGCAGGCGGCGCATCGTCCATGGTGCTGGATGCGGAACTGGTGGCAGTGGACCGCGGCGGTGTGGACGGCTCTGTGCGGCTGCGCGCATTCCAGGAGCTGTCGACACGCGCCCGTGGCGACATCACCTCGGACCAGGTGCAGCATATATGTTGCAGTAGTTCTGTTGCAACCTTACCACGCGAGCAAAGGCAGCCGTGTAGAGCAAACGTAGACAACTCTGTGCGGCGATGTTGTCTCGGACCATGTGACCGAGATCCTGGAAATGCTGTACATTCGATGCTCAAACGTGATGAGAATGGCGGCATCACCAGCTCAGCGTGGCTGCATAAGGTCCAGCCGTTGGCGCCCCGCGCCTACGGCGACACCACCTTAAACGGAGTGAGCCTTGAATTCTGATTCTGCTTCTTTGAAAGAAAAGGCGCTGAGCACATGCCATGTGCACAATCGTGCTGGGCTGTGCAGCTCGTGGTCAGCCGCGCGGCGCGTGAAACGGGCGCTGCAGCCCTTGCGGTCGCTGCAGCCCTTGCGGCCTCGCGAGCTGAATGATCTGGGAGTTTAGCTGGGGTTCACAGCCAGTAAGATCACCTCGGCGGCAACCGCAGCCGTCCAGTCGAAGGCGGAGACTAGAGTGGTACACTGCCGAAGCTGGGCACGTCTAAAACGATCATTTAACTGGATCAACTCTCCTCAACTTCCAGCATGAACTTTGTGCCAGCAGGTGTCGGTGCCGGTGTGCGTGTTTGCGTTTGACGCGCTGTACGCGGACGGGGAGGTGCTGGTGGGCCTGCCGCTGCGGGAGCGTCGCGCTCGCATGAAGCAGGTGCCGCACTCGCTTGTGACTGCCGCTCCCTTCTGATTGGCTGATCTTCAAGAGAGCACAGCCCCTAATCTGGTATGTTGAACACGCTGTTGCACCTGTCGTCTGCGGTCACCGATGCTACACGGGAAGCTGTTCTGGCAGCTCATGCGACATCATGCGAAAGTTTTCGCTGGAAGCGCGCCCTCCGGTTAAGCGTGGGCTTTGTCAGTGTACTGCGCTTGCTCCACAACCTCTCTGGTCACAGGCACTGCCGACACTCATATATATATATATATATATATATATATATATATATATATA
>JAABUM010002212.1_pt1 | contig 26674 bp, 33 predicted proteins | sample 5559161 | NCBI WGS metagenome assembly JAABUM01 (sample SAMN10711868, study PRJNA513369) | rock metagenome | isolation source: Antarctica rocks | place: Antarctica: Victoria Land, Siegfried Peak nord
CCCGCCCGGATGATCATCCCGGGGGCGCCTGGGGTGCACTGCACCAAATGGGTGCGGCAGCTGAGCTTCGAGCAGGCGGCATGAACCGGTTCCGGGCCCGCTACGGCGCTCCCCCGCTGCACCTGCTCGCCCTGATCGCGTGCTTCGCCGTCGCCGGCTACGCGGTGCTGAAGTGGTTCGACGCCCCCCAAGTGATCCGACTGTTCGTCTGGTTCGCCGGCGCCGTCATCGCCCACGACCTGATCCTGTACCCGCTGTACGCGCTGGTCGACCGCGGCCTGGTCAGCACGCTGCCGGTCCGGGCGGTCAACTACATCCGGGTCCCGGCGATGCTCGCCGGGCTGCTGCTGCTGGTGTGGTGGCCGCTGATCACCGGGCACCCGCAGGCTCAGTACCGCGCAGCGACAGCGATGAGCACCTCGCCCTACCTGGGGCGCTACCTGCTCGTCGTCGCCGTCCTGTTCGGCAGCTCAGCGCTGCTTTACGCCGCCCGGCTGGTCCGCGCAAGCCGCCATGCGCCTTCAACCCCAGCCGGCGCGGTGGTTCGTGCGCGAGGCTCCGCCGCCTCGACGAGAGACTGACCTTCAGACCCGACCGGCTGGCCCATCCGGAGTCGCCCAGCTGGCCGGAGCAGACACGCCAGGCATCTGGTCTCAGCTGCGGGTCAGCAGCGAGAAGTGCCGCCCGTCCTGCCTCCACACGTCGGTGATAGCCAGCCCCAGGCCGCCGGCGGCGCCCTCGAGGTCGGCGGCTGCCAGCCGGGCCCACCGGAACGGGGCGCTGAGCAGCCCACCGCGACTCAGCTGCAGCCGGCGGCAGTCGGTGACGCTGTCCGGGTCGAGCTCGACCAGCAGCCGGCCGGCGGGTGCCAGCAGACCGGCCGCCTGGGACAGCAGCCGGCGGGGGTCGCCGCCGATGCCGATGTTGCCGTCCAGCAGCAGCACCCCGTCCCACCGGCAGGAAAGGCCGGGCAGCGGGCCCAGCACATCAGCGCGCAGCGCCGCCGCGCCCGCCCGGCGAGTCAGAGCAACCGCGGCGGCGGAAGTGTCCACGCCAAGCACGTCCAAGCCTGCGTGGTGCAGGTAACCGGCATGCCGGCCAGGCCCGCACCCCATGTCTAGCACCCCGGCGCCCGCGGGCAGCCCGATCCGCAGCCGGTCAAGCGCAGCCCGATCGGCGGCGTCTGCCGCAGAGCACCAACGGTGCAGCGCGAGCCGGGTGAACGACCGGCCGACCGCCCGGACGAGCAACGCAACGGGCGGCAGTCCGGCGAGATGAGCGGCCAGCGCCTGGTCGTAGACGTCCAGCGCCGGGATCAGACCCGAGCTGTGGCTGGGGCTGTGCACCTCTGTCTCGACGTCGCCCAAGGCGCCCGGCAGGGGCGCCAACCCCAGTTCAGCCGGGGGGCTCGCTTCGACGAAACGGGTCATGGTCTCCCTGCGCAACACACGGCACGGTGCCGCGCGTGTGTGAGTGCACGAACCGCGACTCGCGTTACGCGGCTGCCGGACCGGAGGGCCCAGAACGAGAACCGCCCGGCAGCGACAACAGGCAGGTGGTGTAACGGGCAGGCGGCGGCCGGCACTCATAGCCAACAGATCCCCTCGTCAGGAGGAGCAGGTGCTGCGCCGCGCCGCGGCCTGCGCCAACGACCTGGGACTGCTCGCCGAACAGACCAGCGCCACCACCGGCGAACTGCTCGGCAACTACCCCCAAGCCTTCAGCCACCTCGGGCTGGTCCTAGCCGCCCAAGCCGTCGCCAGCGCCAGCCCCGAAGCGCCACCCCCCGCCACTGCCAGCCCCAGCCTCGCCACCAACCTGGTGACGAGCAACCCCACGGAAGAAGAAGAAGTCATGCTGATCGCCACCAGGGCCAAGACCACGACCACGCACGACCCACGCGGCGGTGGCCACCCCCGCCTGATCTTCGGTCACGACCACCACGCACCCGCCGGCAGCCCGCAACGCGAGTTCGACCTGCTAGCCGGAGTCACCGTCGTCGGCAGCTCCCCGGGCGCCGACCTGCAGCTGGCCGGCCTCGACAGCCGCCACGGCGAAATCCGGCGCGACGCCGCCGACGAGTACGTCTACGTCCACCTCGGGACCCTGACCAGCGGCACGGTGAACGGGCTGTCCGTCACGCGCAAGGTGCTGCACACCGGCGACCGGATCAAGCTCGGCAGCTGGACCCTGTCGTTCTACCGGGAGGAGTTCGCCGACCACGGCCGCCCGCACGGCGGGCGCCTCGGCGGCCAACGACACCAACAGCCGCAGCAGCAGCCCCGTCCCCGAGGAACCACCGCGGCCGGAGGCGGCCACCCCGAAGGCGTCAACCCCGGTGAGTACTTCTAGCCGCCCGGCACGCTGATCCGTTCTCCCTTTAGCGCCGAACCCGTCAGGCGCAACCGGCCGTCGCCGGCCCGGGAATTGGCGTTGCCGTCGGCGATGGTTCGGCGGGAAGGGTTCCCAGCCGGGCTCATCGCCCGGGACCGGGCACCGCTCGAGGGGCTCGGTCGCGCCCTGGCCGACCCGGTCCGGCTCCCCGCAGCAGATCTCAGCGCCGGTCAGCCAGCCTCGGTAGCTACGGGCCCCGACGCAGCCGGCGGCGTTGGTCCTGCACCGCCCGCAGCCCGGCGACCAGCTCGGGTTCTGCATCGGCGGCTTCGGGCCGGTCCAACAGCCGGCCTAGCAGCTGGAAGTAGCGGGTCGGGCTCAGTCCCAGCAGGTGCTGCGCCTGGCCGGCGACCCGCGCCTGCAGGCCGGGGCCGCGGGCGAGCTCGAGCACCGCCCGGTCGGTCTCGGTGAGGAGGCCGACCAGCAGTGACAGCTGCCCCTCCCCCGCCCTTGTCGTAGCGGGACGCCTGAGGACGCTCACGGCTCATTCTCAGCACGCGGCGGCGCGGTGGCTTCATCTTCGTCGCGGTCCGGCGCGCCGGCGGTGGCCGGCTCGGGCGGCCGGGGTGGCAGGTGCCGGTACAGGCTGGTCCAAGCGATACAGTTGGTAGTGACGATCTCGGCGATGGTGTGCCCGGTGTCGCGCAGATGCGCAGCCCACGCCAGCTTGGCCGGGTCGACCACCACCAGCCGCCCCACCCGCCGGCCCTTGGCGGTCGCCACCGCCCGGGCCTACTCCATCGGTGACCGCACCCCCGGGCTGACCCGCAACCCGGACGGCTCACTGGACCTGATCCTGTCCCACACCAGCCCGGCCGGGTCTGCGGCCAATTGGCTGCCCGCGCCGGCCGGACCCTTCCAGCTGCTCCTGGGGCTCTACGCCCCAGCCCCCGCAGCCGCCAACGGAACATGGCCCGCCCCGGTGATCACCGCACGGTAGGGCCAGCGACGTCGGCCGCCTGGCAGCTGCCCGGCCGATACCTGGACTGAGGCCCTTTGCCCCCGGTGAAGCGGGCGCCAGGGCAGTGCTGTCCAGTGAGGGCACCGCAAACCCGAAGACCCACGACGGCCGTGGCCGTGTCTGCGGTCGTTGAAGGTGGTGTCCCGCAGCGCAACCAAGGCACGCATTCAGGCCCTGGCCCTGAATCAGATCAGCCAGCTGCTCGTCGCCGCCCCGAGGACCTCCGGAAGCGACTCCGTGGCCTGCCCCGCCCGGAACCTGTTGGCGAACCGGCACAGCCTTCCGGGTCCGCGACAACGATGACACTCTGGCAGCCACCACCCGGCTGGCGCTGCGCGACCTCGCCCGCCGTGTCGAGCACCTCGACGAGCAGCTCGCCCGGACCAAGGCCTGGCTCTCCCGACTCACCGCCGTCGTCGCACCCGAACTGGTCGCGGTCCGCGGGTCGGCCCCGATGTGGCCAGCACCCTGGTGCTCACTGCTGGTGACAACCCACACAGGTTGTACTCAGAGCGCTTCTTTGCCGTCCTGTGCAGCGCCGGTCCCATCCCCGCGAGCAGCGGCAAGACCACCCGGTACCGGCTCAACCGGGGCGGTGACCGGCAAGCCAACGCCGTACTGTGGCGCATTGCCGTGGTCCGGCTCGCCGTCGACTCGACGACCAAGGCCTACCTGTACAAGCGCTTCTTCCAGGGCAAGACCAAGTCCGAGGCAGTTGGTTGCCTCAAGCTCTACATCGCCCGCGGGATCTTCAACGCACTGCCCCAGACGGCCCCCGCTTGACAGTAGGAGCATCACTTTCGCGCATCTACAGCCCGTGTCGCGCCACAATGATCACAGGTCTACTGCAGCAAGCGGGCTAGCGGCGCTTCTCAGCGTCCGGAGCTGCAGGGGCGACGTGCCAGCGAAATGCGGGCTACGCGCCGTCGCTCTGGATCTGATCGCCGATCGCAGGTGGCGGCCGGCTCAGTAGCCGGGGAAGGCGCGTTGCAGGTCAGCAAGCGTCACGTTGCCGGTCACCTGCAGGCCCGGCGGGACATACGGCGCCTTGAGCCGACCACCGAGCAACCGCAGGGCGGCCTCCAGCTCGCCGTCGAAGCGGGCGGTCGGCTCAGGCGCGGACCTGCTTAAACCGAGGCTGTTATCGACCACGATGGCAACGCCGCTATCGGCGACCGCAATGACGGCCAGCTCTGGGAGTTGATCGGCCTTACCGAGGCGGCCGAGCAGGAAGCCCAAGCCGCCGGTGTAGTGGTCGACCAGCACCTCGGCTGCGTCGGCGCCAAGCTTGGCCTGCCGGTCGAGCGCTACCCGGACGTCCCAGGAGTGCTGGGCGGTCTCGTTGAGGCGCATGCCGATGGCCGAGGTCAGCGGCAGGGGAGCGGGCAGGAACCCCAGCTTCACCGTGGTGTTCTCCCGCTGCTCGACCGAAAGTGCCTCCAGCGCGAGCACCACGACCGAGTCGTGCTCAAGGAAGCCCGTCGCCTGCTGCTCAGGACTCAGGGCGTTCCAGCGGTCCCACACGGACTCGTTGAAGTCCTGCCCCGGCGCGGGTTCGCCGTCGAGAGCGGCTCGGTAGCCGGCGAGGGCGATCTCGGCGCCGCTGCCCAAATGCGACAGGACCTGCGCTACCGTCCACTCCGATGCGCCCGACGGGCCGGTCAGCTGCTTGTCAGGGAGCGTCGGCACGACAGCCGCCAGTTCGTCGTGAGTGGTGCGGAGCGCGGCGATCGAGCGATCGGCAAGAGTGCTCATGCGACGACCCTAAAGCCCGGTCTTTCGTGCGCTCAGTGGAGCAGGGGGGTGACCTCGTGAGGTGACGGGATGACGTTCGTGCTCGTCGTCGCTTGCCGGTGCAAGTCCGGGTAGCTGCCAGGGGGCCAGTTAGCAGCCTGGCGGCTTGGTCCGGAAACGAGGTCCGCTGGCGCGGGCGGCTTGCAGATCGGTTAGCGCATCGCCGACGTAGGCGCCCCGACCCGCGCCAGGCAGGCCTGGGCGATGTACGACGCCGGCCAACAGCACACCGTGCAGGAGATCGCCGACACTTTCGGCGTTTCCCGCCCCACCATCTACCGGCATCTGGGCGACGCCGCCGCTCCCCCGCCACCACGCGCCGTGCCGGGAGCAGGCGCCGGCGATCCAGTAAGCCGCGGCGGCGCGGCGCGGCGCTGCTGGTCCAACGTCAAGCCCGTCAAGCCCATGCCTGTGCCCGTGCCCGTGCCGGTCAGGGCTGGATGTTCTCCAGGTCGGCGAGGAGGCCGGGGTGCGTCGGCTGCCAGCCGAGGGCGGTGCGGGTGTGGGCACTGGACGCCGGCTGGTCCATGGCGAAGATCGGGCCGAACGGGCCGAAGTTCTCCTGCGGCACGGCCTGGACCGGCATGCCCAGTCGCCGGCCGATGACCGTCGCGAGGTCGTGAACCGCGTCGCCCTCGTCGGCGACGGCGTGCCAGGCCGTCCCGGCCGGCGCCGACTCCAGAGCCAGCCGGAACAGGACAGCTGCGTCGAGGGCGTGCACGGCTGGCCAGCGCTGAGTGCCGTCTCCCGGGTAGCCAGATATGCCGCTGCGCCGCGCCTGGTTAGTGAGCAGGCCGGCGAACCCGCCCTTGCCCTCGTTGTGGACGGTGCGCGGCATGCGGACAGCCGTCGCGCGTACACCCCGCGAGGCCAGCTCCAGCAGCGCGATCTGCGCACGGCCCCGGGCGCCCACCGGTCCGTCGGTGGGCACCTGATCGGCCTCGGTCGAGGTGCGGCCCGCCACCCATGGAGTTCCGGAGACCGTGACGATCGGGCGGTCGGTGCCGACGAGCGCTTCTCCTAACGTGGCCATGGCGGCGCTCTCTTCGGTGATGGATGCCGCGAGTGCGTCCGCAGTGCTGTAGTCGCGTCCGAAGGCGAGGCTGATCACGCCGTCGGACTGCGCGGCTCCGGACCGCAGGACCTCGAGGTCGGCCAGCCCTCCGCGTAGCACCTCGGCGCCGGCGGTCTTCAAGGTCTGCTCGGAGCTGTCCGAGCGGGCCAGCGCGAGGACGGAGTGGCCGTTGGCGAGCAGTTCGGCGACGACGGCGGAGCCGATGGTGCCGGTACCGCCGGTGACGAAGACGTGCATGAGGCTCTCCTGGAAAGTCACGGAATCGTTGTCCCATCACGGTACAGGGCGACGGGACACATGTGCCGTCACCTAGGCTGGTCTCATGGGTCGGTGGCAACCGGGGGCGACCGAGCGCCTCGTCGCTGCAGCCGTGGACCTGTTCACCGAACAGGGCTACGACGCGACCACGGTCGCGCAGATCGCCGAGCGCGCCGGGGTCACCAAGAGCACCTTCTTCCGACACTTCTCCGACAAGCGTGAGCTCCTGGTCGCCGGCCAACAGACCCTCAGCAGACTGCTCGCCGACGGGATCACCGCGGCGCCCGCGAGCGCCAGCCCGCTCGAGGCGATCGCCGCCGGTCTCGAGCGGGCGTCGGGTGCGATGGGTCCGGCGAACCGGGAGCTCGGCCCCCGCCTCAAAGCAGCCGTCGCGGCCAGCACGGAGCTCCAGGCACGCGACGCCCTCAAGAGCGTCAGCCTCGCGGCCGCCATGACAGCCGCGCTGATCGCCCGCGGAGTCCCCGACCCGACCGCGCACCTCGCGGGCGAGCTCGGGGTCCTCGCGTTCAAGCGGGGCTACGCCCGATGGTCGGCAAGCGATCGTGATGACGTCGAAGGGCTCGCACCACATGCTCTGGCAGCCCTGGAAGACCTGCGCACGGCAACCGCGTCGTTGAGCTGATCGAGTGCCCCGACCGCCGAGCTCGTCGCACGTCGTGTCTCACTACCAAGGGAGTGGAACAGGAACGTTGCCTCTGCCCTTATGACGGCGCTGCAGCTCGCCTCGGACATCACCGCCGGACGGCCCGTCGAACGCTCAGCTGCGCCGTTCACTTAGGTCGTTTCGGCGCTCGTGGTGCCGGTCACGCCGGCCGAGGCGCGACCTAGTGAGCCGACAGCTCGCCGCAGCCCGCGTGCGCCTCCTGGAGTCGGGCGCGCGTCGCGGAGACCTCTGCTGCGCCTGTGCTGTCGCCGGTGCCGGTGAGCCGGCCGGCGTCCAGCTCCTCGTCCATGAACCTGCCGAGATGCGCCACGGTGGACTGAAGCCCACCGGCCAGGCGGGCCAGCGCGTCGAGTACCTCGGCGACGTCGTCGGGGTAGGTCAGGCCCGGGTAGCCGACGTTGGGCTGCGTGGCGTCGTTCAACGCTCTGGCCGCAGTCAGCGCTATCTGCGCCAGTGCGACGGCGTCTTCGTCCAGCGGCTGGGGCATCACTGCCGGCCGGGGCGGGTCGGGCCGGTGTCGCCGCCGACCGCGTTCTGCACGTCGTCAGCGTCGGCCGTGACCCCGACCAGCGGGCCGCCGCTGGCGGTGGCGCCGCCGACCGTCTGCGGCGGCTGCTCGTCGCCTGACTGCGGGCCGCTGTTCACCGTGCCGCTGCTCCGCCCGCCGCGCGCGACGTAGGAACTCTGATCGTGCTCGAGCACCGCGGTCTCCGGGTCCGTGTCCGCCTTGATCCCCTCGTGCGGCTCGCGTGGCATGTGCTGCGTCACGGGTCCTCCTGTTCTCTGTGGCCGGTTGGGGGATGGGCACATGCCCGCAAGGTCATCGGCAGAAACAGCATGTAAGAGGACGTGGCCGCAGCAATCCGGGTTCAGCGCAGTGTTGCGCGCCGTCCCCACCCGGGCGCCTGGGCCTGGTCTGGTCAGCTGCCGGAATCCTGCTCCGCCTGGAGGTCTGGGTCGTCGCCAATGCCCAGCCTGCCATCGGCGAGCGCGTAGGGGTCGCTGGTGGCTGGGGTGTCGCTGACCAGCAGCTCGATGTCGGCGTCGAGGTCGGCAGCGGTCACGTCGGTAACCGACCGGGCGGGAGGCTGTCGCTCACGCCCGAGCTCTACCCCCACGTCCGGGACTCACCCGGCGTAGCAGGTGAGCTGGTGTGCAACGACGCAGCACCAGAACGTCAGCTCGCTCCACCTGTACGCATCACGGGCACGCCCGAGGGCTCCGCACCAGTTCAGCTGGTCGCAGCCAGCGCACCGAACAGGTGAAACACCAGCCGGCCACCTGCGGTCGTCGTGTCGATCGACTCCCGCAGTGACCGGAACCCGACACCCCGCTCCTCCAAGGGCAGTCACGCTGTCGATCAGGTGTCGCAGCGAGCGGCCGAGCCGGTCCAGGCGACACACCACAAGGGTGTCCCCCGACCGCAGGCGCTCCAGGACTTTGTCCAGCTGCGGGCGGCGGTCCAACACCCCCCGGGGCGTGGTCAACGAACACCTCATAGCACCCCGAACCGAACGTGGGCAGGCCGCACGCTGCCACAGGCCGTGCTCGAGGGCGTCGAGGGCCAGGTCGGTGCGTAGCGAGCTCGCCGCCCGCCAGCCGATGATGCGCCGGGAGAACAGGTCGGTGACGAACGCGACGTCGACGAACCCAGTCCAGGTCCACACGTAGCTGATGTCGGCTACCCAGCGGCTGTTGGGCGCGGCGGCGGTGAAGTCACGTTCGAGCAGGTCAGCGGGGCGCTGGGCCGTCGCTGCCGGCCGGGTGGTGCGGGTCGACTTCGACCGTGACACCCCGGCCACCCCCGCCGCGCGCATCAGCCGGGCCACCGTCTCGCGCCCGACCGCGCCGCCGCGTCGGGTCAGCTCATACCAGACCTTGCGATAGCCGTAGACGCCATAGTTGCCGGCATGCACAGTACGGATCAGCTCGGTCAGCTCGACGTCGCATCGCCGCAGGGCCGACAACGGCCGGTGCCGGACGGCGTAGTAGGTGCTCGGGGCGATGGGCACGCCGTGCTGGGTCAGCACGGGTGCGCCGGCGGGGCGAGGGCAGCCGAGCAGGATGCTGCGGCCGCTCCGGCGTCCAGGCCGAAGATCGGGGGCGACGGTCGGGCGACGGTCACTGCGAAATCAGGTGTTACACCCACTGGCAGAACGCCACGCCCTGCACAGCGACGACCACGCTCCGCACGACCGACTTCACGGCCAGATCGATCCCCCCGGCCGGGCTGCACACAGGACGATCCTGACCCGCTCCCGCGCCCACGACCGCAAAGGGCCATTCCGGGTGTCACCCGGGCAGGGCTGGTCCTTCGCGCGCCGCGACCACAGAGCGGCCCCCCGGGTCGGGCTCGGCTCAGGCTTGGCGGCCCTCGCCGTCGGTGACCTGCTCGATCTGCTCCTTGCGAACCTGCTCGGAGACCTGCTCCTCACCGGTCACGGTCTCGGTGCCGAGGCGGACCCGCTCGACCGGGACGGTCTCCTTGGTCACGACGGGCTGCTCGGCTTGCAGCACGACCTCGTGCTCCTCCTCGGTCAGCTCCCTACCTGACATGGCCGCCTCACGGTTGACCTCGGTGATCGGCTCCCGCTCGACGGTGACCTCCTCGTGGGAGACCGGCACCGCCTGGGTGACCTGCTCGGTCACGACCCGCTTACGCAGCCGGGCCCGGCCGGCCTCGACCTGCTGGGTGCCGACGTTGAGCTGCTCCTCCGAGCGGGTCATCGCCTCACCGGTCGTCGGACGGGAAGTGTCACGGCTCTGCACCCCGCCCTGGCCGCCCAGGTCGCGGCGACCAGCTTGGGCCTCCTGCCCGGCGCCCTGGCCCGGGCCGCCGGTAGCGGTCACGGTGTCCCCCCCGTAGGGGATGCCGTAGTGGGTGAACAGCTCCCTCTCGGCATCGGCGGACAGCTCTGCGTCGGGGTCGTGGTGCGGCGCGTTCTTGACCATCTCCTTGTCGAACGGCACCGTCAGCCCCTCGGCGCTCCGGTTCGCTGCCGACAGCGGCACCAGCGACACGTGACCGCCGAACAGGCCGGTCTTGACCGCAGCCCACTCGGGCTTGCCGGTCTGGTTGTCCTCGTAGATCGCGTCGACCTTGCCCAGCTTGTCGCCGGCGCTGCCGTAGACCGTCGCACCCTCAAGACTCCTGGCATCGGTGATCGGCATCAAGTGTCCCTTCCATGAGGTGGCCGGCGCTCCCGCCCAACCTGGGCGGCGCCGACACCCCCCGGGATGTCCCAGCCGTTACACCATTAACGGTTAAGTTCCGAAATTGCCCCTGTCCGGTCGGCTCCGTAGCCCAGTTCCTGAGCCACCCTGCCCGACTCCGGGGCCAAGCCAAGCTGGTGGTCATGCAAGGCGACCGCGCCGTCCGCGGCGTCCGTCCAGTCACCTCTGGCTGGGATACTGCGCTGCAGATGCCAGTGGACGCGTCGGGTCAGAAGTAATGGCTGCGGCCGCCGACGGCCCGGCCGGTGGCGCCAAGCACGGCGAGCACGACACCGACGATGAGCACGATGATGCCGATGATGTACAGGATCGAGATCTTCGCGAAGATCCCAACCAGTAGAAGCACGAGCCCTAGCACGATCATTCAAGCCTCCTGACTTCGACCGGCCAGCCATCGCACAGCTGAATCCGGGAACGACCAAGGGTGATCTTTTCCTTTTTCTGTCTGACTCCAATCATGCTCTGCAACTCGCGGCGCTTATCTGAACGTATAGCGCCTCCATTTCCGGCTCTTCCATGAGTTGCCCAGGCCTCATCTGACGTCGAGTTCAGGGCTGGAGGGGGCCGCCGGTCCCGCCAGAGTCCGGCGGCCCAACAAAACCATCGGCTCCCCCGCGCGCTTCCGGGTCATCCGTACGGGGGTCACGAGTCCATCCACAGCCACACGCATGAACAATTCTCCCATCGGGGCAACGCTGGCCCTGACACGGCCATGGGGTGATCCCCTCGCCCTGCCCGGCGACGCTGCGAGCAGACCAGCCGACAGACAGCCAACCCCCCGCTCTTCAGGTCAGCAGGCGAGACATGCCTTACGAGCTCGGCCGCGCGCTGGGGAGTTCATGCAACCGGCGGGCGCACCAGCGAGCAGCGTTCAGCACGGTGACGTTGACCGGTTCGCCGCGTTCGCTGCCCCTGCCGTGACCCGCCGAAGATTCAAGCCGTGACTGCGCGATGATCAGGAGCGCTCAGGACTCCCCCCGGGCCACCTGGCAGCACCTGCCCGCACCGCGCCGGATAAGGGCTTCGGCCGCTGTTTGGCCGCTTGTCTGGCTGCGGGACGTGAGGCCGGTATGGCCGTCCGGTTCGGTCAGCGACCTGCGGAACGCAGTCCTCGGGGGTGCAGGTAGGGAGCCTGCGCCGGGGCGTCCTGGCGGCGGCGTGGACGCGGGCATCGGGTTTAGGCGGCCCGGGCGGTCCGGGCGGTCCGGGCGGTCCGGGTGGAAGGTAGGGCGGTGCAAGCCTTCGATGTGGCCGGTTACGTCGTCGACGACGACGTCGAGCGGGTGGACGTCGATGCGGTCTGGCAGTTCCTGTGGACGCAGGCCTACTGGGGACGGTGGCGCCGCCGGGAGGACCTCGCTGCGCAGGTGCGCTCCGCGTGGCGCGTCGTCGGGGTGTACCGCTGCGACAGCGGAGCATTGGTCGGTTTCGCCCGAGCGGTCTCCGACGGCGTGTCGCTGGCCTACCTCGCCGACGTGTTCATCACCCCCGGCCACCGCGGCCGCGGCTTGGGAAAGCTGCTGGTCGCGGTCATGATCGACCGAGGGGCCGGGGCCGGGTTCCACTGGTTGTTGCACACCGCGGACGCGCACAGCATGTACGCCGGGTTCGGCTTCGCCCCGGCCAACCCGACCCTGATGGAACGGCCAGGGGATCGGCGCACGGCAACACCTTCGGGACTGGGCCGTCCCGCAGGCCGTGGCAGGCAGAGTTTCGGTCGCGTTCGCCGGGCCTTGCACACCCTTGGCGGGGGAAGGTTGTTCAGCGCCGGCGCCGGCTGGCTTGCCGCTGTGGGTAAGGCGATCCTGCTGCGGAACAATCTCGAGCGTGAGCCCACCGCCGGCCGCACTCGACGGCTCGGCTAACCAGCCAGGTTCGACGGCTTCGGTCGATCAGCCCCGCTGGGCCACTACCGGCATGTGCCGGAAGCTCAGCCGCTGCATCCAGAAGGCAGGGCGCTGCCCGGCAACAGCAGCGTGAGATGTTCACCCAGATCCACCCTGCCTGCTAGGCGGGGATTGAGTGCCAGGATCAAGCCGACACCGGGGGCGGGACGGATCCCGGACAGCAGCCGTAAGTCCGTGTCGCCCTCTACAACGAAAAGAGCAGCCAGATGAGCAGTCAGAGCAGCGACCAGCCAGCCAAGGACCCGTCCGCCGCAGAGCCCGGCATCGGGCCGAAAGAGCTGGCAACGACCGACAGCCAGCTGGTCACCGAGCGGGGCACGACCTCGATCGCCGACGGCGTGGTGCAGAAGATCGCTGGTATCGCCACCCGGGAGGTCCCGGGGATTCACAACATGGGAACCGGCCGGGTGCGGACCTTCGGCGCGGTACGCGAACTGATCCCCGGCACCGGCGGGCCCAACATCTCCCAAGGCGTGTCGGTGGACGTCGGACGAACCCAAGCCACCGTCGACCTTGACGTCGTCCCCGAGTACGGGGTGCCAGTAGACGACCTGGCCGTCGCTATCCGCCGCAACGTGATCTCCATGCTCGAGCGGATGACCGCCCTGCAGGTCGTGGCGGTCAACATCGCCGTCGACGACATCCACCTGCCCGACGACGAAGACGATCAGCCACCGGCACCACGGGTGCAATAACCGCAGTCCGGGCGCAGCCCTCGTCAAGATGAGCAGTTCGGGCAGGTAGCCGACGTTGCGGCCGTACGGCGCCGAATGCCAGCCAAGACAGGGCAACGCCCGGCAGGCAGGTGGGCGCCCTTCTGCCAGACCCATCCGCACGCGGGAGGCTCAAGGCGTGCTCTCAGAAAGGGAGCGGCGCCGCTTTGATCAGATCGCAGCCGGACTACGCCAGGACGACGCCCTCGGCCGGCTGGACGATGGCAACAGGCGGTGCACGTCGGCGCGCAACAAGACTGTGCCCAACCGGCGTCGCACTCTGCTCGAATGGGCCGAACAACGCTTCGATGAGCGGCTGCGCCGAGGCCGAGCCAGGTAGAGCCGCAGAAGGCCAAGTCGGCCGCCCCGGACCTCGTCCTTTTGTTGACGATCCCGAAGTAGTAGACCTGTGCTGGTACACCGCGGGTCGCGTTGACATGACCTTCGCGCCGCCGCAAGGTTCCCGACATGGGCCTGGCGCCGATGTCCCCGCACTCGCGTTGGGCCCGAGACCTACGCGGCGAAGGCCGCGCGGTCCGGGTCTCGGCTCACGCCGAGGCCGGCTTCCTGATCGTCAGCACCTGGAAGGCCGACGGGTGTGTCGGCACAGTGCGCCTGCTACCCGGTGAGGCATCCGAGCTGGTGGCAGGAATCGTCGAAGGCCTAGCCCACCTGAGTGACCGTGCCGACCGCGCCGACGTCGCCGGCGACCCAGCTGCCAGCCTGACCGGCAATGACCCCGGGCCGTTGGCTGACCTTGACCAGCAGCTGCGGACGCTTGAAGGTCGGCTGGCCGCCCTCGCAGGTTCGCCGCGGTAGCCGGCCGGATAGGCCAGGCCGGTCAGCGGGCACCGACGGCTACACCCGCACCTCGGGGCATCGGCCCGGTCCCCTGCCCGGCGGCGAGCCGTTCGAGCCGGACGGCGGCCTCCTTCTCGACGGCGGTCATCGACGGTGGCACCAGACCGTCGTGCTCGCGCAGCACCCGGCGCACCACCTCAACCACCGTGGGCAGCGGTATCTGCCCCTGCAAGCGGGCCATCAGCCGCTCGGTCACGTCCGCGCTCGACACCATGGCCCGACCTTCCATCGCTGGGCGGCCCTGCCCTGGCGACCCGCCGTGTCCGACAGCACCCGTACGCCGCTCACCCGCTCAGGTGCTGGCCTTGACGCCCTCGCCGGCCGCGGGTCTTCAGCAGATGCACCGTGGTGCCGCTGGGATGGTGGTCGCGGTGGGCCTCCCGGTAGCCGTGCCGGGCGTAGAACCGCAAGCTGTTCGCATCGGTGGGACAGACCTGCAGCCACAGTTGCCGGACCTGGGGCGGCAGCCGGTGCTCAGCGGCGCGCAGCAGCAGACCGCCCAGCCCCCGCCGCCCCCGTCCGGGTTCGACGACCAGCCGGGCGACGTCAGCAACCCCAGGCTGGTTCGGGTCCACCCGCACCGACGCCGCGGCGACCAGCTGACGCCCCGGTGCCGGTTCACGGACACCCAGCGTGATGACATCTGGGTCAGCCAGCTCGGCAGCGACCTGCACACCGGTGAGATCGCCGGCGCCTGCAGCGGTCAGCGGATAGGCAGCGTCGCTGAGCGCGGTCAGCTCCCCCGCCGCGTCCGGTCCCAGCTCGGACACCGCCGTCCGCTGCTCACCAAGGACTACTCGCCGCTCCACCGGCACAGCACCTGCCCTCCACGTGAACCGGCGACCAGCAGCCGGACGTCGTCGGCCTTCACCCGGCCTTCACCCTCCCCGTTCCCCGCCGACCTCGCGCCACCGCCTGCCGGCCGGCAGCGTTAATGCCAAGTGCCCACCCGAACCCGAGCGGTAAGCCGGCGATGCCACCCTCTTCACAGCGGGCGGTGCGGCTGCTGATGTGCTCGGTGGTGCTCGGCCGCCGGCAGGTCTGCCCGGAACCGGTCGTGCTCGCGCTGGCTGTCAGCGGCAACCCCGCCGTGGGTGCGGTACCGCCACGCCAGCAGCCCGTCGCGGCGCCGGGCCCGGCGGCGCATCACCACCACCGCCACACCCGCTGGCAGCACGGTCATCGCCACCAGCCCGTCCGCCGCCGGCGAGACCCTCAGCCACTCGCGTCGCCCCGGCACCGGCCACGCCCTCCCGTCGCCAGCCGTCATGCTCCGGCCCTCCCGGCACGACAGCTCCACGCCCACCGGCCAGCCAGACAGTACGGAGCACCGTCCTGTGCATCCCCACTCGGGCCGAACTGTCAGAGCGCCTGCCCGGAAACCCCTACACCATCACCTACATGGGCGGCGGCGCAGACGGGTCGGTCGGCGACGGGCCCGGCCGGGGCGAAGGTGGCTCGCGCGGGTCAGGCGGCAACGGGTCCGGTGGCAGCGGCTCAGGCGATGGGAACGGCGAAGGAATCGTCATCGGAGCTCCGTCAGTAGCGGGATGAAGCACGATCAGTGTGCGACGCCGACGGGCACAGGACCAGACCTGCCAGCAGGTCGCGAACAGAGCACCGCCGGCGGCTGCACGCGCCGCCCGCGCCGAGCGCGTCGCCACCATCTCGGTGGGAGTAGCGCTCGCCGAACCCGCTGAAACACCCCGGAGCCGCGGCGGCTCAACCACCTGCGGGTCCCGGAGGACTCGCCCAAGTCGAGTTCAACAGAGATCACCAGCACCACCGATGCGAGCAGAAGCGGCCCGGTCATGGCCCGCTGACGCTGACGCTGCGGGAGGCCATTCGGCGCCAGGCCTGCCACCCGGCGGTCACGGTGTCAGCACGATGATCACGTCGGAGCAGGCTTCGATGCAACTCGGGAAGCAGGCCTGGGCGGAGAGCCGGGCAGTCGCCTCGGCGGTGTGCGGCTGCGGGTCGCCCGCGCGGCGCGGCTGGGCGAATAGGTAGCCGACGACCGGCCCGATCACCGGATCGGCAACCACGATCGCCAACTGGCTGGGGGCGCCGAACGGGTGGGTAAGGCAACGGTGGTTAGAGGATTGCGGTCCCGTTCAGGGTGTGGGAGGCGTGCCGCAGGATGGCGGTGCCGGCCTGGGTGTGGGTGATCGACTGGCGCAAGATGGCGGTTCCGGCGGTCGTCTGGGTCGCCCCGGCGGTGATGACAGGCAGGGCGATCCCCGCGGCGGCGACGGCCAGTACCAGGCGGGTGCAACGGCTCTGACGCTTCACGCGAACATCCTCCTGGGGGCAAACCCGCTGGGGTGCAGGCACTAAAGGCTTCGTCCGGACGCGCCAACGACTATTGAGCCAACCGGGTGATCCACCGCCGCTGATGTCCTCCGCCGCGGCCGGACGGCGGCTACCGCCGCCAAGCGGGCGTAATGGGCTACCGGGACGAGGTACCCAGCCGCACGTCCCTGACAACACTCACTGCGATGGGAGGGTCCTCACCTCGATCGACCCGCCGGCCGACTGGAACAACGTGCCCGGTTGCGACAGCAAGGTCCCCGCGGAACGGTGCCTGCTTGAGGTTGCCCTTGGCCTGGTCGCCCTTGCCCTCGGCCTTCAGGTCCTTGTCGTCGGTCGCCTCCCCGACGCCTTCTTTGACCTTGCCCTGCAGTTCCTCACCCTTGTTGCTGATCTTGTCGCTGGTGCTCACGCTCCGCCTCCTGGGGTTGGCGTGACCTACAGTCCCCTACCTACCCGTGGCCACCGCCGCGCAGTCCCACGCAAAACAAGGACCGGCTCCTGGCAGACGACCGCTGTCGGGTGCGCCTCAACCCCGGTAGCCCGGGTTGGGCTCGAACTCGCCGGTGGGTAGGCCGTCCTCGCCGATCCTCCAGGCACCCTTGATTGCCTCGAGTGGGACCACACCCTCCAGCCCGGCACGGGCGAACGCCGGGTCGATGACGTACAGCCAGCCGCCCGGCGTCGCCCGGGCCTGTTCCAGCATCTCCGGCGGGAACACCGAATCGGCGTCATCGTTCCCGCGGCGGCCTTCCACCCTTCCACTGTCGGCCCGCCGGCCCGCCAGCTCAACCACAGCTTCGGCAGCGCCGCCCGGGGCCATGTCCACAGCAGGTGGTGAGCGGCGACGTGGCCCTTCTTGACGACGCCTGGCCTTTCGAGCGGACGACCAGGCAGTGGTCAGCCTCGACGTTCTCGAGCACCTCACCCCCGTCGCCGCCGACGAGGGCCCGCCTCGCGGGCCGATCCGAAGACAGTCACCTTCTGTGGCCCACAGCCAGTGTGTGCCGCCAGGTCCCCTGGAACAGGTCGCTCAACCCAACAGCCCCCGCGTGCTTGAGCACCTCAGCCGTCGGCTGTCCTTGGACGGGGTCAGTCGGGCCGGTGTGCCGTTGCTGGTGCCGCTGCTGCTGGACCTGCTGCGGCCGCCTCGGCTGTTTGCAGCTGCTCGTTCCAGACGACGGCTCGGGCTTTGCCGGTGCGTTTGGCGTGGTACATCGCGGCGTCGGCGCGGCGCAGGAACTCGGCCGGCTGCGGCGACGGGGCGCCGGCGGACAGCTCGGCGACGCCGATGCTGGCAGCCAGCGGAACCAGGTCGCGCCCGACGGCAGCAGGCTGGGTGAAACCGTCGAGGATCTTGGCGACCACGCTCGTGGCGTCCCCGCCGTCTTCTACCAGGATCGCGAACTCGTCCCCGCCCATCCGGGCGACGGTGTCCCCTGGGCGGGTGACCGCCCGCAGCCGCTCGGCGGCAGCTCTGATCACGTCGTCGCCGGCGTCGTGGCCCAGGGTGTCGTTGACCGTCTTGAACCCGTCGAGGTCGCAGTACAGCAGGCTCAGCGGCCGCAGGTCCCGGCGGTGCAGCTCCAGACCGTGACGCAACCGGTCAGCGAACAGCGCCCGGTTGGCCAGCCCGGTCAACGGATCGTGGAACGCCTGGAACCGCAACGCCTCCTGGCTGTCGACGAGTGCGACGACCAGCCGGCGGTTGTCCAGCACGGCGAGCAGCTGTCGGGCCAGCAAAGCCGCCATCACCAGCGTCGCTGCCAGCAGCGCGACAGCATCACCGTGGCCGGCGAGCTGGCCGCCGACCGCGACCGCCACCGCCAGCCCGGCGGGCAGGTAGGGCAACAGCGCGGCCGTGGTCGACTCCATCGCCCGCGGCTGGTCAACCTGCCCTGCGGCGGATGTGATTGCCGTGCTGGCGGCAGCGGCGATCAGCAGGAACCCGCCGAACCAGCCGGCGTCCACCGGGCTGCCGGTGGCGTAGCTACCCGCGGCGGTCAGGTAGGCGAAACCGCTGTCGGCCAGGCACAGCAGCCCCAGCCCGCAAGCGAGCAGGCCCAGCCCGGAACGGGACGCCTGCCGGGCGTGCGCCACGACAACCACGGTCAAGGTCAGCAGCACCAGGTCGGTGACCGGATAGGCCAGTGACACCGCGAACGCGAACGGGCTGTCGCCGCCGGCGTGCACTACCGAACCCAGGGCGCTGACCCAGGTGATGGTGAACAGCGACCCGGCGACCAGCACACCGTCGAGCAGACCCCGCCAGCGCGCCCCGCCGCGCAACGCGTGCGAGGGCCACAGCAGCATCCCGGCGACGGCGAGCACCGCGAACAGTAGGTAGCCGGCGTCGGCTACCGACGGGAACGGTGTCTGCCGGCCCGCGAGCAGCTCGAAGTAGGACCAGGCGGCCTCGCCGCATGCCCACGATCCGGTCGCCAGTGCCAGCAGCAGCCACGGCCGACCCGCCCGCGGCCCGGCGCACCGGGCACGGCGGGCACAGCGCGCACGGCGGGCGCACGCCGCCGCCGCCGCTGCTGCCGCCGCCAGCTGGCCGACGTCGTCGACGGCCCGCCCGGCCTTGACCCCGCCCGGATGCAGCCGCACCACCACCAGGAACAGCACCACGGCGACCAGCACACCGGGCGCCCACCAGCCGAAGCGTCGCCGCATGTCCGTGTCTTCGACCTGGCCGCACCCCCACCTTGAGGCCCGAGCACGCGACCGGGCCTACTCCGCCACTGGCTGGGCGGCTGGTGCTGCTGGCTGCCGCTTACCCGTCGGGTGCTCGACGCGAAGCACCGGTGTGGCCGGGGTCGTGGGAGTTCGAACCGCCCGCGTCTGGTGGGTCGTCGGGGTGGAAGCTGACGTCGATCTGTTGGAAGCCTTTGTTGCGCTGCGCTTTGGCGGCGGAGGTGTAGGCACGCTCGTCTCCGCCGGTCAGTTGCACGTTGTCGGTGAACGGGGTCAGCAGCGCCCGGGGGTAGAGCCGGCGGCTGCGGACCACGTTGACCTCGGCGCACACCACCACGATCACCGCCTCCAGGTACAGCCAAGCGATCAGACCCAGCACCAGGGCGAACACCCCGTTGGTGGCGCTGGCGTGTTTGACCACATGCCCGACGTAGGCGGTGCCGAACGACTGCAGCAGCTGCCAGCCCAGGCCTGCCAGCAGCGCCCCCGGGGCGATCTCACCGAAGCTGACGTCACGTGCGGTCGCCACCCGAAACGCCAGCAGGAAGATCCCGGCGTTGACCAGCACCGCGACGGCGGTCAGTACCACCTTGAAGCCCACGCCGAAGCTGGCGCCGAACGCGCCGGCGCTGCTGCCCAGCGCTGACAGGATCGTGGTTGCCAGCACACCCAGGCCGACGGTGGCCAGCAGCAGCAGGCTGCGCAGCCGGGTCTTGATCGGGTTGGGACGGTTGTTGCGCGGCACGTGCCAGGCGGTTCATCGCGTTCTGCCCGGCCTGGGCAACACCCAGCCCGCCGTACACCGCCCCCAGCAGGCCGATCACCAGCCCGGCGCCGCTGCCCCGCAGCCCTTTCGGGTCACCGAGCTGGCTGCCGATCACCGGGAACTGGCTCAACGTCGAGTTCAGCACCCGCTGCTGCAGATGCGCGTCACCGCCCAGGACGAACCCGAGCACGCTGGTCAGCAGCAGCAGCAGCGGGAACAGCGACAGGAAGCCGTAGTAGGTGATCAGCGCAGCAAGGTAGCTGCCCTGGTCGTCGACGAACTTGTACAGCACCGCCAGCGGGAACCCCAAAACGGGATGACGCCGCTGCATCCGGTCCAGCCGCTCGGTCATCGACATCTGCTCACCCCCAGAACTCGCCACCCGACAGCCTGCCCGCCTCAGCTGCTACCCAGCCTCGTCCCGCCGCTGCCAGCCGTTGCGCACCGACCCGTCCCTGGCGGCCAACCCCTTCGCCCTGCCGCGGGCCCTGGCTCACCGGTCGGCCGGTCCCGGTTGGGGTAGACGACTTCGACCAGGACCAGCTGCACTGCCGCGGCGGCGGGCACGGCGACGACTGCGCCGACGATCCCGAGCAGCGCGCCGCCGAGGACGACAGCGAAGACCGTGACCAGCGGTGACACGTCCACCGTTCTTCGCAGCACCCGCGGGTTGAGCAGGTAGTCCTCGAACAGCCGGTAGAAGACGTGGAAGACCACCGTGACCAGCGACGACGTCGGCGAGACCGTGGCCAGCGCCACCAGCGCGACGACGACACCCGCGATTGACGACCCCACCAGCGGGATCAGGTCAAGTATCCCGGTCAGTACCGACAGCACCAGTGCGTAGGGCGCGCCGAGAATCAGCAGCAGGATGTAGGAGGTCACGATCGCCACGATCGCCACGATCGAGGTGGCGACGTTGCCCAGCACGTAGCCACCGACCCTGACGATCACCTCGTCGGCCAGCAGCCCGAACCGGGGGCGGTGCCGCAGGGCGACGAGCCGGTACAGCACCTGCTTGATCCTCGGCAGGTCAGCGAGGAAGTAGACCACCAGCACCAGGGTGACCAGCAGTTGGAACGTGAACGACAGCACCGCGGTACCAGCGGACAGCAGCCCTCCTGCGGTCTTGACTGTCAGCCCGTTCTGCAGGGCCTGCTGAATCCGCTCGCTGACGTGGTACTTGGCGTTGAGCCGCCCCAGGGTGTTGTGCTGGTCCTGCAGCTCGCGGGCGTAACGCGGACCGTTGCGCGCCAGCTCGCTGGCTTCTCTGGCCAGCGGGGGGAACGCCGCCGCCACAAACCCGGCGAACAACCCCAGCGCGATGACGGCGATGACAGCCACCGCCACCGGCCGGGACAGCCCGCGACGGACCAGCCAGCGCACCGCCGGGTCCAGCCCGATCGCGATGAAAGCCGCCACCAGCAGGAGCACGAGCTCGTTGCGCACGGTGTAGAGCGCGAACCCGCCCAGCACGGCGAGCAGCGCTCCGGTGGTGGCCGAAAAGCCGCGGTGCAGATCCGAACGGCGCCCGGCCCGCGCACCGGGCATCCCGAACGGCTCGCCCTCGCCGGCCTGCGCCGCCAGCCGGCGCGCTTGGGTGTCCAGCAGCAGCACATCGGCCTGGCCGGCGGTCCTGACCGCTACGCCGGCGGCGTCCTCGGCCCGCTCGAGCTGCTGGCCGGCGGTGCCGGTCTGCTGTTGGGCCTGACCCGCCCGCAGCCGGGCGGTACCAGCGTGCAGCTCAACCACGGCAGCGGCCTGCTCGGCCTGCCGCGCGGCCCCCTCGGCGTCAACAGCGCATCCTTTCCTCGGGACGACTCCCCCGCCGCGGGCGGCCCGGTCCCGTTGCTGCTCGTCACCGCTATAAGCCCGCGGAGTCATCCCGGCACCCCGGCTACAGCCCGGACCCCCCTTGGAGTCCAACGTTCCCCCGCCGCAGCAGAACAGTGCCCTCTGGTTCCACTCGCCGCCCCGACGATCACGTGCCCCAGTTCCCCGCCGCCGATGTGGCAGCACCAGCGGTCTGCACCGGGTCCGGCGCCAGGCTGGCCAACGGCGCGGCAACGCAGCTACCAGTCAGGTCCGCCAGGGTTGCACCGCCCTGGGATACCGCCTCGACGCGCCACGGTTGACCGCCGCTGTAACGCACCACAAGACTGCCCGGCATCGCAGATGCCCCTCCACTCCGACAGCTGTCCTGATGCTGCTGCGTCCGGCTGGTGCCCCAGGACGGCGACGCCCTGACCGCCCTGTTGCTACCCGGGCGTGGCGCTGGCAGTGCGCTTCGCTCTGATGACGCAGCTGCTCGTCACGCTCGACGCCGGCGAGCTCATCCTCGGCCCCCGCCTACGGCGACTTGCGCTCCCACCAGCCGCGCAGCCCCTGGTCGAGGAACACCGGGTCCTGGTCACCTCACCCGATTGGGTGTGCGGTGCCTGGACACGGCGCGCCGAGCTCTAAGCCATGACGGCGGCCGCGCGCAGGTGCGCTGGGCTCTGGTTGTTCTGGCTCCTGGGGTCGGCGGCCCTCTCTGATGCTGGTCCACCGGCTGGGCGGCCGCCTGCCGGCCTACGTCTGAAGACGCTGTGCTGGTGACCCTGCTCGTCAGCAGCGTCACCCAGCCCTCGTCCGGGGCGGTGCTGGCCGGGATCACGGCGTTGAGCCGGGTGGGTGAGGTACGCCGCGTCGATGTCGCGGCAGGGCCGCTGCGTTTCATGGTCGACGTCGCCGGCGGCGGAGCCCGAGCGGTGCCGCTGGCTGGTGTGCTCGCCGACGCTCTCGGGCTGCCGGTGCAGGAAACAGGCGTCGAGGCCAGCTAGGACTGAACCTGCTGCGGACCGCGGGTTTTCAGCGATGGCGAAGCCGGTAGCTGCGAAGCGAGGGGTAGCCGCGCACGGGGCGGGGCGCTCGCGCCGTCAACACGAACTGAGGGTCGTGTGCCAACGCTTCGGCGGTGGCTTGGTCGGTGCGCACCGAGCCGCGGTCGGCGACGCTGGCGATCCGGGCGGCGGTGTTGACGACGGGGCCGAACACGTCGCCGCCGCGGGCCAGCACCGGGCCGAAGGCCAGGCCGGCGTGAAGCTGCGGCAGCGTCTGGTCTTGGCCGGTCCGCTCGAGCAAGCCCAGCGCGATCCGTGCTGCGGCGGCCGGGGTGTCGGCGATGAACAGCACCTCATCGCCCAGTGTCTTGACCACCCGTCCGCCGAGGCCGACGACGGTGTCGAAGGCGGCAGTCTCGAACCGTTCGAGCAGTTCGGCCAGCTGCGGGCCGTCAAGCCCGCGGGATAGCCGGGTGTAGCCGGAGATGTCGACGAACCCGACTGCATGCTCAGCACTTAGCTCGCCGTCGGTGTGCACGGTGGGGATCAGCGCCCGGCCGGCTTCGGTGGCCAGGTGACGGCGCCACACGTACAGGGTGGTGCGCTCGAGCACCGGCAGCAGCTGCTGGGTGAACTCCGCCGCCCGGGCAGCAGCCTGCTCGGGGGTTTCGCCGGCGGCCAAAGGGCTGTTGAGGTGTTCCCCGACGACCTCGGTGACCAGCCCGATCTGGGCGGCGGCGAGCCGGGACAGCAGGTGCCCGACCGGGCGGGCCAGCGCCACCGCCCCGTCGGGGTCGACCAGTCCGGCCGAGGTCAAGGTAGCGACATCGGTGAGGGCTGCTACGTCGACGTCGCTGAACACCCGGCTCTCGTCGTCGACCTCGGCGAAACCGGCAGCGCGCCACAGTCGCCGGGCCTGCTCCAGGCTCACCCCTGCCCGCTCTGCGACCTGGGCACGGGTGTAGCAACCCTGGCCGGCGAGCAGCTCACCGGCCAGCACCTGCCCCGCCGCCGGGGCGCGCGGCGCGCCCTCGCCGAGCTCTACAACGCTGGCGTTCTCGCTGCCGACCCCGCCGAGCAGGCGCAGCAACCCGGCCAGGACGTAGTCCGTTCCCCACCGAGCCGGTGCCAGCACCGGTGCGCTGGCGAACTCCAACAGGTCGCCGACCAGCTGCGCCGACCCGCGCACCACGTCAACTCCCGGCACGCTGCCCACCACCGGCACCCCCTTCCGCCTGTCATTCTCTCGTCGTCCAGTGGAATCAGAACCGCTCGCGGGCAGCCGCACTGGGTGCCCAGGACCGGCTGTTGGCTGCTGAATCACGGCCGTAGCACGCCGGTACCAGGCAGGGGCGCCGGCTCGGCGCATCCCTCCAGGCAGGGCGCTGGCCAGCACGGCGACAGCACACCCCTGGTTGGCAACCGGCCGGTCCATCCACGCGCGGCGCAGCACTCGCGGCACGCCAGCTCCCCGCGTTCCCTAAGCGACCGGGACACCTCGGCCGGCGGCTGCTGCCTGGGCCGTAAGCGGACCAGGCCCGCGACAAGCGTTGCGGCCAGCCGACCGGCCACCGTTCGATCCCGCCGCACCGCCGCCGGATCTGCTCCTCAGCCAGCCCGGGACGTCGTCCCGGTACCGAGCCGGCCCGCTTCTGCTCCGAGGCTGGCCAGGAAGTCGAGGGAGCACTGACACGCGCTGGGTTGGGTTGTTCAGACCAGCCCCAGCGAGGCCGGGGTGTAACGGCCGGCCTCGCCGCCTTGGGCAGGCACCCCTGGCGGCACGCGTGCACGATCCGGCGAGCGGAGCCTGCTGTTCGGCCGTGTCCCCTTGGGTGCGGGAAACCTGGCTGAGATCGCCCGAGGTCAACCGCCCAAGCGGGACTTGAGCAGCTGCTTGCCCGCCTCGGCGCCTTTTGTGCTCTCGGCTTGGGCCTTGCGGAAGAAGTCCGCGAGCTCGCTGTCGCCTTCGCGTTCGGCGTCTTGGATGTAGGTCTCCAGGCGCAGCACATTGCTCAGGCACACCTCGGTGAACCAGATGACGTTGTAGTCCTTGTCCTTGTGCCGGTGACATGTCCGGTCTCGCCGCTGCCGCTGGTCATGCGCGTTCCTCCATGAAGTAGCCGAAGCCTCTGGTGTACTCCTCGGTACTGGACTGCGCCACCTCGGGGGCCGGACGGCGCCACCCTTCGCCCTCCCCGATGACCCGGTGGCAAGCTGTGGCGCCAGCACTTCACTTGAGCGCAGACGCAGCACGATCATTGGGGACGCGGTCCCCACCCCGCAGCGTCGTTGGTGGCTGGCCGGTCATCTCCGGCGGTCTGCAAGCGGCGGCACGATGAAGTAGTGACGACTCTTCGATGACCCCCGGGCAGGAACGCCCTGAGCAGGCTCCTAGAGCCCCGGTCTTTCAGGAGCAGCGTTCTGAAGATCGTTCTTGTGGTTGCGGGGGTTGACAGTCGGTGTGCCGGGTGGGCGTGACGGGACGCCCGGCACGGGGGTCGGGTCTCCGTGTCCTTGGTCGGTGGGCTGGGCGGGCTCGCTCAGCTGGCGCTGACACCCCAAGGCGGCCCATCAAGAACGTAGGTTGGCAGGCAGCGTCCGGCTGCCGTGGTGAGGGCGGTGAGGGTCTGGGAGTGGCAACCGCCGCCATCCTGCTCGCCTACCCCGCGTGACCGACCGTCCTGAACGCCTTGCCGCGAAGCCACAATCTTGGAGCGTAACGGACAGACCATGGCCGTCGGAGGTGCAGCAGCGGCCGCCCTGGGCATGGCCCAGCAAGTAGCGATGAGCCGACTACCTAGCGATGTCGCAGTATCACTGCAGTCCCTCGCGCCTGCCTGAGCCCAGCCGACTGAGGAGACACGGATGTCCCGCCAGCGATCCCCGCGTGTTCGCCGCGCCTTGCTTGTCCCCTGCATCGTGTGCGGAGGAGCCCTCACAGCAACCAGCCTCGGGGCCGCGCCGGCCCTGGCCAGCCCCCCTTCCGTCACATCCGCGAGCCCTAGCAGTTCGCTGCACGCCGGTGCGGGCCACGGGCAGCGTCCGCAACCCGTCGCCGGCGCTGGTACCAGCGTCGGTCGCGGGTCGTTGGGATCGGCCCGCCCAGGGTCTACAGCCGGATTACCCAGCAGCGCAACCACCGGCGGGTCTCTGACCGGCAGCAGCACCGTTCCCAGCACCCCGCCGGCCAGCAGCAGCACCGTTCCCAGCACCCCGCCGGCCATCGTTCCCAGCACCCCGCCGGCCAGCAGCACCCTCCCCAGCACCCCGCCGGCCAGCAGCACGCTCATGGGCGGGTCTTTGAAGGGCAGCGGCGGCGCTGGCGTCTCGTTGCCCGGTCCGCCTAGCTCCGCTGCCGGCCCGTCGAACCCGGCCCCGACCATGGCCACCAGCACTCCCTTGACCGGCACCGGGCCAGCACGGACTAGTGGAGGCGTGCCTGCTGCTCAGGGGTTCTCTAGCGCCGGAGCCCCGGCCGCACCCGCGGCGGGCGCTGCTCGAGGCATCCCAGCCCCCAGCGGTACCTCGAGTGCGAGCGGCACCGCTGCTGGCGGCAGCGGCTATTCGGCAGGCAGCGCCGCAACGAGCCGGCCAGGATCCATCGCCGCCCCGTCTGCGACTGCCAGCTCGACCTCCTCCACCCGGCAGAGCTTGCCCGGCCGACCAGCCGCTGCAGCAACGCCGAGTACGGCCGGTTCTGGCGCCCGCCCAGGTGCCGCAGCGTCCGTTCCGGGTCCTAGCGAGGTGTCGGTCCCGGACGGCGTGCCCCGGCCGGTTCCGGCTGCCGGGGTGCCGCCCAGGCGGGGCAAGGCCGGTTCCGCAGCGGTTTCCGGTTCGACTGGGAACGGCGGAGCGGCCACAGGGGTGTCGCGCATGAGCCCGGGCGGCTCGTCGGTGGTGCGGCGAATGAGTTCTGTGATCGCCTCGACGCTGGCGATGCCTGTCCGCCAGCTTCCCGTCGCAGCGGTGGGCATCGCACCGTGGCTCGGGCTCGGCCTGGCAGCAGGGCTCGGCAGCGCCGGGGTCGCGTTGGTCCGGCGGCGGCGGCGCAGCTCCTCCAGCGACGGCATGGCCGATGCCCGCCTCCGGGATGAGATCGACGCCATGCGCTCGCTTGCCCACGTGAGGTGAGCGCTCTCGTTGTCACCGTCGTCAGCGTGATGGCGGTGGTGCTCACCCTGCTTGCCTTGACCACGC
>JAABUM010002213.1_pt1 | contig 26673 bp, 26 predicted proteins | sample 5559161 | NCBI WGS metagenome assembly JAABUM01 (sample SAMN10711868, study PRJNA513369) | rock metagenome | isolation source: Antarctica rocks | place: Antarctica: Victoria Land, Siegfried Peak nord
TCACAAACCTACATCAGTGCGATTGCATAACCCGCACCTTGGCCATCAAGAGAAAACACAAAAACGGCGCAATGGCCGTTTAGGGAGAAGTCTGTTCTTTTTTTCTTGACTCGCTTTATAGATGGAACTGAGATGCACCAAGCGAATCTTACACAACTAAACCGAAGCGAATTGTAGAGAAAGGTATTGCGTCGAAACGTCGTCTCAGTACCCTGTTGCATTACGCATGACGAAGCGCATCTCCTTTGAACACTTCTATTAAGGTTCTCTTTGAAGCACAGGCGGTTTTATCTCCGGCAATCGCAATTTATCTGCCACCGTCGGAAAAAGCATTTTCAGCTTTCCTTTATCTGAAGAAAAGCCCGCTCCATCTACGAATGTCCAATTCTTTCCGCCGTCTTTAGAATTAGCAATCCTGAAAGCTTGCCCCACCAATATTCCTTCTGAAAATTTTATGTTTGTTATGGTTGGTACTATTGCAAATAATTGATGTCCATCGCTGATGACATCGTTCGGCTCGCCAATTGAAACTGAAACGATTTTGAATCCTTCAGCTTCCATACTTTTAACTCCTTGTTCAAGGAAAGCTATCATCCTTGCGCGACCACCTAAAATCTCAACGAGCTTAGGGTAAGTTAAGTCGGCAACTCGCCCAAAATCGTTGCGAAGAAAAGCTTGATTAATCTCTTCGGCTTGTAACTTTAGCTTTCCGGTATCTATTTGCGGAGATGAACTTGTATTTGCATTTGTGGGTTTCGGATAACGCCTGCTCGTTTGTCCGCAGGCAACACATGGAAGCAAAAGTAGAATAATAACAGCGCTGTATTTAAGTCTGTTCATAAACGGTTTACCTTTCAAATTAAATAAAGACACAATTCCATCTTTAGGCGCGGCGGTTTGTCGTTGCAGGCCGCCACCAATTTTGCCAGCGGCGTTTGCCGCCCGTTGTTTGCAGCACGCTCATCGCGCCCATGTAGCCGTAGCCGAAAAAGAAAAGCAGCAGAAACGGGATCGTGCCGTACATATGCATACGCCACGCGTACCACATCGCGCATAAAAAATAAGCGGCGAAGAGTAGTTCCAAAACCGGCAGCCATCCGCGCTTGCGCTTGTATTTCTTTTTCTTCCATGCGCCATCGTCGCTTCCTGTTTCGACTTTGTATTTCGGCGTGCGGACGAATTCCGTTTGCCAGCCGAGCAAAGCTTCAAACACCGCGCGCGCGTTCGAGAAGGCGAGACCGATGCCGATTGCCATCACCAGCGGCAAATGCAACAGGCGGCGCGCGCGTCCCTTTTCCTTGTCCAGATACCAAATGGCTGAACCGTAAAAAAGCACGACGGATACAGTCGAGAAAAAAAGCAGCGGCACGTCGAACAGCATCAAGTGATAAAAGCCTTGATTGTAGCGCACCAGTAACAGCGGAAATTGCAGTAGGCTAACGAGAATCATCAGCGGATAACTGATGTTGCCCGTCAAGCGAAAGAACATTTCTAACTTCACGCGAAAGGGCAATGCGGCGCGCCAGATACGCGGATACAACTTGATGCCGACTTGCATGACGCCCTTTGCCCAGCGCCTTTGCTGCGCTTTGAAAGCATTGATTTCGACGGGAACTTCCGACGGCGCGTCTTCGTCCAAAAGATATACAAAGCGCCAGCCCATAAGTTGCGCGCGGAAACTCAAATCCGTGTCTTCCGTCAGCGTGTCGTGCTGCCAGCCGCCGCTCATCTCAATCGCTTTGCGACGCCAGATGCCCGCCGTGCCGTTGAAATTAAAGAAGCCGCCCGCGCGATTGCGAACTGTCTGCTCAACGACGAAATGCCCGTCGAGCATAATGGTTTGCAGCCGCGTCAGTAGATTATAAGAGCCGTTGATGTGCGACCAACGCATTTGCGCGCAGGCGACAAGCGGATCGGTGAAGTAATCCACGAGCTTGCGCAAGCAATCCGGCTTCGGCACGAAATCGGCGTCGAAGATTGCAACGAATTCACCGCGCGCAGTCTTCAATCCTTTCTCCAGCGCGCCCGCTTTGAAGCCTGTGCGATCCGTGCGATGAATGTAATGTACGTCAAAGCCTTTGCGCCGGTAATCCGTGACGAGCTGTTGCGCTAAGGCTCCTGTTTCGTCCGTCGAATCGTCTAGCACTTGAATCTCGAATCGCTCGCGCGGGTAATCAATTTGCGTCACCGCGCTGAGCAATCTTTCGACAACATACATTTCATTAAAGAGCGGAAGCTGTACGGTGATGACGGGCAAATCCGCTTCGCTAAAGTGCGCTGCGGGTTGCGGCTCGATGCTGCGGTAACGCCAGAAATCGTAAACCTGCTTGATGCGATACGCGCCGTAAAGCGCGAGCACCGCAAGCACACTGAAATACAGAGTGAGAATCGTCCAGTCAAAAGCATCCAGACGATAAAGCGGGCTGATGTTGTGCGCCGTCTTTGCGACGGACACGCTAAGATATTTTTCGCTCCAGTCCTTGAGCCTTTCGATGAGCGAGGCGTCGATCAAAAATGCCTGTGGGTACATAACGATCAACCTGCTAAAAGCGTCAGCGAAACCGGATTAATCGTAGGGGCAGCGGCTCGTCCCTGCCCGCTTGTTTGATAAAGACACGGGCAGGGACGAGCCGCTGCCCCTTCACAATACGCTGCGCAGTTGAAGTTTGTTGAATAATTAAAGACCTGAACCGCTGCTGCCTGTCGGCGGGTCGTTAAAGTTCGGCGGCGCAACGGGAGGAGGAGCAGGGGTAACAGTCGGCGGCGGGCTTGCGTAATCAGCGCCGCCGTAGCCGCCCGTCGTCCCGCCGTAATTTGGCGAAGGCGTGGGAGCGCCCGTGCTGCCTTTGCGCTTCTCAAGTATCGCAACGCCGATTAGCCCGCCGATGGTGGCAAAAGCGACGAGCAATATCACTCCGATAAAAGTAAACGGAAGCGCCGTCAGCAAGCGTTCTCCGATGGATTGATTCTGCATCGCTTCGATTTGCGCGCGAAGTTGATCGGCCTGTTCCGGGTTGGCGCGTTCAGCGAACCGCACAGCCATGTTGCTAAAGGCGTTGCCCGTCAGCAAGCCGAGCGGCAGACCGATCACGACATAAACAATCGCGCCGATGCCGCCCGCAATCAGTCCGAGCAATGCGCCGTCGCCAATACTCGCGGGAGTTGGGGACTTTTTAATGTACAAATACGCAGCAAGCGCGCCGCCGAGTATCGCCCACGCGCAGCAGCAGAGATTGAAAAAGTTGACGAACGGAATCGCCGACAGCAGTCCAAGCACGACGCCGCCGATAATCGCCGGTTGCAATTTATTATTGTTCATAGCTCATGCACACTTCTTTCGTTTGATGAAGAGAGTCGCGCACGCAAGCTGCGCAAGTTAATCCGGCTCAAATCCACGAGGCCGGGCATCACGTAAAAGACAGCCACCGCGCCGAGAAACGCGCCCGTTGCAAACCGCGAAACGTGCGTGTTGCTCCAGACACCGAAGAAGCCGAGCGCCCAATCAATCGCCAACGGCATTACCGCAAGGATGAGCCACACGCGCGGCGGCGCAAGCGTCTTCCGCACATCGCGCGCCAAAGGATACACGAGCGTGCTCATCGCAAATCCTGCGTAGAGTCCCGCACAACGGGCGCACACGGCGAGCGGATAATCTTCGATGAAGAACGAACGCGCGGGAAGCTGATGGCACACGAGACTAAATCCATGATAAAGGGAGAGCGCGAGAAAAATTCTTTTGTGCGCGAGAGCCAGCGGCGCAAACACGATCAGGCAGAGCAACGAACCCGCGAGCGCGGCAACGATAAGCCACACGAGGAACGGTTTCGCACGCGACGAATCGTTTCTCGCAAATTCGTAAGCATCGCTGGCAGCGGCGAAAGCGCGCATTATGGTTGACAGGAATCTTCGCGTTGCATCTTCGCCGCCAGCGCCCTCATGTTCACTTTGTGTTCATCGCGCGCTGACGGCAAAACCCTTTGTCTTTCAGAAACGAATCACGGCATCGGGGCCGCCTTCGACATGCACCGTATCGACGAAACGTATGTGGTGCGAGTCTGTCGTCATCACAAGCGAATGCGTGCGTTTGCCGGAACCGAAAAAGCGCACGCCTCTCAAGAGCGAACCGTCGGTTACGCCCGTCGCGGCGAAGATAATTTTTTTGCCCGGCGCAAGGTCGTTCGTATCGTAAACTTTATCAGGGTCGCTGATTCCCATTTCGCGCAGGCGTCCGAGAACAGTTTCGCGCTCCGGCACTTTGTCGCCGTCAACGCCGAGACGTTCAGGATCAAAGACGAGCCGCGCCTGAATCTCGCCGTTCAAGCATTTCATCGCCGCCGCCGTAATGACTCCTTCGGGCGCGCCGCCGATGCCCATCAAAGCATGTATGTTTGTGCCCGCGACAGCCGCCGAAATTCCCGCAGACAAATCGCCGTCGGAAATAAGGCGTATGCGCGCCCCCGCCGCGCGAACATCGTTAATCAGTTTTTTGTGGCGCGCGCGCTCAAGCGTGACCACCGTTAAATCTTCTATGTCGCGCCCTAAGCGGCGGGCGATATTTTTCAAATTATCTTTAACGGGCGCGTCAATATCTATTGCGCCGCGACAGGATGGGCCGACGACGATCTTATCCATATAAATATCGGGAGCATTCAGGAGGCCGCCGCGCTCTGCCGCTGCAAGCACGGCGATAGCATTGTTAGCTCCGAGCGCGCACAAATTTGTGCCTTCGAGCGGATCAACGGCGATGTCTACTTGGGGAAACGTCGAGCGCAAATCCTCGCTTGTCGCGTTGCCGCCGCCGACTTCCTCTCCGATATAAAGCATCGGCGCTTCGTCGCGCTCGCCCTCGCCGATCACAATCCGCCCGCGCATCGGCACCGTGTCCATCACTTCGCGCATCGCTTCCACAGCGACATGATCCGAGAATTTACGGTCGCCCTGTCCCATCGTGCGCGCCGAAGCAATCGCCGCCGCCTCGCACACGCGCAAAAAATCCAGCGACAATTCGCGCTCGGTTCTCAACTCGTAACTCATGCTGATTTTACTCTCCCTCGTTTGACGATGTGTATTCTTTGACGCGAACTTTTCAATGACGAATTTCGGTTGTGCGGGTAACGGAAATGCGCTGGCAATAGTAACAGAGCGGAAAGAAAAGTTACAGAGTCGGTCAATTGAACGAAACGAGCGTTTAGAAATTGCGGCGCGCCAAAGCGAGGCGTAACCGCGCAATTATTCACCATCGCACTTCGCTAAAAACAGAAAACCGCCCGCAAGAAAACAAATCTTCGAGCGATTTTCCGCTAGCTGTTTCTTTGAATTTAATCGGCGGCGACTGCTTGCTTTGATTCCGCAGGACTCCACGGCGGAAGAGTTTTGCGCGCGGCCTTTTCCTTCTTTAAGCCGAGTGCCCAATCCGCTTGCATCAGTGTGTGTATGTCGCGCGTACCCTCGTAGATAATCGCCGCTTTACAATTGCGCAGATAACGCTCAACCGGATAGTCGTTGGAATAACCGTTTGCGCCGTGAACTTCAATCGCCATAGAAGCGGCCTTTTCGCTTCTGACGGTGGCCTGCCATTTGGCGAGGCTCGTTTCCTTCGCGTTCGGAAGCCCAGCGTTTTTCAAGAAGCCAGCGCGCAACCACAAGAGATGCGACATTTGATAATCCGCTTCCATGTCGGCGATTTTTTGTTTGACGAGTTGATGATTGGCGATCTTCGTGCCGAATGTTTCGCGCGTGTTGGCGTAAGCGACGGACGCATCGCGCGAGGCGCGTATGATGCCGGTTGCGCCCGCTGCGACGGTGTAGCGTCCCTGCTCAAGAGCGAACATTGCGATCTTGAAGCCTTCGCCTTCTTCGCCTACCAAATTCTCTTTCGGCACGCGCACATCCTGCAAAGAAAAGTAGCCCGTGTTGCCCGCGCGTATGCCGAGTTTGCCGTGAATCGTGCCGGAAGAAAATCCTTTCATCGTGCGCTCGATGATAAAGCAACTCATGCCTGTATGATCGCGCTTGCGGCGTTTCTCTTCATCCGTCCAGCAAAAGAAAAGGAATTGATCGGCGACATCGGCCAGACTAATCCACATTTTTTCGCCGTTCAAAACATACTCATCACCCTCGCGCCTTGCCGTCGAACGCGAACCCACGACATCGGAGCCTGCGCCCGGTTCAGTCAACCCATAGGTCGCAATCTTTTCGCCGCGCGCTGCTGGCACGAGATACTTGCGCTTTTGTTCTTCCGTGCCCCAACTGTAAAGCGTCAGTGCATGAAGACCCGTATGCACGCTCATAACCACGCGCATGAACGTATCGACGGCTTCGAGTTCTTCGCACACGAGGCCGAGCGAAATATAGTCGAAGCCTGCGCCGCCGTATTCTTCCGGGATGCAGACGCCTAAGATATTCAGTTCCGCCATTTTGTCTAAAATCGAACGATCAAACATCTGCTTTTCGTCCAACTCTTTAATGCGCGGAGCAACTTCCGTTTGCGCAAACTCGCGCACCGTCTGGCGAATCGCTTTGTGGTCTTCGGTCAATTCAAAATCGATCATCTGTCATCCCTTTCTATACAATCTATCGTGATATGGATTGCAATGAAGTTTATTCTACATCACCGAAAGCTGCCTGCGAAAGCGATGCACCAGTTTCTTCAAGCGTAAGCGGTTTTATAATTTTTTGTGCATCTACCACTTTCTCTTCACTCAAGGAGTATCCAAATGGTCAAACGTCTTACAGCTATCGTAACCTTGCTCGTAATCTTCGCCGTTCCTTCAGCGCAAATTACGAGTGCCAACTTAAGTTCTTGGGTTCAGTCCTCGCAAGGTAATAGTCAATCTGAAACAAAAGGCCAGCGTAGAAAGAAAATTGCGCACGCGCTCTATACTGCACAGGTAAGCCGCACGCATGATAAATACGGGCGTGTAGCTACTATTACCTCTACTGTTACTCTTCCATCTGGCAATGCGCCAACACCGACTACTTTAAGCCTTGAATATGACGCACAAAATAATGTGCAAGCAGCAGTCAGCGATAAGGGCTACAGATTTGAGTACAACGAAAAAAGGGGTTGAAGCGCATTGTCACCCCTGAGGGAACACGATTTGCAGTCAACTATGAGGCAGCTAGACACCACGTCCAATTCAAGATTGAGTCTCAATCAACGAAAATTACACCGACGGGCAAAAAGAGTGTTAAGTTTCATAATGCCGCTTACACAAGAGCAGTCTTACAGAGCGGGGCTTGCCTTCAGGCCACAGCCGTCGCAGCAGGGGCCGCGGGTACGGCAGCGGCTGTATGCGCCGGTTGGCTTCCGGGAGATTGCCAGGAGTGTGGATAGATTATGCGAACGCTTGCATGGACTATGCTTTTGCAGTTTGCTCAGGCGATTTCTCAAATTATACCTGTGACTATTGCGCTCGGGAAAGGAATGGTTACTATGGCGGCGGTAGCTTCGGCGGCGGCGGTTCGTCCGGTAGCTGGGACTTCTACTACGACTGTCTCGACTGCGACTTCTTCTACGACTACGAAGAGGGATATACGGCGGCTATCACTGGGAATCCTATGAGGCTCGGAGCAATGTTGCCAAATGTGCGCCAACCGTTTTGAGCCAAGCTGAGCGCCGTTACTAACATAGCGCGGGGATTTTTATCAGAATCCTGCGCTATGTTAGTAGAGCTGCAGGCCATATAAAAGGAGTTAATGATGGAAAATATTCTCGCACAAGCGCTGTTGATTTTTCTAGGCGGTTCAGTTTGCTTCGCTCAAGTAACTTCCTCATCTTCGGGTTCTGCTCCGCCTAATCGTGCTGAAGCGGAGAGAGCCGTCCGCGCTGTGTTGTACGAGATGTCCATCGCTAATCAGAGCGGCGACGCTAAAATGTTCGAGAAATGCGCGGCGCACCGCACCTTAAAGTTCTACGACTTATTAGCCGAGGAACTACTGAAGAATCCAACAATAGGGAAACCATTGGAGTTGGCAGGTGTAACGAACGGTGAAAGCTATATTGAATTTAGTTTCCGTAGTATTGCCCAACGCGCGGCTGCCATGCCACGTTCTGAAATAGACGCCTTTGCACATAAGTTCGCGGCGGTTCCACTTACCTTTTTGAGTGATACAGAAGTAAATGTAGAAAACAAAGCCGGGACATTCAAAGTTATCTTGGAGGCAGGGGAATGGAAAGTAGATGGCACAGATGCGCTGAGAAAGACTCTGCTTATTATTCTGCCGCTTAACGCAGAAAGTAAGGCAAAGCTAGAAAAGATTTAGCGTTTTGGCGCAAGTGAAGTTCAGTACATCCCCGGGGTTTGTGAAAAGCTAAAAGTGTTATTGAGAGTCCTCGCAATGTTACTGCCGAACGAGTGATTACAGCAAATTTCCATGTAGATGGTTCTTACCTTCTGCGTTGATTGCCCACCGGCGAAGCGCAGCATTACCGCACTACTACTTCCGGCGAAACTTAGATCATGCGCTCATCGCATCGTGAGCTTTTGCTCTGCTATAATTCTTCGCATGTCAAAGCAACCGGAATCAAACATCGTCCAAATAGGTCTGGTGCAAATGACTTGCGCGCCGGAACCCCAAAAGAATCTTGAAAAAGCCATCGCGCGCACGCACGAAGCGGCGGACAACGGCGCTAGAATAGTTTGCTTGCAAGAACTCTTTCGCTCGCAATATTTTTGCCAGACAGAAGACACGGAACTCTTCAAACTCGCCGAAGCGATTCCGGGGCCGAGCACGGAATCGCTCGCTCAAGTCGCACGAGAACGCAACATCGTCATCATCGCTTCGCTTTTTGAAAAACGCACGGCAGGGCTTTACCACAACACAGCGGTCATACTCGACGCGGACGGGCGACTAGCGGGCAAGTATCGCAAGATGCACATCCCTGACGATCCCTTGTATTACGAAAAGTTTTATTTCACGCCGGGCGATTTAGGTTTTATGACGCATGACACCAAGCACGGCAAAGTCGGCGCGCTCGTGTGCTGGGATCAGTGGTTTCCCGAAGCGGCGCGGCTGACGGCGCTCTCCGGCGCAGAGTTTCTTTTTTACCCGACGGCCATCGGCTGGCTGCCCGACGAACAAGATGAAATGAACACGGCGCAGCACGAAGCTTGGGAAACAATCCAGCGCGGCCACGCCATCGCCAACGGCCTCTTCGTCGTCGTCGTCAATCGCGTCGGCACAGAAGGCAAACTAAAGTTCTGGGGTCAATCCTTCGTCGTCGATCCGTTCGGGCGCATTATCGCCAAAGCTTCCGCAGATAAAGAAGAAGTGCTCGTCGTGCCGTGCGATTTATCGAAGATCGAAGAGACCAGACAGAATTGGCCTTTCCTGCGTGATCGCCGCATCGAATCCTACAAGGATTTACAGTTCCGCTTCCTCGAACGCGAACCGCAAAGCAAGTGATGAAAAACTAAAGCGCAGATCAAAAATTGAATGACAAAGCAACAGACTCCCGCAGCGCTTGGTTACCGGATGCCACCCGAATGGCACGCGCACGCGGCGACGTGGCTCGCGTGGCCGAAAGACCCTTTGACGTGGCCTGAACGAGTGCCGCAGGCCGAACAGATTTTCCTACAAATGATCGAAGCGCTCGCGCCGCACGAGACGGTCAATGTGCTCGTGGACGACGAAGCGACGGAAAGCACCGTTAAGCAGCGCTGCAACTTTCCTGCTGTTGCAAACGTGCGCTTTCACCGAATCGAAACCGTCGATTCGTGGATACGCGACTACGGCCCGAACTTTCTTTTGAATGACAAAGGCGAGCTTGCCTTCAACGATTGGACGTTCAATGCGTGGGGCGATAAATATGAAGAGTTGAAGAAGGACGATGCGATTCCGCAGCGCTTACAAAGCATAATTGACGCGCCGCGTTTCGCGCCCGGAATCGTTCTCGAAGGCGGCTCAATCGAGGTGAACGGAGCGGGCGTCGTGATGACGACAGAGCAATGCCTGCTCAATCCGAACCGCAATTCGCAACTTGACCGCGCGCAGATCGAAGAACATTTGAAAGATTATCTCGGCGTCGAACAAGTCTTATGGCTCGGTGAAGGCATCGCTGGCGACGACACCGACGGACACATTGACGACATCGCGCGCTTCGTTTCAAACGATACGATTATGTGCGTGATGGAAGACGATCCGGCAGACGAAAACTATCGACTCCTGCAAGACAACTACAAGCGACTCTCGCTTGCGCGCGATGCACGCGGCAAAGCCTTCAACATCATCCCGCTTCCGATGCCCGGCCACATCGGTGGGCGCGAAGATGATCGCCTGCCCGCTTCCTACGCCAATTTCTACATCGCCAACAACGTCGTGCTTCTTCCCGTTTACGGACACGCCAACGACGAACAGGCGACGGCTATTCTTCAACGCCTTTTCACACATCGCAGAGTCATTTCCATTAACTGCGAACCGCTCGTCTGGGGCATGGGCGCAATCCACTGCGTCACGCAACAGCAACCGGCGTCAGCAAGGACGCAAGCTGTATAATACTTGTTGGGCAGACCTTCTTGGCTAAAATGTAGCTTAAGAGCTATTTTGTTTGAAATACCTATGACTACAATCGAGCATTCTAATTCTGAGCAATCACCACCTAGCACGTCTCGCACAGTCAATCCTATTTCTATTGCTGGAAAAGCCTTTCACAAAGAGCTAAACGATGTTTTCAACCTATTTGACCTTGTGGCTAAATCGGTTTCAGGTATGGATAAGGTAATCAGACATTTACAATTTACTGATGCTGACCCGGAGAAAACTGTTGAGCAAAGTGACGATAAATCGGAATTTGGACCTTATGGAGAAAGACTCCGAAACCATTCTCAGCTTTTTCTTCAGATGATTATCTGTCGGTTAGTTGATAATTTTTCTAACTACTTAGCAGATGTGATTCGTGAAGTTATTTATTCAAAGCCAGAATTGCTGAAATCTAAAGAACAACTTCGAGTTGACTATGTGCTTCAATTCGATTCTATGCCAGACCTTTTAGTAGATTTGGTTGACCGTAAAGTAACAGACCTTAGCTATGGCGGGTTCGCAGAAATGGAAAAATGGTGTGATGATAAGCTAGGTTTACCACTTGCTAAAGATGACGAGCAACGTGATGCACTTATTGAGCTAATAGAAACGCGCAATATCTTCATTCATAATCGTGGTAAAGTAGGAGCTAAATATCTGAGAAATGTAACTAATACATCCCTCGTGAAAGGGCAAGACAGAATTATTTATCTTGATTACTTTGTAGATGCAATTACAATATTGGGTGCGTGCGCTTTAACGCTAGATGAGAAATTAGCTGCGAAATATGATATATCCGCAACATCTGAAATGTAACGCCGGTCTGCCCAACAAATCAATGGACGTGAGGGCGAAACAGCGACTTTCTTAAAAACGTCGCTCGTTTCTCTCACGTTGCGCGGTGGCGGTTTCGCCCCACGTCATCTCAACCGTTAGGCGCAGAATTGAATCGTGTTAGAATGCGGACATGAATTAGGGAGGAACTATCATGGCATATTCAAATGACCGGCTAGAACAAATTTTTGATCGCACATCAGGTTATTGTCATATTTGCGGCGGGGGACTTTCTTTCTGCAATTATGGCATTCATGGCGCAAGAGGCGCTTGGGAAGTTGAGCACTCAATACCAAAATGTGAAGGTGGAACAGACCATTTAAATAATCTCTATGCTTCACATATATCCTGCAATCGTAGCAAGCAGGCCATCTGCACTAGAAAGGCACGTGCCGCATATGGGCGCACGAAAGCTCCGTTATCTTCAAGGAGGCGCGCAGAAGCCAAATCTAGTAATGCTGTTGGCGGGGCATTTGTAGGTGGCACGTTAGGGGCATTAATTGGCGGGCCTTGGGGCGCAGCTATTGGAGCCGCTATTGGCGGAAAGAATGGCTACGATAGAGACTCAGATGATTGAAGGCGCTGCGCCTAACAACTCATTCAACCGGAGCGCGAATAGCGCGGCTTTCATCCGCGAGACTATGTTGTTATCGCGGTTCGTCGCGCCCGGTTAATTCGAGCGTTATCTCTGTTGCCTCTTGAACTTTAGCTATCGCAAAATCCTGCGTTTTTTAGTATCTTCATTGTAGATACGAAAAGGAGATTGCGATGAAAGTTCAAATTCAGAAGTGGGGTAATAGCCTTGCCTTACGCATCCCTAAATCCTTCGCCATTGAATCAAAGGTTACGCAGGGGTCGCTGGTCGAAGTATCTTTAGAGCAAGGAAAAATCGTCGTTGTTCCCGTCGCCGAACCGGAATTCACACTTGAAGACCTTCTGGCGAAAGTCACCAAGCGTAACTTGCACGAAGAGATCGACACGGGAAGCGCCGTCGGGAAAGAGGTTTGGTGATGGCATACGTTCCTGATCGTGGGGATGCCGTCTGGATTAATTTCAATCCTCAAGCCGGACATGAGCAGGCTGGCAGGCGTCCGGCCATTGTTCTTTCACCTTCTTCGTACAATCGGAAAGTCGGGCTGGCCGTTTTCTGTCCTATTACTAGCCAAATCAAAGGTTATCCTTTTGAGGTGGTGATTCCCGCAGGCTTGAAAGTGACGGGCGCGGTGTTATCGGATCAGGTGAAGAACTTGGATTGGAAAGTCAGGGATACGGAACTAATTGTCAGGCTTCCGTCTTCTGTGACAGATGAAGTATTGAAGAAGCTCAAAACATTGCTTTGAGCGGCAACAGCGTTCAGCCTTCCTTGCTTGCTTCCAGCATTTTCCGCGCGGATTCTTTTGCTTCCGCTAATGTGATGATGCGCCCGTCGAGTTGCATCTCGTAAACGGCGTTCAGGATTTTTCCGAAGAGCGGCGAAGGCGTGTGTCCCATTTCAATTAAATGTCTGCCGAGCAGGATGGGCGCGGGCGGGCGTTGCAGGACTTCTAATTCCCTCGCACGCTCGATAAACCATTCCTGCGCTTCCGAGCAATACCACTTTTCGCGCGGAACCCAATCGGCGTTGCGCCCCAAAGAATCTGCCTTCGCCACGCGGTAAAGCAAATCCAATTCGCAACGGCGCGCTAATCTACGAAATGCGCCGTCGCCGATCTCGCCGCGCTTTTTATAAAACTCGCCCGGCTTCAAATGATCGCGCACTAACGCGACAACCTGCGCGCGCACATCGTAGCCGTCCATCGTATAAACGTTTAAGCGTTCGAGAAAACTTTCCGTAGGCTGTACTCCTGCTTCCTCGTGACCGCGCGAGCGTATGCGTCCTTCGATAAATTCAGTCGTCGCGGGCTTGCCGAAGTCATGGCAGAGCGCGGCGAGCATCAGCGTTACTTGCTTCGCGTAAGGCAAATCGTCAAGCAGTTCGCGCGCGCGATCAACGACGAGTTGCGTATGGACGTTACAATCTCCCTCAGGGTGCCACTCTTTTTCTTGCGGGACGCCGATCAGCGCTTGCAGTTCGGGAAAGAGTTGCGCGGTAACATTGAGATCATCCAGCCACTTTAATCCGATTGACGGACGGCGGGCGCGGAGCAGCAGCTTTTCCATTTCGTTCCAGATGCGCTCGCGCGGCAAATCAGTGAGATCGATTGCGCGGCACAACTCAACGGTTACCGGTTCGATGTCGAACTCGAAGCGCGCGGCAAACTGTGCGGCGCGCAGCACGCGCAAGGAATCTTCGGCGAATGTTTCGATTGAGACGGCGCGCAGGGTTTTATTTGCAATGTCGGCTTGCCCATTGAACGGATCAATGAGTTCGTTTGTCAGCGGGTCTTGCAGAATGGCGTTGATCGTGAAATCGCGGCGGCGCAGCGCATCTTCAAACGACATCAACGGATCGCCTTCGATGACGAATGCACGGTGGCCGCGTCCCTGTTTGCGTTCGCGTCGCGGAATGGAAACGTCCAGATCAGTGCCGAGTTTATAGACCGTGAAGGCTTCGCCGACAGCATCGACGCGTCCGAATGTTTCGAGCATTCGGCGCAAAGTGGCAGGCTCGACGCCGTAAACTTCCGCGTCCCAATCCTTCGGCGCTTCGTTCATCAAAGAATCGCGCACGCAGCCGCCGACCAGCAGCGCGCGGCCACCGTTATCGCGGACAAGCCGTGCGAGTTTAATAATCTTTTCGGGAATGTGCGCGGGCATTAAGTTGAAAAGCGGAAGCGAGCAGCAGTGACGGCGCGATGAGTTTACTCGTGTACACTTTCCGTTTCACTCTTCGACGTATCCTCATCCTCATCGTCAAACTGATTGTCACCGGCGGCAGCGTGGTTGTCCACCATGATGCGTAGGCCGCGCGTCGAAGGCAGGCAACTGATGACTTGCGCGCGTTCGATGCGCGTCATGCCCGACGCGGGCTGGTGCCACAGCTTGACCCAGAAAGTGCGCGTCTGTGTATGCACGGCGAAGGTCGAACCGTCCATCATCACCGGCACAGGCTCGGCGATTGTGCCCGCGCGTAAGGTTTCGAGAAGCTCTGAGACATACGGCTTGAACTTATCGAACTGCACGAGCACCGCCGCATCCGCGATTTCGGCGGGCGGCAATTCGACGGGCGCGCTCGATTCAAGAAGCAGGCGCGCGTCTGTTTGTTCGTTGCGTTTCTTGACGATTGCCATAGAGCGTATTGGACGATTACCGCTCAAAAACGAGCGTTGATAAATTGCAGTGACTAATTTGATTCGTTAAGTTTTGCGTTTGACGGGAGCGCCGTATTTGTTGAAGCGTTGCACGCGTGTCGAGCGCAGCCGATATGTGCCGCTCGCGCTGACGTTATGACCGAAGCCGCATTCGGCGTCCGTGCCTTCTTGTGTGACGATTAGTTTGCGCGCTTTGAAGACAAGCGTAATCCGGCATTGCTGTTCGGCATTGGCAGGCTTGAACACGGCTGTGTTGCCGACGAGTTTGGTTGTGCCTTCTGCCTCGCCCGTATTAGCGGACATCTCGCCGCTCGCCGTGCGGTACGGATAAACGCCGTGAAATCCTACGCGCAACATGCCGCCCGCCGCGCGATCAATTGTGAACACGCTGCCCGCTTCGTCTTTGTATGTTCCGACGACATCTTTGTAATGCAAGACGGTTTGCGAAGATTGCGCGCCAACTGATTGTGCAAAACAGGCGAGAGCGCAAAGAGCGAAGAAGGCAACAGCGAGACGTTTCTGTTTCATAGTTTAAGCTCCGGTTACGATTAGCCGTATTATTTTTCGTTCAATCTTTTCTGTAAGTGTTCGCGTAAGTCCGCGACTTTGACGCGCTCCTGTTCCCAAGTATCTCTGTCGCGCACGGTAACGGCTTCATCTTCGAGCGATTGATGATCGACGGTGACGCAAAAGGGCGTACCGATTTCGTCTTGCCGCGCGTAGAGTTTGCCGATGCCGCCCGTGTCGTCGTAAACGGCGCGCAAGGATGGTTGCAAAGAGCATTTGATTGACTTTGCGAGATGGACGATTTCCGGTTTGTTTTTTGCGAGCGGCAGCACGGCGGCCTTGATCGGCGCTAAAGATGAATGCAGTTTCAGCACGACGCGCGTTTCGTTTTTGTCGGTGGTGCGTTCCGTATAAGCGTCCATCAGAAAGGCGAGCACGGAGCGATTAACGCCCGCCGCCGGTTCAATAACAAAAGGATAAAAGCGTTCCTTCGTCGCTTCGTCGAAGTAAGATAAATCTTCGGTCGAGTCCGGGTTGAGGCGCTTGCCTTCCGCGTCTTCGGGCTTTTTCGAGTGGGCGCGCAAATCGAAATCCGTGCGGTTGGCGATGCCCATTAGTTCGTCCCATTGCCGCTCGTCTTCGGCGCGTTCGGGGAAAAAGCGATAGTGAATATCGACTGTGCGCTTGGCATAATGCGCGAGTTCTTTTACGGGTTGTTCGTAGAGCCGTAGATTGTCGGCTGAGAGGCCGAGACTTTTGTACCAATCGAAACAAAGGTCTATCCATTCCTGATGCACGCGCTCGTCTTCGCCGGGTTTGACGAAGTATTCCATCTCCATCTGCTCGAACTCACGCGTGCGAAAGATAAAGTTGCCGGGCGTGACTTCGTTGCGAAATGATTTGCCGATCTGCGCGATGCCGAACGGCAATTTGCGGCGCATCGTTGTTTGGATGTTCAGAAAGTTAATGAAAATTCCCTGCGCCGTTTCGGGACGAAGATAGGCGAGCGCAGTCGGGTCGTCTTCTTCCGCCGCAGCGCCGAGCGTTGTGCGAAACATTAAGTTGAAATCACGAGGCTCAGTCCAGTTGCTCTTGCCACAATTGGGACATGGGAAATCACGGATCACATCAGGAGGTCGCATCAAAGAGTGAAGGGCAGCGCTGACCGGAGGATGCTCATCCAACAGTTTATCGTAACGAAAACGACTGTTGCATTCGCGGCAATCAACGAGCGGATCGCTGAAGGTTTCTTCGTGGCCGGAATATTTCCAGACCTGTCGATTAAGGATAATCGAAGAATCAATGCCTTCCATGTCGTCGCGTTCGTGAACCATCCAGCGCCACCACTCTTGCTTGACGTTGTTGCAAAGCTCTGTGCCGAGCGAGCCGTAATCCCACGCGCTGCCGAGTCCACCGTAGATGTCGGATGAAGGAAAAACAAAGCCGCGCCGCTTGGCAAGGCTGACGATTGTTTCGATGTTCGGTGCTGCCACGATAACCTCTGGAAAATGGTGAATAGTAAACGGTCAACGGTAAACATTCAAATGATGTTTGCTTTCACCATTTGTTATTGACCATTAATTGTTCACTAATTTAACAGCCGTGCCGGTGAAATGAAAAGAGAGAAGCGCAATATGGTATGCGCTTCTCTATAGCAACGGGTGGCTGCGAGCAGCATCAACGAAGGCGGACACTTTGAGCTTGCCGTGCCGGATTACACGCACGCCACCGCGCCCAATCGTCGCTATGCCGATCTCATCACGCAGCGATTAATCAAAGCCGTGATTGACGGCGAAGCCGCGCCGTACAGCGTGGATGAATTGACGTTGATTGCTGCACGTTGCACGGAGCGCGAAAACGCTACGCGCAAGGTCGCCGGAATGATGCGCAAGGTTGCGGCAGCAGTGCTGTTCAGCAATCGCATCGGCGATGAGTTCGAGGCCATCGTGACAGGCGCGGCGGATAAAGGAACATTCGTGCGAACCATTGCGCCGCCCGTCGATGGGCGCGTTGTGCGCGGCGAAGCCGGACTCGATGTCGGCGACAAAGTGCGCGTGCGTTTATTAGCGCCAGACCCACAGCGCGGCTTTATAGATTTCGCTCGCGCCTGATAAGCGCCGGACAAATCAAAGCGTCGTTATACGTGCAACTTTATTAATGCAACCCGAATAACCTTAAGCTTTGTTTGCTTGCTCGCCGCTTTCTTTCTGCTCTTCGTTTTCCTCATCTTCGTCGTGATGCACGGCTGTGATTCCCGCTGCTTCTTCGAGCGGTTCGACTGCGCCTTTGACTGCGCCGCGCGCCGCGCCCGTGACCGCGCCGACGATTATTTCACCGGCGAGATGTTTAGTCTTGGCGAACAAACCCTGACGCGCAGGCTTGCTTGCCGCGCGAGGCTTACGCGACGCCTGTTTTTTTACCGCGCTCTGTTTTTTGCTTGCGGTTTGTTTCGCCGCTGACTTATTAGCACGCGCGGCGTTTGTTGTTGCCGCCTTGTTTGCCGACGCCGATTTTTTTGCGCCTGATTTCTGCGGCTCACTCTTTTTGCCTGCCGCTTTTTTACCGCCGGATGACGGTGTGGAAGTTTGGTTGCTTGTCGTCTTCGATTTTCCAGCGCGAGTGGGAGCGGATGTTTTCTGACTCGCTTTTTTAGTTGGCATAGCTGCTTTCCCTTTCTACTTTTTGTTATGCGGCGATTTGCGCGCTTTCTCGCTCAAGGTATAATGGGCGCTTGTTGTCCGGTCAAGGTTGAGAACGGGGCTGTCTGCAATCCGAAGTTTCGCGGGTTTTCGCCGATGATGGCGGCGGCGAAAAAGTTTGGAACGTAACCGACGCCTTCATTGCGAAACTCATCGTCGAGTTTGTCGCGGTTAGCATAAAGCGTCCAGAAATTTCTTTCGTAGTTGTCCGTCGTCCTTAACCGGCGAAGCGCGCTTCTGACTGCTTCCGCGCCGCGATTGTAGCTCAAGAGAACGAGCGTCATGCTTTCGGAATCGTCGCCGAGTTCGGCCATGCGATCCGCAATGTAGTGCGCGGCAGCGGGCGTCATTTTTTCCACATCGCACATTTCTTCGGGCGCGACGCCGTAATGCATCGCGGTCTGCGGCAGAAACTGAAACAAACCTTTCGCGCCCATGCTGCTCTCAACACAAGCTCTATAACCGGACTCGATCATCGGCAGATAAACGCCGACGATGACAGGAACTTTGCGCGCCGCAAACTCACGCGCAATCAGCGGCACATACGGCACAGCCCGCGCATAAACAACGCGCAAATCTTCGCCTTGAGGCTGATTCAAATCGCGCGGCGAAGTGTAATAATCCACGTAACGTTTGATCGCGCTCAAGGCTTCTTGGTTCAGTTTTTCGCGTTGGCCGCCCATCATCGCGGAAATGCGCTGTGCCTGTTCGTCAATGAACAGGCGTTGCTCCGCGTCACTCATCTCTGCGTAAAGTTTATTCGACGTTGAATAAACAGCGGGCGCGTTGGCTATGCCCGCGTTGCGCCGCATGCTCGAACGCCTGTAAAGAAATGTTCCGGCCATTGCCAGCATGAGCGATGCCGCAACGATCAGCGAAACGAAGGCATGACGATACGGCAAGCGGCGCGGCGGTTTTTGCGCATCGGAAACAGCGGCGGGCGAAGCGGGAACGATGGGAGCCGATGAATAAAACGTAAGTGCTTTAGATGTTGCGTCGAGTTGACGGCGGACGCCTTCCAAGTCCGCGAGCAATTCCGTTATCGTTTGATACCGCTCGCTCGTTCTCTTGCAAAGAGTTTTGCCGACGATGCGCTCTAAGTTTTGCAATGCGGTGGTGTCTTGTGATGCGAACTGCCTAAATTGAAAGACGGGCGGCGGCTCGCGTTCAAGGACGGCAACGAGCGTGTCCATCCGCGTGGCGCTCGCAAACGGCTGGCGTCGGGCGAGCATTTCGTAAAGCACGCAGCCCAAGCTCCAGATGTCCGTGCGCTCATCAACCGCCAATCCGCGCGCCTGTTCCGGCGACATGTAACCGACAGTGCCCATGACAGCGCCCGTTTCGGTTTGCGTCTGGAGAATCGTCGAAGCTTCGTTTGAAGAATCGGGCGCGGGCTGTTCCGTTAATTTAGCGATGCCGAAGTCCAGAATTTTCACGATACCGTCGGCGCGCCGCATGATGTTTTCCGGCTTGATGTCACGATGCACGATCCCCGCAGCGTGCGCCGCAGCCAAACCCAAAGCAACATGTGCGGTGATGTCTAAAATTTCTTCGAGCGATAAATCATGCGCCGCAACCAAATCGCGTATTGTTTGCCCGTCGATAAATTCAGTGGCGATGAAATGGATTTCTTGTGCTTCGCCGACTTCGTGAATCGTCAGTATGTTCGGATGATTCAAAGCCGAGACAGCGCGCGCTTCTCTTTGAAAGCGGCGCAAGCGCATATCGTTTGTCGCAAAAAAAGCAGGCAGAATCTTGAGCGCAACGAGGCGATTCAAACGAGTGTCCTGCGCGAGATAAACTTCACCCATGCCACCCGCGCCGAGGCGTTCGATGATTTTGTACGAACCGACGATGCGCCCGCCGCTGACATCGACTCTATCGCCCAAAAGCACGCGCGCGTGCTCTGCGACGGCGGGTTGCTCGATAAAGTCGCCCGCCTCGTCGTGCGCGCGAATCAACAATGTCGCTTCGCTTTTCAAGTCATCGTCGCCCGCGCACGCTTCATCCAAAAACGAGGCGCGCTCCGGCGGCAAGCGATCAAGCGCCGCCTGCAACACCTCTTCGACTTGTTGCCATCGTTCAGGCGTCATCATTTATTTTCTTTGTTGAGCGCACGATAGAGCCACGCTTTGGCGGCGCGCCAATCGCGGCGCACGGTCATCGCTGAAATGTCCAACACGTCCGCCGTTTCTTCAATGCTCAAGCCGCCGAAGTAACGCAGTTCGACAACGCGTGCCTTGCGTGGATCGAGTCTTGCGAGTTCGTCTAAAGCTTCATCCAGCGCGAGGAGTTCGGCGGCGCGCGCGTGCGGCATCACGGCGACATCTTCGAGCGAGATTCTTTGAGCATCGCCGCCATGTTTGATGTACTGCAGCCGCCGCGCGTGGTCAATCAAAACATGGCGCATCACCTGAGCGACGACGCCGTAAAAGTGCGCGCGGTTTTGCCATTCGATTTTTTGCCCGCCGACGAGCCGCACATAAGCTTCGTGAACAAGCGCGGTGGTTTGCAATGTATGCCCGCCGCGTTCCTGCTGCATATAGCGATGCGCGATGCGGCGCAATTCATCGTAGACAAGCGGCGTCAGCTTATCGAGCGCGTCGCCGTCGCCCTGCTGCCATTCGAGCAGCAATCCCGTCACATCCTGCAATGAGGGCGTCGTCATTTCGATTGTTCGCTACGGCGTACCGCGTCTTCAGTATTCGTCCGCGAGAGATTCTATCATCTTTCATTCACGCTCAAGCGCGGCACGCGGGCGCAATTTTTTTCTAAGCGTATGAACACATTCGACGCGCTTTCTCGCTTATTGGATTGAAGGGCGTTTCCTATGCGCCCGCATTTCAAACTGAAAGATGAGGAACACGACGAATGAAAATTCAAAGAACATTTCTTCTGCTGCTTGCTACAAGTATTTCTTTAACAGCGCTTGCGCACGCGACCCAAGCGCAAGCGACGCAGCCGAATAAACTTTATCAACAAATGGCGCGAGAAGAACGGACGGCGTTCATCGCGGAACAGGCGCGGGGCATCGCGCGCCGGATGTCGAATACGGAATATGAATTTACGCCCGCGTTTACGGCTGACATTGGGAAAGCTGTGGATGCTTACGCGCGTCGCATCGGGAACGACGGCGGTGATCGTTTATGGAAGGGCGACGCGCGTTTCGTTTTCGAGCGCGGGCAGATTTACGCTCCGGCTTTGATTGCTGCCTTCAAAAAGCGCAACGTCCCGACGCTAATCGGCCTTTATATTCCGCTGATCGAATCCGAATACGTCAACATGCAATCACCGAACTCTGTCGGCGCGCTCGGCATGTTTCAATTTCTTCCGCAGACCGGCGCGCACTTCGGATTGACGCCACAGGAATTATTGGACGTAGAAAAATCGGCGGACGCCGCCGCGCGCTACATCGCTCAAAACATCGCTCGATTCAAAAACGATTCAATGAAGGAAGCTCTCGCGCTGCTCGCCTATAATCGCGGCGAGGCGGCTGTTGGGCGCGACATCGCGGCAATCGTCAACGAGAAAAACAAAGGATGCAGCATTTGTGCCTTGACCGCCGCGCGCAATCAACTCGACGCGACGTTTCAAAACGAAAATGTTTATTACGTGCCAAGCTTTTTCGCCGCCGCCATCATCGGCGAAAATCCACAAGCTTTCGGACTTTCATTACAACCGCTCTCTTCCTATGAAGCGAAACGTTAATTAACGCGCGATCAGCGGCACAGGCGGCACTGCCCGCGCCAAAATAATAGCGGGTTACGTTCATCCGTAACCCGCTAACTCGTTCGCGTAAAGGCGATTCGTCAACTATTTTTTTGCCGGTAAGGTCGGCTGTAATGGGTCGCCCAATCAACGAGGTCGAGGTTGATGATGCGGTGCGTTCCCTGTCTCGTATCAACGTCAACGATCATGTACGCATCTTCGTCGTAGCGTGTCGAACCCATCACGTAATGCTGCGCGCCGAAGCTGTGCGCGAAGTCGTACCATTTATGCGCATGGCCTGAGACGACGAAGTGTATGTTCTCTTTGTATTTTTTGAGCAGCGGAAGAATCCCGTAGTCACGAACCTCAACGTCTTTAACGCTGATAAGCGGGTAATGAATAAATATGAAAGTAGGTTTGCGCTCACGCAACTGGGCTTCAAACCAATTGAGTTGCGCTTCGCCGAGCGAGCCTGTGCCGCGATTGTATTCCACGTGCGACGGATTCCATGTATCGCCGATGAAGTTGTTGAGGTGAATGAATTTGTAACCGCGATGCGCAACCGCGTAGTAAGGCTTGAGACCTAACTTTGCTTGAAACAGTTCGTGCGATATCTCGCGCGAGACTTTCGGCACGGCGTAATCATGGTTGCCGAAGCCGACGTGGACGGGCGCGCGGAAGCCGGCTGTGAGCGTTTTGGCGTTGTCTATCCGCGTGCGATTCTTGAAATAGAAATCATAATCAAGCGACGGATAATCGTGGAAGTAATCTCCGACGAGAAAGACGCGCTCGACCGCCGGACTCAAACTGTTAATCAACGCGCGTGCGCTCTCCAAACGCACAGTCGTCTTGAAGATTGTCTCTGTGTCGAGTGCGTTGCCTTCAGGCCCTTTGTAGAAACTGTCAATGATATGCGTGTCGGCAATGACGGCGAAGCGGAAGAAGCGCTGGTTGGCTTCAGGCGTTCTTCCGCTTCGCTGTGCGCTGATAACTTCTGTTCCGTGAGCGGCAAGCGACGCGCCGATGACGACGGCTCCGGTTTGGAGCAGAAACCGGCGGCGCGGAAGTGTAATCTGCGCCGTTTCGTTTGTGAGAGGCTCTTTGTTTTCCATTTCGTCAAGTCCTTTATTCATTGCTGTCCATCGTTTAGAAATCGCTTAGAAATAAAGCTTTAGCGCAAACTGAATCTCGCGCGCGGGGAATGCGCTGCGGAGTGTACCGAAAGTGCCACCGATGGCGTTGCCGCTTGCATCGCGCGTGATGTTGGAGACGTTCGTGTCGGGCGCGAAGAAGTTAGTGTGATTGAAGAGATTGAAAGCTTCGGCGCGAAACTCTAGTCGCGTGGTTTCGTTGAAGAGCGGGAACTGTTTTTGAATCCCTACATCCGATTGGAAGAAGGCGGGGCCACGGACGATGTTGCGTCCGGCATTGCCGAACGGCTGGCTACGGTCTGTGGGGATTGCCACGGCGCTGCGATTAAGATAGTTGCCGGGCGTGCGTTGCCCTGAGGGAACAATGAGGTCGCCGATGATGTTCGGGCGATAGCTGAGTGCGGTGCTGACCTGAAATGCCGATGGCGCGTTGTAGGTCAAATTCCCGACCTGCCCGCTCGTCATCGTGTTGATAAGCGTGAGACGGAAGCCGCCGAGCACCGCGTCAACAATTCGCGGAGCGTTGCTTCCGAAGCGGCGTCCTCTGCCGAACGGCAGCTCATAGACGACGCTCGTCGTGTTGTTGAGTGGCTGGTCGTAGTTCGATAGCCCGCGCTCGCTCGCAAGGTTGCGGATGTTGATGCGTGAATTATCGCCGCCGCTATTCTCAAGGTGTCCGGGCGCGTTGTCTATCGCTTTCGAGAAGGTAAACGAGTTGAGCAGATAGAGGCCATCGGAGAAGCGGCGTTCGAGTTTGACTTGCAGAGCATTATAGTTCGCTCTGCCGCCCGCGAAAGAGGCTTGAATAAACGAATAGCCGGGAATCGGTCGGCGTGCCTGCAAGGGCGTTCCCGCCGCCGGATCGCTTGCGTTGTTCGGACGCGCCTGATTGAAATCCGCAAGGATGATGAGATTGCGACTGACGTTGCCGACGTAGGCAACATCGAGCAGAAGGTTGCGTATGAGTTCGCGTTGCACAGAGATGTGATAGCTCTGTACATAAGTCGTCCGTGTGTCGCGCGGTGTGTAGTTGACGCGCGCAGTCAGCGGCGTGAATCTCGTGGGGTCAACGAGTCCCGCCGGATAGCCATCTTGAGTTGGACGAAAGCAGCCTAAGAAATCGTTGCCGGTGCAGAGCGCTTGCGAGGGTTGCTGCGCGACGGTCGCGCCGATGATTTGCGGCCCGTTGAAGGCGAGCAAATTTTCTCCGCCGAGCCGGTTGAAATGAACGTAAGAGATGCCGTAGCCGCCCCGAATCACAGTGCGCGGCGTGAGCGTGTAAGCGAAGCCGAGACGCGGGCCGAAGTTGTTGCGGTCAGGATCAACGAGCGCGCGGTCGTAGAGCGAGCCGGGACGCGCCTGTACGAGCGTGTTGGTTGCCGGATCGAAGTTCGAGAGTCGGTTGTTTTGTTCGTACTGCGGAGTCGCAAAGTCGTAACGAAGCCCTAGATTAAGCGTCAGTTTCCGATTCGCGTTGAAGTCGTCCTGGATGTATGCGAAGTGCATACGCTGGCGGTATTTGGCAATGAAGAGATTGGAAAGCGCATACTGCGAACGTGCGCCGAAGAGAAAATCGGCGATGTTATAGACGTTGTTCGCTCCGCTGACCGTAGTCGGACGGCTGAACTGTCCGCTGTAAGTGTCTTGCCCGTACAACGGATTGGTATCTTCGACATCGGTGTTGATGCGTTGGTACTCGTAGCCCGTTTTGAGGCTGTGGCGACCAACCAGAAACGAGTAGTTGATGCGCGGGTTGACGACGGTCGGATTCTGAAACTGTGGGTTGCTGGGTTGTCGTCCCAACTCGCGGAAGCCACTGATGCTCTGCGTATTCAAACCGCCGGAGATTGATGGGTCTTCGGTCAGCCCAGTGATGCCAAAGAGGTCGCGTATGCTTCCACTGCCGACGCCCGGCGGCGTTTTACCGGCTTTCGTGCGCGAAATGCCGAGACGAAAATCAATCACGGAATTGGAACCCAAACTATAAGTCAAACCGCCCGCAATCTGCTCGTTGATGACGCGGACGTTGGCATTGGCAGGACTTCCCAAAGGCAGCGGAATTGTCGGCGCTTCAAAGTTGTTGAGTTTACGCTGAGAGGCGCGCGCGAAGGCTGTCACATGCGTATTGAATGTGTGATCTATTTTGACATCGCCTTTGTCATTGTAGAACCGGCTGCGTGGAAGATTCTCGTAGTTCTCGCTGATGCCGAGCACGCCCGAAGAACGGTTTGGCGCGGGCAGTTGCGCAAAAACTAATTGCGAGAATCTGGTGAGCTGGCTTTGCGGGATAATACCATCGGTATAGATGACGTTGGTGTAAGGATTGCGAATCGGAATCGGCTGGCCTTGCGCGTTGCGGAAGATGCCTTGTCGCTGTTCGAGCGTCGGGATGATAGCAAAGTCGAGCGTCTTTGTAATACGGCGAAAGCCTTCGTAGTCAACGAAGAAGAAGGTGCGATCTTTGCCGCTGTACAAATGCGGAATGGAGATAGGCCCGCCGAATGTGCCGCCGAATTGGTTCTGAACCAGCGTGGGCTTTTCGCCGCCGCGCGGCTTGAAGAAACCCGTCGCGTTCAGTGCCGTGTTGCGAACGAAATCGTAAGCCGTGCCGTGAAAGCCGTTCGTGCCGCTCCTGATCGAAGTGTTGATAATCGCTCCACCCGCGCGCCCGTACTCGGCGCTGTAGTTATCAGTCTGCACTTTGAATTCGGCGACAGCATCGGGCGAAGGTTGCACGACTTGATTCGAGAAGCCTTGATTGCTCGTGCCGTAAGAATTGTTGTCAACGCCGTCGAGAATGAAGTTGTTCAGGGAACTGCGCAAGCCGTTGACGTTGAAGGAGGCATCGCGCCCGCCGGAGCTATTGTTATTGAGAACCGATCTGCGAACACCGGGACTAAGAAGCGCGAGGTCGGCATAAGCTCTGCCATTCAAAGGCAGATTGACGATCTGTTCGCGCGTGATAACCTGCCCGCGCTCGCTCGAAGCCGTCTCAAGCAGCGGCGTCGCCGCCGTCACGACAACGCTTTCATTGACGGCACCGGCTGAAAGAGTCAGGTCAATACGCTGGCGAGCGTTGACAGTGGCTTCGACATCGCCGACGACGGCAGTTGAGAAGCCCTGCGCTTCAGCCGTGACTTGATATGTGCCGATCTTGACGGAGGTGAACTGATAGTTGCCGCTCTCATCCGTCTTGGCGGTGGAAGCGATTCCGGTCTGAGTGTTCTTCAGCGTCACGGTCGCGTTCGGGACCACTTCGCCGTTCGCGTCCTTGACTGTGCCGAGCACGGTTGCGGTTTCAAATTGTGCGTGGACGAGTGGAACATTGCCGAACAACAGGAGAAACGAGAACAGTAGAAAACCGAATGCGCGGGCGATATACATCTGTGCCTTCATGGTGAACACTCCTTCAAGGGGATTGTTGAACTATATTTACCGGCTCGAATCGCAAACCATTTCAGGTTTGTCATCAACCAGATCAATGGAGAAATGAAAGGAGCAGCTTACAAGCGGAAGGTTACAGAGCAGCTAAATTGAATTTGCCGACAAATTAAATTTTGATTGCCGCAGCGTTACAAGTTTACGAGAAGAAAAAATGGGGTGCTAACCTGACGAGTGAAAAGCGACGATGATCGTCATCACTTCCGAGAGCAACAGCGAGGCCGCCCGATTACGCTGCCGCTTATGTGCGGTTAATAATTGCTGCTTCCTTGTGTTGACATTTGATAACTTGCCACTAGCTTCAGCTAGTGGTGAAAGATAGAGGGAGAAAAATGGCTTTAGCCAAACACTGCTTGGCGTCAACCCGCATTGAGCGACCGCAACAGAATGCTTTTTTTCTCCGATTCGGCTAAAGCCATTTGCGTCAAATTTACCCACTAGCTTCAGCTATAGTAATTTTCAGTTGAATGAACACTTCAAAAGAGAGTAATTTGGAAAGATGCAAGCCTATTCTTTAGATTTACGTGAGCGCGTCGTTGCCACCTACGAGAATGGTGTGGG
>JAABUM010002214.1_pt1 | contig 26643 bp, 44 predicted proteins | sample 5559161 | NCBI WGS metagenome assembly JAABUM01 (sample SAMN10711868, study PRJNA513369) | rock metagenome | isolation source: Antarctica rocks | place: Antarctica: Victoria Land, Siegfried Peak nord
GCGCGAGCGCCGCCGGAATGGTACCGAACTCCTCGCGCACGAAGGCCTCCCACTCCTCCCACGTCAGGCTCACGCTCGCGCTTTCCAGGGTCCGGCGGATCAGCAGCGCGCGCTCGGGCAGCGGCAGGCCCGCGCAGCGCGCGCGGAGATCCGCCAGGAGCGGCCGGAGTTGTGCGCGTTGCGCCTCGGTCATCGGCATCGGTCCCAACCTCCTCGCTTGTCGAACGGGCGTGCTGTGGTCGCGTCGTGTGCCCGTTACCACAGCAGAACGCAGCCCTTGTGCCGCCCGAGGGCGGCCTTCACCGCCTGCGCCATCGTGGCCGCGCTCGATACGCTGGAAGACACGAAAGTGCCGGGGCCGGCGGCGCTGGCCGACACGCGGCGGAGCTGGGGGCCACCTGCGCGCGACTGACGACCGACCGGGGCGGTTGCCACCGTCGGCGCGACCGGGTTCAGCCGCCGTACAGATGCGCGACCACGTCGGTGACCAGGGACAGCCCGAGGAGCAGCCCCGCGAGGGCGAGGCAGAGCAGGCCGCACACCCCGCACAAGCGCGCGTAATCGTGTGACCAGCGCCGCGTTGCGCCCGCGCCGCCGATCAGCAGCAGGGGCACGCCACCGGCGACCAACGCGAGGACATAGGGGAGGAAGAACACGCCGCCGTCATCGGCCATGATCGCCTTTCCCGCCGCGTCGCGCGCCACCCACGCCCGGGCAAAGGCGGAGCGCGACGCGGATAGCAAGGATGTGGCGCGGCTGGGACGAGTCGCGCGCCCATCGCGGGGAGGATAGTCAGGAGAGCTACTGCCCCGCTGTGCCGCTCGCCACCGCGCCACCCGAGGGGAGGCAAGGGGCGTGCCGAGGGGTTCGCGGACTGCGGGCCGACCGAGGGGGCGGCGCTGGTGGCGCCCCCCCCTCAAGAGGTCCTGTGTCGGGGCATGATTACTGCCTTAGTAGGGCGACTCCGTGTGTATCAAAGTAGTAGGAGTGCTCGAATAGGATGGCGAAGCATCACGACTGGGCGAATGCGCCGCCGCCGGTATTCCCCGATCCTGCCCCCTCGCAACCGACCTTCGTACGGCTCCAGCGCCGCTTCCTCCTGCGCGAGCACGCACGCTATCTCGCTGCCCTGCTCGAACGGGACACCGGGTCGCCGCGCGCCGCGCTCGAGGCGGAGTTGTGGCGCATCCATCGCACGCTGCTCCGCTCCTGAGCCGTCGTGTAGCAGCGCGCCCAGGACGATCGTACCGCCCGTATGGCTCTGGCGATGAAGGCGACCTGGCACTATGCTGGGATTCTCTTTATCTCCCCCTTTCCTCCTCATTCCTCCGCTTCCCGGCCCCGTCTGGTTGGCACCGACGGGGCCTCCCCGTGCCCGTCGCCGCGCTTGTGCTCTCCCCTCACGGCCAGGAGCAGCCCCCACGCGCGCGCAGTGAAGGCAGGATAAAGGCGCACCCCGCACGCCGCCGGAACCCAGGCGCGGCGCGGCCCCAACACCCCGGCAACATCTCTAGTGTCGGCGGCAGCACGCGGGGTGTGCTGGACGATGTGGGGAAGGGGGTATGAGGCAACACCCCGGCAACACCCCCGCATTGTCCCTCGTGGGAGACGCTGCTATGCTGCGCGGCATGGATGACGAGCGGAGGCAAAAGGAGGCTCCCGGGGAGGTTCCCGGAGGCAATACGGAGGCGTTCGGAGGAGCTTCGGAGGCTCCCGGAGGCCGTTGGCTCACCGTGTCCGAGGTGGCGGATCTGATCGGCATGAGCGAACGCTCGGCACGGGACTGGGTAAAACGGCATGCACTGTCGGTAAACGATGCCCGGCCGCTTCGCGTGGCCGAGCAAGCCGTGCGCGAGCAGCTCGCCCGCGAACATCGTGCGCCCCGGAGGTTTTCGGAGGCTAACGGGGAGGTTCCCGGAGGTACCCCGGAGGCTTTCGGAGGCAGTGGGCCAATCGAGGCGGCCTATCGCGTGGCCGGCGAGGTCGCCGCCGAGGTCGCGCTCGTGCCGCTCGCCACGATGGTGGAGGAGCTGCGCGGACTTGCCGACCAACTCAACGATATGGCCCGCCGCAATGAGGGCCTTGCTATGGAGGTTGGTCAACTACGGGAGCGCCAGGTAGGGCAAGAAACCCAACTTCTTGCGAAGTACCAGACGATCGCCACGCAGCAGGAGACGATCGCCGAGCTGCGCCGCCGCGCCGAGGTGGCCGAGGCCGAGCGGGACCGGCTGGCAGCGGCACAGGCCGCGCAGGCTGGCCCAGGAGCGCAGGAGACGCCCGTCGAGGCACAAGGAGACGTCGTAGGCGTGTGGGGGCGGCTGCGGCGCTGGTGGTCGCGCGGGGAGGAGTGAGGCGATGCCGCAGCCGGTCGAGCAGATGTATGCCCCCCTCGCCGCCTACCTCGTGGCCCAGGCCGCCGCGGGGGTGCGGCGCGTGACGCTGTCGTTCGGTACTCTGGAGGGGACGCTCCTCCCACGGTCCCTGCCCGCTGCTGCGCGCGCGCAGCGGAGGTGGTGGCACAACGGGGGCCGCACCGCCCACGCCTGGCACGGCTGGCTGCGGGCGGGCTGGCGCGTGGCCGCCGTCGACCTCGCAGCCGCGACGGTCACGTTCGAGCGCGGCGCGGCCCCCGTGTAAGGCAGGAGCGCAGGGAGCGCCCGTCGAGGCACAGCACGCCGCCCCCGGCATGTGTGGGCGTGTGAACGTGTGCGGCGCTGGTGGGGCGGCGCGTAATCGTCCCGGGACGTGGCATAACTCCTGCTCTAGGGCGCAGCGAGACCGGGCGCGCCGGTTCACCCGCCGAGCACCGGGCGACAGGGTCGAACACCTCCGGGTGTGGCCCGCCGTGCCCCCTCTGGGCGTGTCGTTCGGTCGCGTACCCGGTCTTCTTTCTGCCCCCGCTTTTCCCGGTCCCGACGCCGCTCGTGGCACGTCTCCTGCATAATACGGCCCAGGGTGCGGCGGGCCGACTGGGGCCTGTCAGGGACAACAGAGGGGGACCGCATGGGCATCATCGCATGGCTGATCCTGGGGCTGATCGCCGGGTTCATCGCGAGCAAGATCATGGGCGCGGGGGGCTACGGCCTCGTCGGCGACATCATCGTCGGCGTCATCGGGGCGGTCCTCGGCGGCTTCCTCTTCGGGCTGCTCACCGGGCGCTCGGACGGGGTGAACAACCTCGACATCGGCTCGATCGTCGTGGCGATCGTCGGCGCGTGTATCCTCATCGCCATCCTGCGCGCCGTCACCGGGAACCGCGCCCGGGTCTAGAAACTGTCTGATAAAGGGCCAGAGAACGGCCTGCTGCCGCACGCCCCATCGGCTACGCCAGTACGGACGCGGGAAGACAACGAGCGATGCGGCGAGACGGCGACCTTACCACCCTCGCGCCACCCTTTATCAGACAGTTTCTAGTCCCGAGCCGACACACCATCTGAGCACCCGGGGGGCGCGGCGCAGTTGCCGCGCCCCTTCAGCATTGGCGGAGGCAGCAATGGACAAGGAACGCCGACAGCGTCGGGAACTGCTCGAGCTCCTCGCGGTCGGGTGCGGTGGGCTGGTGCTCGAGCTGGTCGGGGCAGCACGCGCCGTGCATGGTCCGCTCGTCGCCACCCTGGGCCTGGTGCTCACCCTGGGGGGCGCGTTCGCCTTCTGCGGCTACCGCGTTCAGGAGGCACGGGGCGAGCGGCACTAAGCGCCGTGGGGCCTCACCCACCCCGCCCATGCGTCGGTGATCGCCGCACGGCGCCGTTGGGCCGAGGCCGCGCGGGACCGGCTGGCTAGCGGCACAGGCTACGCAGGATGCCCCAGGAACGCAGGGAGCGCCCGGGGCGGCACAGGTAGACGCCCCGAGCCTGTGGGGGCGTGTGCAGCGCTGGTGGGGCGGGTGAGTGGTCCGGCGCGTGTAGCGCGGTCTGCTGCCTGACAGCAAGAGCAGTGGAAGGCGATGGCACGCCCCTGGGCATAGGGTGGCCGGGATCGTCATCGGCCCGGGCAAGGTGAACGGGTGGCAGCGTTCCTGCGCGCGTGGGAATGCGCTCTGGGGGTGTGGCAGCTGTGCCACGCCCCGACCATGCGTGGTGCGAGGGTGGGGCGATGGAAGCGGCCGATGCGGCGGACACGATCACGGAGGCGGCCGAGGAGGGCGCGCGCGGCGCGGCCGAGCAATTCCGGCGCCGCGCAGCGGTCACGATCGCCGTGCTGGCGATGCTGCTGGCGCTCACCAGCCTCGGCGGGGCGAACGCCACCAAGGAGACGACCAACAACAACATCCAGGCCTCGGACACCTACGCGTTCTACCAGGCGAAGAACATCCGGCAGACGCAGTACCAGCTCGCCGCCGACGAGCTGCGGCAGCGCCTGGAGACCGCCGAGCTCCCCCTCGCCGTGCGGGCCGCGACCCAGCGGCGCCTCGACGACTACACCGCCACGATCGCGCGCTACGAGAGCGAGCCGGGGCGGGACGGGCAGCCGGGGCAGGGGAAGCGGGAGCTCCTCGCCCAGGCGCGCGACTTCGAGGCGCGGCGGGACCGCGCGCAGCGGCAGGACCCGAACTTCGACTACGCGCAGGCGCTCTTCCAGATCGCGATCGTCCTCGGCTCGGTGAGCATCGTGGCGACCTCGCGGCGGCTGCTGCTCCTGGCCCTGGCCCTCGGGGCCGTCGCCACGGTGCTGATGCTCAACGGCTACTTCCTCCTCTTCGCCCTGCCGCTCGGGTGAGGGCGCCACACGGCGCTGTACGGGGCCGGCGTGTGGGGGCGGCTCGGGCGGTGGTGGGGTGGCCAAGGGGGATGATGAACAAGAATGGGGCGGTCGCCCTGGGGGTGCTCGTGGTCGCCGTGCTGATCGGCATCCTCTGGATCTTCCTGGCCGCGAACTACGGCGGGCAGTAGACGGCCCGCGCGAATCAGTCGTACGGGGGATGGTGATACCGCGCGATCCTCGCTATGCTGTCGGGAGCTGGCGGACCGTTGGCGGTCGCGCCGTCGCCCCCTTGCCTCCCCTATCCACCCCAATCCCTACCCCAGCGCCCGCCGGTTTCCCCCACCCGGCGGGCGCGACCACGTTTGCCCCCATATTGCCCATTGGCAGCTGTGCTAGGCTGCCGTCCGACATCGCGCACGCGCCGTGGGAGATGGAAGAGGGTAAAGATGGTATCGCTGGTCGTGTTCGTCGTGTCCGGGCTGGTGCTGCTCGTCCTGGTCGGCCTGCAGTTCGCCCTGTGGCTCCACGCGGCGCGGGGTGGGATGCCGCCGCGGTGGGAGGTCGAGGAGACGCTAGCAATGGCGTGCTCGCCGGGGCAGGCCTTCGCCTTTGTGGGGGATCCGCGCAATGATGTGCGGCACGCGCCGCAGGTTGTCGCGGTGGCGCTCGATGCGCCGGGCGGCATCCGGGCGGGCGTGTCGTACCGCGAGACGATCCGGTTCGGGGGGCGGGATCGCGCGCTCAGCTGCACCATCACCCAGTATGACCCGCCCCGTGCGATCGGCCTCAGTTGCACGCTGGGGCGGCGGCCCGTCACCGGCGGGTATCGCGTGGTGCCGCACCCCGTTGGCTGCGCGGTCACGGCCCTGTCCGGGACGACCTACACCGCCGCTGGCATCCTGGTCGCCCCGCTCGCGCGCCCGCTCACTCGCCGCGTATGTCGCGCGGATCTCGAGCGGATCCGCGCTATCCTGGAAACCCCGACGGGGGCGATTCCCGCCCCAATAACAGAGTGAAGCTACGACTACCGGCCTTGGCGTGCCTTGAGAATGGCGTCAGTGCTCGGGTCAGGCGGGAGGAGGGCGCGAGGAGGGCGAAAGCGGGGCGTTTTTCCGCTATCGCGGTCGCTGATTCGACATAAAACGAGGAAAGCCGCCCGGCCTCTCGGGGCGACCGGGCGGCGTGGTATCCGGGAGGCGCACTCGCCCGCGCGCCTACCACCGGACAGGGAGAGTGTGGCGGTAAGCGGTGGCGTTCCGGTTGAGGCGCGACATGGAGCAGGGTCACGCCGCCCCGGGGAGAGGGCCGGGGCGGCGCTGGCGGGCCCTGGCCAGGGATCCATACCACCGGGTAGGACTCGACCGGCACGACCAGCATAGCAGCATCTGCATCGCGTCGTGCCGGTGGCGGGGGCCGGGCTCGAACCGGCGACCATCGGGGTCTCGCGGCCCCGCGCGCTACCGTTGCGCCCCACCCGCCCGTGCGGAGGCCGCGGCAAGAAGCGGTCCTCGACCGGCACGACGTGCGGGGCAATAACCGGGCCGTGCTCGGCCGTACCCGCCGATCAGCGCCGCCCGGACTGGCCGAGGTAACTCATGCTCGTGGCGTAGTCCGGGCGCCGCTGCGCCCCCCACAAGGCCAGCGCCGTGGCGAGGACCACGTCGTCGTGCTTGCCGTCGCGGTGGCTGAACGTCGCGTTGGCGGCCTCGGTCATGGTCACCTCGAAGGTCGTCAGCTCGTCGCGCAGCGTCCGCGCCTCGGGGAGCTGGGGCGAGACGGCCAGCTTGCCGCGCTGGAGGGCGACCTGCGCCACGCTGACGAGCTCGCCCTTCGCCACATGCCACCCGCCCGAGACCTTGGTCACCTCGCGCCCGGCGGTGATGGTGACGATCGCCATCGCCGGGGACAGCGTCTTGATCGCCGCCTGCTGCTGGAGAATCTCGACCACCGCGGTACCGACGCCGGTCCCGTCCACGAACAGCCGCACCTCGGCCTGCGGGATGGCGACGAGCGTGGCGACGCGGACGGCCACCTCCTCGGCGATGGTGTGGTAGTTCGTCCGCAGCGGCCAGCGCTGGAGGTGGCGCAGGCTGTAGGCCGGGTCGTCGGCCCAATACGGGTCGAGGCGGCCCTGCCCGATCCGCAGGTCGGTGCGCTCGGGCAGTTCTTCGGCGACCGCGAGGGCCGTGTAGTCGCTCATCTTGCCGAGGTCCAGGCCGAGCGTGTAGCGCACCGGCACCGGCAGATTCGCAAAACCGTGGTTCAGGGCGGCGAGGGCGGTCATGGTGTCGCTCCGATCACTCGATAAGGGAACAAGGGTTGCACGTCGTTAGCGAACGCCCGGTCGATGTCCTCGCCCGCGAAGAGGGCGTTCACAGTGTCGAGGTAGGCGCACTCGTACTCCTGGGCGAAGAAGAGCCCGAGCGCCCGCCGTTCCTCCGCGATGAAGTCGGGATCCATCCGGGGGCACGCCCGATAGTCCACCGTGAAACGCTCCCACGCCCCCCCGCCGCGCGTGCCCTCCTCGAAGAAGAAACCGCGCCGCCCGAATGGCGACGACAGCAGCGCTAAGCGGCCGCCGCTCACCGCCAGCATCGGGCGCACCGCCCGGTACAGCTCGTCCGGCACATAGGCCGCCTCGTCGATGATCAAGATTTTCACCCCCGAGAAGCCCCGCACGGTGCCCGCCTTCCCCGGTAGGCTGTGGATCTCCGAGCCGTTGCCGAGCGTGACGCTCAGCGCGTTGTCGCTCACGAGGTCGGAGAAGGCGGAGCCGAGCCCGCGCAGCGTCGCCTTGACCTTGGCGAACAGCAGGCTCGACTGGCGCAGCGAGGGGGAGAGGATCAGCGTGGGCGAGCCGGGATCGTAGAGGGCGGTGTGCGCGGCCAGGATCCCGACGATGGTCGACTTCCCCACCTGGCGCGCGCAGTTGAGGTGCAATTGCCGCGCGGTGGAGCGCAGCACCGCCACCTGCCACGGATCCGGCGCGAGCCCCAGCCGACGGGCGAGCACGACCGGGTCGAGTGCCGCCCCCAGGTCGGTGGCGAGCGGGGACGCTAACACGCGAGCACCGCCGCGACCGCGACCCGGGCCTCGGGGAAGGGGGCGAGCGCCGCGACGAGCTGCCCGCGCAGCTGCGCCCATTCCGGCGACAGCAGCACGTTGATCGTCGGGCGCTCGTCCAGGTCGCCGAGCAGCTTGGCTTGCAATTCGACCTGACGGTGCACACGATCGATCGCCTTCAGCATCAGCTCGCCATCGCCTGCGGCACGCGCGTCGCGCAGGACGGTCAGCGCCGCACCGTTGATCGTCCTCAACTGTTGCAGCACATCGAGCGCCTGGCGCGTCTCCACGGCCCCCGCGGCGGCCACGAGCGCCGTGGGGAGGTGGTCGGCCTGATGGCGCGCGACCGCATCCTTCGAGAGGCCGAACTGTCGCGCTATGTCGCGTAACGTGCCCCCGGCGACGAGCGCCGTATCGATCGCGTGCCGGCTAGTGTGGGCGCACACAGAGCATTGTCGCGGCATCCCGGACCCCCTACAGGCTATAGCGCGGGTCGAGGCGGATCTGCGCCTTCGTTGCCTCCAGCGCCCGCGCTTGCTCATCGGCGATCAGGTTCTCGCGCACTAGCGGCCAGGCGACCTGCTCGAAGGCGGCGGCGTCCTGACCGGGGTGGGCGATCAACCAGTCGCGGCAGGCGCGTTCCTTGGCCGGGGCCAGCGCGGCCTCGGTCTCGGCCGCCTGTCGCCGGGCCACCTCGGCCTTCTGCTCGGCCAGGCCGTCGAGATAGCGCTTCCGCGCCGCGGCGTTCTCGCGCACCTGCTCCTCGCGCTCCTCGCGCTGCTGCTCCTCCCAGGCCTCGCGCTCGCGCCGCTGCCGGGCGAGGGCCTGCTGCGTCACATAGTTGCCGTAGCTCTGGCCAGCCATGATCGTGTCCTCCTCGATACCGGGACCGCGCTCGCGATCCCCGTCTATGCGTCGTGCCCCGTCTGGGGCTTCGGCCACTCAGTCGATCGCCGGTGCCGGGATCGTCGCGCGGAAGGCGGCCAGCTCGGCGACGGGCAGCGTCACGATCGGCACCGCCACCCCGCAGTGATCGCAATGTCCGTCGGTGACATGCTGCGTGTGGCTCCAGCAATCGCAGTAGGTCTGGTACATCACGCAGCGGTCCTCGGTCTCGCCGATGAGTTCGTAGGGGCAGGTCGAACCGTCCGGGGTGACGGGCGGATGCCGCTCCAGCAGGAGCCCGCCGCAGTTGTGGCAATTGATCCGGTCATCGGTGTTCGACTCGTGGGCGTAGGCGAGCCCGGCGGCGCGCGCCCGGTCATGGGTCGCGGCGATCCGGTCGCGGTAGAGCAGCAACTCCTCCAGGCGATCGGGCAGGAGATACCGTTGCTGCGAGTGCTGCCCATCGGGCGGGTGGAGATGCCCCAGCATCACCGGGGTGTGCGGGCCGAGGTCATCCACGATCCAGGCGTACAGGGCGGCGCTCGCGGCCTCCTGCACGTCGTCCGGTTGCATGAAGCGCGTGGCGATCAGGTCGCTGATCAGCAGATGGCCCACACCGGCCGCGCGCCACTCTTGCAAGGCGCGGCGCACCGCCTCGGGACCGCCCGGCGAGCGCATTCGGGTGGCGTAGAACGCCTCATCGAGCGAGCCCTTGATCCCCACGTCCACCGCGTCGATGTGCGGGGCGAGCTTCCGGATCGCGGCAGGGCTCGTAAACCCATTGGTGTAGATGACCGTCCGCAGCCCCGCGCTCTTGGCCAGACGTGCAACATCGTAGGTGTACTCAAAGCTCAGGGTCGGCTCGTTCTCGGCGAACACGATCGCCTTGGCCTGGCGATCCTGCGCATTGGCGATCACCGCGTCCGGGTGGAAGTAGCCTTTCGCCTTGTAATACAAATCCGCGTCGGTGCCCGGCCCTTGCTCGTGCGTCAGCCAGGCGATCTTCTTGGATGCCCAGACGATATCGGCCGAGGTGCAGAAGGAGCAGCGGGCGGTGCAGCGGGTCGCGCCGACGCCGGGCGCAGGTGCGCCGGGTAGGAAGGTGCCGATCCCACCCATATCACGCCTCGCCTTATGATGTTTGACACCGGCGTGTAATCAGCGTGGCAGGAAAATCACCCCGCAGACGAGCGCGAAACGGCTTTCCGGAGCCCAACCTGCCGCTCGTACCTGCCAGTTATGCCGCCATCTCAGGTACACGCCGGCGTCACCGATGATGTGGCGAGGCGTGCCCATATAGCCCAAAATTAGGCGCTGGGAGCGGGCTAACAAGCCATGCTCCGGGATCACCATCTGCCCGTTGTCGTTGCGCCGGTAGTCGCACCACCCGCTCTCGCCCGGCCTGATCTCGCATTGTTTGTAGCAGAGATCGCAACCCACCCGCTTGCGCGGCAGGGGGTGCGCGAACATCGCCGTCCGCACCGATGTCACCCGCAATGCCTTATCGATCCGCCACGGTGCGATGGCGGGTCGCGGCGGTAATGGGACCGGTTGCGCCATGGTGGCCACCGCCCCCGTCGCCTGCTCAGCCTCGCGCTTCGTCCGATTCAGTCTCGCCGCTTTCCCCATCGTCTCCCTCACTGCCGCACACACAAACGCCCCCCGACTCGCGAGGGGCGCTGTCGCGGCGCTCGCGGTTCGGAGGGCGGGATCCCGAAGGATGTGGCCTATGCGGTTATGTCTCCGGACTACACCCCGTAGTCAAGTCGCTGGCGGGATCAGGCGGCTTCGTCGTCCGGCGTATCAGGATGCAGCGGCCGGAGACCAATACGGCGGCGGATCTCGTTCGCCATGCCGAGGTAGGCACGCTGCTGGAGGTCCAGGATCGCGCGCATAGCCTCGTCCTGCACCTGCGCCACCGGCGCGGCGACGACCTCAGGATGCCAGGTGCGCGTGCCGAAGCGACGCGGGTCGCGGGTGGTATCGCTCATGAAACGCTCCTCTCTCACCGAGATGGCACCCATCTTGCCTGCCCGATACCCGTTGCTCCCCGTCCCGCCAACAGCACGCCCCGGAGAACATGATGCCCCATGGCCATACGGGCGCCTCGCCGCTCGGACGCGCCCCCCGGATCCGCACGCTCCTGGCCCGCGCGGACTACGAGCCCGACCAGAGCGCGCGTCTCTGGGCACTCGCCGTCGCCAGCCAGCTCATCGACGAGCACCTCGCGACGATCAAGCGCTGCCTCGCCGCTTCGCACCACCCCGCCCAGCAGGCCCGCTACCGCCACGTCCGCCTCGCCTGGACGGGGTGCCTGGTCACCATCTGCGCCCGCCTCGAGCGTGCGCGCACGGACATCACGCACGACTGAAGGGAGCCCCGCCATGCCCGAGGACACGTTCGATCGTCGCGCCCACCTCATCGGCTTCCTGCTCCTGCTAGCGACGATCGCCGTGGTCATCCTCGGCATGCGCTGAGCCGGGTCACGGACCGAACGATACCCGTCCGCTATTCCGCCGACGCGGTCCAGGCCAACCAGAGGCAGTACGCCGTCACCACCACACCCGCGCCGCCGACCAGCACCACGATCACCAGGAATTCCATACTCCCCCGCACGCTCGTTCCTCACGCCGCCGCACGCTCGATGTCCGCCGCACCGCCCACCGCGCGTCGCAAGATGACGCCCACACCGTCCGGCACCGTGCGGAGGACATCGAGGGTCATCGACTCGGCCAGCGCGGCCATGTGCGCGCAACTCGCTCGCGGTCATGTCCAGGGTCTCCGGCGGAATCGCGGCGGGGAGCAGCGTCACGGTGCCCACTATGCGGCCTCCTTCGTCTCGTCGTCCATCTGCACCAGCGTGGCCTATGCCCGCTGCACGCGCTTCCAGTCCCGCAACAGGACGGCCGTGGCCTCGGTGGCGTCGCCCTGCACCTGTGCCCGCTCCAGCACCGCGATCTCGGCCGCGATGAACGCGGGGGAGTGGCACCACGCCAGGGACTCGGCTAGGCTGTCGCCCACGCGCCCCAGGTCGTTAGTCGCCCGCATGGCGCACCCCCGACTCGTTGTCGTAGCCCTCGCCGGAATTGGCGCAACCGTGACAGTAGCGCTCGCCGCGCCGCTCGACACGGTTGGCGCAGCCGCGCGCCAGGCATCGGGGCAGGGCATCTGACTGCGCGGGCCGAAGGGGTGGCGGTGGCACCGGCGCGACACGAGCGGGCGACTCCACGCGCTCGTCGCCGAGGACGATCGTTGCATCACGACGCTCGCCGTCGAATGCGGGGCGCGGCACTTCTGCGACACGAGGCGTCATCTGCTCAGGGCGGTGCTGCCAACACCAGCGCTTACCAAGCGTCGGATCGATGCGCGCAGTGCATTGCTGCCCGCGATGGTCGATGTGATTGCACTGGTAGGGATCCCAATCGTCGGCGGGCATATCGTCGTCAGACTCGGAGGAAATACGTATTTCTTCCTGCTCCCCGAAGGAGGCGACGGGATATGTCACGAGATCCTCCACCGGCGTGGGCGGGATGCTGACCGGTTCGGGCGACGCGGTGAAGTCTGGCAGGCGATCGTCCGGGTGGCTGTCGGCCTCGATAGCATGGCACTTCCGACACACCTTCAGCGTGCGCTGTTCCTCGCTACCACAATGCGGGCAGGGCGAACGCTTGCCGCCCCATCCGGCTTTCCCCTCGCGCACCGGGGTGATACTAAGCAGCTTATCGAGCGCCTCCTCGGGATTCGTGCGCGCATAGGTCACGGTGCGGCGCTGGCCGGTCTGCTGGTCGTACTCGGTGACGAGCTTCAGGTCGAGCAGGCCCCACTCCTGCCCGCTTTGGCGATGGGTCCGCACCGCCGCAGCGCCCTTCCCCACCGAGTCGGCCACCGTGCGCGCGGGCTGGCGCACCCACCCCTCGGCGTCGGCACGGCCATTCGCCTGCTCACCGGCGATGTGCAGGATGCAGGCAGTGAGGGTGTCCCGCTCGGCCTTGATCGCGGCGTTACGGCGCACCTGGATGACGTTGGCGAGCATCCGCTGCGCGCCCGCGTATTTGCGCTGCCACTCCCCAGATGCCTCGGGATCTGCTACGCCGATCGCCACGCGCCAGGCGGCAAGACTCAGCGGGCTGGTGGCGTAGTTCCGCACCGCACGCACACCGAAGTCGCGCAACAGGGCATCGGGGTCCACCTTCGGCGTGCCGGGCTCGCGCGCAGGCTCAGCGATCGACACGACAAAGCCCGCCGCCGCCAGGCGCTCCGCCTTTGCCAGCCCTAGCCGCCGCCCGGAACTGAGAGACTCGCCCTCCTTTGCCTCCTCGGCGTCGATGTGCAGCACCGCATCGGTGACACCCGACGACTGCAACGCCGCGATCTGCGCGTCGCTCAGCTCCCCCTCGCCGCGCGTCCCGATCGCGGGCAGCTCGCACAGCGCCAGCGCCATCGTCTTGTACGCCCCTCCGGCGATGTGCACCGGCTCGCCGGGAGCGAGATTATCGAGGGCGTCGTGGTTGAAGAAGAGGCCGGCGACATCCCGCTCGACGTACCCGCCCGGCAGGCTCATCTCCTTGGTCTCGCCGCGCCCTTTGATACCCGCGCCACGCAGGTCCAGTACCCCGCCACCGCGACGATACGGGATGGTGATCCGCGCCGCGAGCGAGTGGACGGCCTGGCCGCGCTGCGGGTGCAGGACACCGGCGGCCAGCGCCTCGGTGCGCCGCCCGGCGGCGTCCAGCGCCTTCACGAGTTGCGGGGAATTGCAGTAGCCCAGGCCGAAGCGCTCGAGCGCAAGCGGGCCATAGTCCGGGCCGAACCGACTCACCAGCTCGGCGCGCACGAAGTCCGGCACCTCGGCGGCGCAATGCTGGGCGGTCGCGGCGTACACCGCGCGTGCGGTGAGCACATCGAAACCCGCATCGTCTTCCGGGGTGGGGATCGTGAAGGTGGGTGACTGAGGCTCATAGGGGCGATCGTCACGGAGGCGGTGGAGGGCATAAGGCTCGCCGGTCTGCAACTGGCCGACGCGGTACGCCTGATCGAAGTTGAACATGCAGCAGACGAACGCCCCGTCCGGCGAGACCTTGCACCAGTGGTCTTTCTGGCAGATCGGGCAGGGGTCGTGCCGCGTGACGCGCTTCCAGGCTTCGGTACGTGTCGCTACCATCAACGCCCCCCCTCGATGATCGGGGAGCGCATGCGAAAGCCCGGCATAACCTGCGAGACACGCACGCGGCGCACGTTGGTCGGCAGGATGGGGAAGAACTCGCCGGGTCGATAGCGCCGGATGTATTGCTCGGCGTCGGGGTGGGCCGCGAAGTACAGGCGGTCCTGGTCGCTGGCCCGGTCGAGCGCGCGCTGATAGCGCGGGGGCCGCTCGGGCTCGATGGTGCGCCGCCCGGCCGGGATACGCTCGGAGAAGAGGTGCACGTCTTGCGAGTACGACATGGGGATTGCGCTCCCGCACCGATGGGGTTATGATCCCATCAGCACATGACGTGGTTGGTGACCCGCCTGGTAACGTGTCCACCGCCACGGTTCCAAAGAACACCGACGCCCGGGGTTGTGAGTTTGCCGCTCTCCCCGGGCGTCAGTGTGTCTGCCTCAGGCCGCCGCATCCGATGACTCGTGCCTCAGGTTACGCTCGTGCTGCGCCTGGCGCATCGCCTCCACATCCTCGGAAGTGAAGAGCCGCTTACCGCTCGCCGTCCGAATCGGCGCAACGATCAACTTCCGCCGCTCCCAGGCACGAATGGTATCCGCCGAGACGCCGAGGGCGCGCGCGACGGTGCTGATCTCCATAAATTCCGCCTCACACACCATCGCCATCGCCAGACCTCCAACGTGCTGTACGTTCGGAATAAACCATTGTGCTGAGTATAGCGCGCTGTCAGGGTGTTGTAAACGTCTGGCAATGATTTTCGCAAACCACTGTCAGGGTTGGCTCCCTGACAGTGGTTTGCGCTCTTGCGCTGTCAGGGTGTCCACCAGAGGGATCGCGAGTGCTTGTCCATCATCCGTTTTGATCTGAAGATTCACTTCTACGACAGAGTGACCTACACGCTTCCCGTAGGCGCTTGCCACGGTATGCGCGATCTCTGCAAAGATCGGAGCCTGCGCCTGAAGCCACAAGGCCAATTCTTCCGCCGGCTCTTTCAACGGCAAACGGTCTGGGTGATGCTCTTCCATGAAGACTGTTTTCGCGAGATGCACCACCCTCGCCTCGCCACCGTAATTGATATAAAGGCGGCTGAGATACGAGGAGGTGAGCCACGAGGCTCGATAGCGGAGTTGCTCGCCAATTGCACTTAGCGGCTCGCCCTCAAGCTGAAGACGACGCAGCAACCAAACCAGATCGACAAACCACCACGGATAATAACCCGGTAACCCGTCCTTCTCGATCGTTGGAGAAGGCAGAATACCCTCCGACTCCCAGTAGCGCAGCGTGCGCTCCGGGATGCCGATACCGAGCTGCTCAAGTTTCATGAGCACCTCAGCACGCGTTAGCAGAATGGGATCACCTGCTCCGGGAGCCCACTCGCGCCAAGTAGCACGCTTCGAGTTTCCTCGCCTCTCCGCCATCAGAACGGGCAATAGCACTCGACGCACTGGCGTCGGCGCTGCATGTCCAGAAGGCTGAAGAGCCCGCCGTCGTCATCCACCGGTCGCCCGCATATCAGGCACCGCGGCGCGGGAAAGCGCCCCTCGGCATAGCCGTAGAGCTGGCGGGCGCGCTCGGCGTCGGTCAGCATCCGCTCGCCATCCGGCAACGGGCGTCGGACCTCGGCGGTGCGGCGCTGGCCGCGCAGGTAGGCCGCGATCGCGGCGTGCAATTCGTCCACGGTTAGCGCTCCTCAGCCCGTTCGAGTGCTCGTCTCAAGCAGCGGACTTCTCGCAATAGAAGCATAGCCCTGCCAAACTCATTTGCCGCTTCGCATTCTTTTTGGTGTTCCGGCCCATCCTTGAAACGGTGTGTGAGTGCCTCCATCTCCTCGATCGTGGTGAAATGCGTACTCCACACTTGTTCGTCGCAGTCTAGGCAACGCCCAAGTATCTGAAGCTTAGACCGATCATTCTCTGATGCACGGGAAGCGCGAAACGTGTACTCGCCGATGGTCGTCAGGTTATAATTTACCGTCCCCGCTACTCCGAGATCATCCAGTAGGTTCACGAGATCGCGTGCCAAACTGTTGTCGCCGCTGCGCGCTCTCTGTTCCTGGCGTTCTCGCCGCTGGCGCGCTTGTTCCAGATAGCGCGCCAATACTGTGACGTCGTGCGCCTCAAATTCCGTCGACATTTTTTACCCTCCCCCTACCCTGCCCTCCGGCGACCCTTACCCACCTAGTCGTTAGCCGCGATCCTCGGTCTCCTCGGTGCTCGGCGTGGCGGGCGACTACTGTTGCTCGACGGCACCAGTGATCGGTGCCATAGGACACTCTTCGGGATCGCCCCCTGTGAGACGCAGCATCTCACGGAACCCGTACATAAGCCTGCGCTCGGATTCGGTGATGCCCCCGTTGAACTCCTTGTCCCGAAGCTCGCGATAGTTCATGAGGATATCGGGGCGGTTCTCCACCATCGTGTTGTAGAGCTCTTGGCGAACATGCTCGTGACTTCGTTGCGACATGGCCACTACTCCCCTACGCCGCCTGTTTGCGCCCACGCCGCACCTGATCGTTGTACAGCACCACGCCGGCGACGCGGGCGCGGGCCAGCCAGCGCTTTTCAGCCAACGGTAACTCACGCCAGGTGTAACGCCGTAGTAACAGCAGCGTGAACACAGTTGCACCATCGGTGGTCCATGCCGCCTGTAACGCCCGATTGTGATGCACACCACGATCGAGCGCGCTGCGATGGTCCTTCGCGCGCATCATGAAATAGCGCGCCATGCCGACATAGGCCTCGCCTGTCTTCGTGTTGCAGATGGCATAGATCCCGCTGATCGATTCCACGCTGGTAGAATCCCTCTGCTCGCCGGTGGTTAGAGACCGACGAGCCATAGAGCGGCGTAGGTTACTCTACGCCGCTACTTTTTTTGGCTGACCCGAACCACGCGGGCGGCCACGCTGCGGTGCATCCAGACTAATCGGCTGCCGCAAGCGCTCCAGTTCCGAGCGTTTGATCAAGGTCTCGCGTCGGCCGTGGAAGCGAAAGCGTTCGATCTCTTCAGCCTTGATGAGCTTCCAGGCTGTCGCCTCACTTACCCCAAGATCAGCCATGACATCTTTGATAGTTACGTATTCGTCGGCACTCACAGGGAGTAGCCCCCTCTCTGTGCGCAATTGCGCACACTCGTCGTGACTCGATCTACCTCAACTAGAGTATGCGATATAAGCACTTCCGTCAAGTAGGCAAATAATAAGTCTTATATACTTGACAAGTCTATAAAAGAGTCTATAATTAGTAGTGTCGGAGGGAACAGTCCCCCGGACACAAAAGGGCCTCACCGCTCCGCCCTGGTAAGCAAACGGTGAGGCCACAGATTCGGAGGCTTGCGCTTCCGGGAAAGAGATACGCAGGATGGTTGCCCAGGTTTCACCCGCCGCCGCGATGCCACGGAGCACCCTGCTCCACACCCCCGAAGAGCTTACGTTCGTCGCCCTGGACGAGGCCGGGGAGATCGCCTACTTCCGCAGCGCGAGCAAGAGCCATACCGATCGCCCGAACATGACCGCGATCGAGATCATGACCCTCGACACCTTCTGCTTCTGCAAGGCCGCCGAGTGCGGGCGCACCTGCTGGCATGTCGCCCACATCGCCGCCGCCTGGCGCGCGGTCGCTTACCGTGTCCGCTGCGAGCGCATGGACCTCGCGGCGCTGGAGGCCCACGGCCACAGCCTTGCCAAGTACGTCCTCGACGCTGAGCGGGCGCACCAGCCCTACGTCGCGGCGCAGATGCGCGAGCGGCTCGACACGGCGCGGCGGGTGTGGCGGGAGCGAGCGACGAGCGGCGCCCCCTTCCCCTTCCCGTTCGACGCCGCGCCGCTGCTCGCCGCCTAGCCGATTCCAACCTGGAACCGGTACTCCTTTTATATATATGCATCCAACCTGGAATCGGCCCCTACCGAGCACTCGTCCCTCGGATGGTGGGACGGGGGAAGCCGATTCCAGGTTGGAATCGGGGCGACATAGCCCTAGGAGCACTCGCAATGCAATCAGTGACCGCCGCATTGACCGTGCTGTACGCCGAGCAGGCGCGCCTCGAGGTGGTGTGGCTGACCGACGCGCAGCTCGTCCGCTACGGCACGAAGGCGGCGCATATGGTCAGCGCCTACACCGCGCGGATCGGGCGCAGCCTGACGAGCGACCGGATCGCGCTGCTGGTGGCACGCGGCGAGTATCGTCGCCGCGTGCGGCTCGGCCTCATCGAGCGGGCCGCCCACATCGCCATACCCCTCGCGGCATAGCCTGCTTTGGGGTGGGTGTTCATCTTGAACACCCACCCCAGACGATCGGAGTATGGGTATCCAATACAGACCTCCTCCGAGAGTACGTTAACTAAGGTTGTCATCTTGGATACCCATCCCCCCGCGCGAGTGGGTGTTCAAGATGGTAGCCCACCGGGCGACATAGCCCTAGGAGCACTCGCAATGCAATCAGTGACCGCCGCATTGACCGCGCTGTACGCCGAGCTGGCCGAGGAGATCCCCGACGTGCTCACCGAGACCTTCACGTTCGCCGCGATCTGGAACGACCTGGCCCGGATCGCCGCCTGCCTCGATGCGCCGCTCGATCTCGTGCCGGTCGCGGTGCCGGAGTTTGGTCAACCAAACTCGGCGCTGGTCTACGCCGACTGAACTGAACCAATTGGTTCACTTTTGCCGCCGCTGATGAAGAGGAGCGCCGCCATGAAGATCCGCACCTTCGCCCCGCTGACCGCCACGCTCGACCTCGACCCGACCGATTGCCTGATCCTGGCCGACGCGCTGGCCCTGACGCTGTACCACGACCAGGCCCCCGACCGGAACCTCACCGAGGCGCTCCGGGCGGCGCTGGAGGCGTGCGCGGTGGTCGCCGCGACCGACACCCTGCGCGACTCGGCGGTGCCGGAGGCGGGGATGCTGGAACACACCCGGCGGGTATGGGGGGCGTTCGACCATGCGAGCGGGGGGCTGCCGCGCATGGTCACGCGCCCCGCGTGAGGGCGGAGGGATATCGGAAGAGTAGGCGAACCGAGACGAACGCAGCGGGGGGCGGGCCACTGCTGGCCCCCCCCGCATTGACCGGCCTTGACAATGGTGCGACGCTATCCTACCCTGTGATGACAACTGGAAGTGATGACGCGGGAGGCCCTATCTGGGCACCTGGCCCCCGCCGAGCGAATGGTGCAACCGGCCAGCGGCGACGCGGGGCCGGTTTGTGCATTTGTGGGCGGGATGATGGCCGCGCGAGCGGTCGGGAGGTGACCGATGGGACCGATCAAGCGGCGTGCTGTGGCGCTGGCGTTCGTTCTGGGACTGGGCCTGCTCGGAGCATTCGGCGGTGCGGCGACGGTTGTGCGGGCGGCGGCACCCGATCCGCTGCTGCGCATCGTCCACGCCTCGTCGGACGCCCCGGCGATCGATGTCTACGTCAACGGGCAAAAGGTGACGACCGCGCCCGCCTTCGCCGCCGTGACCCCGTACACCACGGTGCCGGCGGGCACGGCCAGCGTGCAGGTCATCGCCGCCGGGGCCGGGGCGGGCGGGCAGACCTTCCTCACCACGAACCTCGATCTGGCGCCGGGGGAAGCCTACACCATCGTGGCGGCGGACCGGGCGGGGCGGATGGCACCGGTGATCCTGACCGACACGCGCGACCAGGCGGCGGACGGCCAGGCGCACGTCCGACTGGTCCACGTCTCGCCCGACGCGCCGTCGGTGGCCGACGTGGGGGTCGCGGGCGGGTCGGTGGTCGCGCGCAACCTCCCCTTCAAGGGCGCGACCGGCTACCTGACGGTCGCCCCCGGCAGCTACGCCTTCGAGATCCGCCCGGCGGGGACGCTGCAGGCGCTGGCGACCACGCCGACGCTGACGCTGGAGGCGGACCGCAGCTACAGCGCCTTCGTGATGGGGCAGCTCGGCGACAACACCTTCCGCGCGATCATCGCCGTCGATAACGCCGCGACCGGCGGGATGGGCGGCCTCCCCAGTGCCGGTGGCGGGGGCATGGCCCGGCGGTCGCCCGCGCCGCTCCCGCTCATCCTCGGCCTGCTCGGCGCGGGCGTCGCGGCAAGCGCCGCGGGCGTGCGGCGAACGCGACGATCGCGAGTACCACGCGTCGGATAACACCACGCCGCCAGGCGCGCTCGCCCGCCGTCATCCGGGGGCGTATCAACCGCGCCTGGTCAGTTGGGGGCGGCGTGCCCTATGCCGCCGGGCAGGGGACGATTGTACCGCCCGTATGGCCCTAGCGGCCCCACCGATAAGCCATTACGCCGAGCCTATCCTGCATCTCTCCCCTTTCCCCCCTTCCTCGCTCCTCTTCTCGGCCCCTGTCGGGTGGCACCGGCGGGGGCTCTGCTATGCTCGCCCGGCGGCGGTAGTCATGCGGCGCATGGCCGTGCGTGTCCCGTGCGCGCGCCGAAGGCAGGATAAAGGGGCGTGCACGAACGGCCCGTATTCCGCGCTAGCGCTGGCCGCCACAGGTACACCCACACCCCTTGCACACTCAGGCGGCAGGTGCACGGAAGCGGTGTTTCACCAGGCGGCATGCGGGTACCACACGAGCCCCACACCGAGGCAACACCCCTCCCGCCGTCCCCCGCCGCATGTGCTATGCTGCGCCCTCGCGGTAGTTACCCCGGCGCTTGTGGGGGCTGCCATCCAGCGCACCGGCCAGCAATACACCGCCGACCTGCGCGTTATGCTCGCCGAGCTACGCGAGGTGTACGAGGGGCAGATTGCGGCGAAGGACGCGGCGCTCGCGGCGAAGGACGAGACGATCGCCGAGTTGCGCCGCCGGGCCGAGGTGGCCGAGGCGCAGCTCCAACGCCGCCGCGAAGCCGATCAGGCGCGTATCCTGCGGCAGGCCGAGGCGACTGTGCAGGCCGCGCAGGATGGCGCACACGTCGAGGAAGCGCTCGCAGTGGCCCCGGAGGACGTCGGGGGTGTGTGGGGGCGGCTGAGGCGGTGGTTTGAGCGAGGATAGCCCATGAGTGTGATCCCCGAGACGATCGCGCGTTAGATGCTCGCTGAGTTCGAGGCAAATGGACTGCTGGTGCAGCGGCGCGCCGCCTTTCGCATCCGTGAGGAGTTTGGCGAGGAGTTTGTCTATCGCAACAAACGCCATCACTGGGCGATCAGGCAGGTGGTTCTCGATGCTTTTCGCGCGCTCACCACGGACGCTGTGGTGTGGAGTCGCAGTCGGCAGTTATGGCGGCGACGGCGCGACGCCGACCCACCAGGCGCGCGCCTGGTGGGCTGACCATTTATTCGGCAGCATCGGGCGGCCTGGTGCCCGCGCAGGGGAGTATACCGAATCGTGCGCCCCGGCCCGGGTCAGCGGTCGTGTCGCTGGCTGAAGAACCGGATGATGAGGATCACGATTACCAGGGCGAGCACCGCCCCGATCGCCGTCGCGCCGAGCGTCGTCCCGAACGGTTGCATGGCACCCTCGCGCTGTCGTACCGGAGGAAGGGGTACCCCCGCCCGAGGATAGCACGACACGATATGGGGTGGCGCGGCTGGGACGAGTCGCACGCCCATCGCGGGGTGGATGGGAGCGGTGCCCCTCTGATCCCCGCTGTGCCGCTCGCCACCGCGCCGCGCGCAGCATAGCAGCGGGGGGGCACCATCTTGATGCCCCCCCGCTGCGTCAGGCCGTCGCGTCGGGCCGCGCGAGCGCCGCCGGAATGGTACCGAACTCCTCGCGCACGAAGGCCTCCCACTCCTCCCACGTCAGGCTCACGCTCGCGCTTTCCAGGGTCCGGCGGATCAGCAGCGCGCGCTCGGGCAGCGGCAGATCCTCGCAGCGCGCGCGGAGGTCGGCGAGGAGCGGCCGGAGTTGCACGCGTTGCGCCTCGGTCATCGGCATCGGCCCTGCTCCTTTACGTATCGTGCGGGTGTGCCACGCCACCCGCGTGACTGCCGGCAGCACTGGCGCAGTCGGTATGCCGTCGCGGCACGGTGTACCGGCCACGAAGACCAGGGGGCCGGAATTCTGGCATCGATGCTGCGATAACGGCAGCACGCCGGGCAGCAGCCCGGTCGAGGAGGCAAGGATGGACAAGCAGGGTTCCGAGCGGATGCGCCCGCCACGTCCCGCCATTGCGAGCGATGCGGCGTTTGCTGCGCAGGTGGAGGCGATACGGAAGCATGCCGCCGTGCGGCGTGCGGATGAACACGAGCGCGCCAACCGTGACAAGTGGTGGATCGACCCGGACGACGATATGACGGGGCAGCCGTCGCCACAGACCGAACAGAACGATGCCCGCGATGCCGGACGTGGCATCGCGGAGGAAGAGCGCATCCTGACGGACGGGATCAGCGGCATGAAAGCGACCCCGGAGGGCACGGCGGGACGCGACGGGACGATGCCGCCCCGCGATGACAAAGCACGCCCTGATCAGGCACGGTAGGGCGGACCGTCAGCGCAACACCGATGTGGAGAGCAGGCCGGGGCCAGAACGTTCTGGCCTCGGCCCTTATGCTATGCTGCGCGGCATGAGCGACACCCCGACAGTCCCCGACAGTCCGGCCGCCGAGCCGACCCAGACACCGACACCGCTGCTGTCGAAGAAGGCGGCGGCGGCGCGGCTGGGCGTGGCCGAGAAGACGATCGAGCGCTATGTCCACGAGTACGGGCTGCTCACCCCGGCCGGCGAGGATCCCCAGACCGGCGCGAAGTTGTTCGACCCCACCGACATCGAGCGCCTAAGCCTGGCACCCCCCGGACGGCGCAAGAGCGGCCCCGATAGCCCCCGACAGTCGGACCTGGCGCTGCGCGAGCTGATCAACGCCATGCAGCAAGCGCACGTCGAGACGGTCCGGGCGAAAGACGAGACGATCGCGGCATTACGCGAGCAGGTAGACAGTCTGCGACAGTCGCAGCAAGCGTTACTCAGCGCACGGGCGACAGACACCGACACGCAGCGTAGCAATCCCGGACAGACACCGACTGTCGCCCTGCAGGAAGCGCTCGTCGAGGGATAGAGGACTGCCCTCGGCGTATGGGTGCGGGTGCGGCGCTGGTGGCGGGGCTAGCCGCTGGGGGCCACTTGGGGCCGCGCGAGGGCGACCCGGACCAGGGCCAGCAGGTCGGCGAGGTCGAAGGGCTTGGCGAGGAGCCCGGCCGCGCCGTAGCGCGCCGCCTGCGCCCGCGCCCGCTCGAGATAGGCCGGCTGGGTCGAGACGATGATGACCGGCAGGCCCGTCGTGGCCGCCGTCGCGTGCAAGCGCCCCAGCAGTTCCCAGCCCGCGCGCCGACCGATGGCGAGATCGATGATCAGCAGATCGGGCTGCAAGGCGGCGACCTGCGCGAACGTCGCGGGGACGAAATTGGTGGTGGTGACGTTGTAGTCCTCGTCCTGCAGGAGCTCGCGCATGAGGTTGAGGAAGCCCGAATCGCCGTTGATCACGAAGATGTGCCGTGCGGCCATCTGCGCCTGTTCGCGTGCGCCCATCGTCTCGTCGCTCGCCATCAGGGTCCCTCCGCGCTTCGCTAGAGGGTGTTAGGGACTCTTGGTTGCTGGTTGTATGGTCAACGCGCATGGTAGGGCGAGTAGCCAGCATGCGGCACAGCACGATGGTGGGTAAACCCCGCGCGGCGGTCGCGCCGCGACGATATAGGGCCGCTGGGGGCGCGCAACCGACACAACGGGCCACCGGCGGCGACGTATCTGCGACATACACTACACAACCGAAAGCTATAAGTCCCTAACACCCTCTAGGTGTTGGTCGTGCCAACGTGGTGTGGGCCGGGGTCGGCCGTCCCGATGAGCGCCCAGACCTGGCGCAGCAACGCCTCCACGGTGAAGGGCACCGTCAGGTAGCTCCGCCCGCCGAAGAGCGCGGGATAGCGCCGGGCCTGGTCGAGCAGCCGGCTGTCGGTAGCGGTGACGATCACCGGGATCGCGGCGGTGGTCGCCTCGGCATGGAGCCGCACCAGGAGCGCCCAGCCGGCGGATTCGGCGAGCGCGAGGTCGATGATGAGCAGCGCCGGGCGGGCCGCGTCGATGAGGGCGAAGGTGAGCGGGACGGCGTTGGTGGTGGTGACGTTGTAGCGCTCCTCATCCAGGACGACCCGCACCAGGTCGAGCAGCGCCGGGGCCCGGTTGACCATCAGGATGTGCTGGCGGCCCATCTGGGCCACCTCGGCGGCGTGTTCGCTCGGGCGCGGGGCGGGCACTGCCATGCCGACGACTCCTGCGGGGGTGCCGCGCGCCGCGTACGCGGGCCAGCCCGCGCGGGGTCACGGCGTTGCTTCCTGGCGCAGTATGACACAACGCACGAGGCAGCGTAAAAAACGTACCGCCAGGCGGGGCGTGATGAGCGGGCCGCTGGACGCTCAGTACCGCCCGCGTCCCCGCCCGAACGCCGCGCGCGGCACGTCGCCCGCGCTGAGCGGGGTGGCCGCGATCGCCGCTTGGCGTTGGCGGACGAGCGGGGTCGGCGGGTCGTCCGCCTGCCACCCGCGGCGGCCCAGGAGCGTCGGCTGCTCCGACCCCTGAGAAGCCCCGCCCCACGCCGCTCGCCGACTTCTGGGCCCGCGTGCGGCGGGTGTGGGGCGGGGGGTGGGGCGTGACGCCGCGGGCGCGGGCGGCGTTAAGCGTGGGCGCGACCCCGGACGGCGTCGCGATGACGGAGGTGCGCCCATGCAGCCGCCACGCCCCACGAAACCGGAGCTGAGCGAAGGAGCCCGGCTCCTTGCCCCCCTCCGCGCCGTCCTCGTCTTCACCACCCTCGTGGTCCTGGGCACCTTCGTGTTGGCCCGCTGGCAGCAACACGCTTATCCTAGAGACCCCCTGCACAGGATCGCCCTCAGCCCGCGTAACGTCGCGCCGCGCGGGGAGGTGACCATCAGCGGGGAGGCGTGGGACGATATCCTCGACGACGGCACCGGGCGGCATGTCGATATCTTTGTCCTGGGCGCGCGCTGCAACACTCCCAGCAAATCCAGCGGAGCCAGGTGCGCGCCCCTCCAGCGCGCGCGCGCGTGGCCGACGACGGCACCTTCGCGACGACGATCATCCTCAACAAGAACACCGGCGCCGGCGAGCTCGACATCTACGTGGGTGGGCCGGCTCCAGGTGTCGCCGCGGGCTACGCCCACTTACAAGTGATGTACCACCGCCAGCACGGGCCCACAAAGGCGGGCTACCTCGCCAGCAAGCTGCTGGGCGCGGGGGGCTACGGCCTGGTCGGCGACATCATCGTCGGCGTCATCGGGGCAGTCCTCGGCGGCTTCCTCTTCGGGCTGCTCACCGGGCGCTCGGACGGGGTGAACAACCTCGACATCGGCTCGAGCGTCGTGGCGATCGTCGGGGTGTGCCTCCTGATCGCCATCCTGCGCGCCGTCTCCGGCAACCGCGCCCGGGTCTAGTCCCGAGCCGACACACCATCTGAGCACCCGGGGGGCGCGGCGCAGTTGCCGCGCCCCTGCTGCATGCGACACAGGTAGCGGGGCTACGCCTCAGCAGGGGACCCCGCCATCGTGGTCGCGCGCCGCGCGCCTGCGGCGGGCGCTGTGCCACACCTGGTTCAGCAGTCGTGCCCGGACATTGCCGTGCGGGCGGTCGCGGTCGCCAGGGGTGCGCCACAGCGCGAGGAACACGCCCTCCACCACCGTTTCCGCCGCACCGCGCTCGCCGAGGAGGTGGTAGGCGAGCGCATAGGCGCTGGTGCTGTGCCGATCGTAGAGCGTGGCGAAGGCGGCCTGATCGCGCGCGGCAATCGCCGTTATGAGGGCCCTATCGTCGGGCTGGGGGTGGGGTGGTACGCGCGCGAGCGCGGGCCTGCGCAGGGACGTTGCCATGGTGTCTCCGTTGCGGCGCTGTGGTTGCTATTGCCTGGTGCATGGCCCCGGCCCCGCCCACTCGCGGGGTGCTTGGGCCATCCCCACCGTAGCCCACCGCAGGCGGCGTGTCTGTCACCTAAAAGTACGGGGTCGCGCTTGGCGTGCCTTGAGAAGGGCGTGGCTGCTGGGGTCAGGCGGGAGTAGGGCGCGAGTAGGGCAAAAGTGGGACGTTTTTCCGCTATCGCGGTCGCCAATTCGACATAACATGGGCGACGGACGCCAGCGTCCGCCCTCCCAGCAACGCCGGCGCGAGCACGGCGATCAGCCGGGCGCGCCGACGAGTTCGGCCGGGTGTGCCTGCACGGTGCGGTGCTCGTGGCTCATCGTCCGGCCTGTTCACGACGGGTGGATACGAGAATGCCGCCCGAACTCTTGGGGGAGGCGGGCGGCACCCCTGCCGGGAGTCGCCCGCCCAGGCGACTACGACCGGTCCTGACGAGTGTGGCAGGTGGGGGTAGAGTTTCGGTTGCGGCGCGCTATGGCGCAGGGACGCCACCCGGCGAGGAGTCCGGGTGGCGCGGGGAGTCCTGACCGGGAGTACGCGGTCCGACCACGACTCGACCGGCACCACGCGAGGGAGCAAAAGCCGGGCCGCCGCTCAGCGTCGTCGGGACTGGCCGAGGTAGCTCATGCTCGTGGCGTAGGCCGGGCGCTGCCTCGCCCCCCACAGCGCCAGCGCTGTGGCGAGCACCAGGTCGTCGTGCTTGCCGCTGCGGTGGCTGAACGTCGCGTTGGCGGCCTCGGTCATGGTCATCTCGAAGGTCGTCAGCTCGTCGCGCAGCGTCCGCGCCTCGGGCAGCTGGGGCGCGACGGCCAGCTTGCCGCGCTGCAACGCCTGTGCTGGCCGTTTACTCCATCCAGCCTGATTTTCTGCCAATCCGGTCGACTGAGTACTAGAAACTGTATGAGAAGGGGTGGCACAGGGCATGTTGGTAGCGACGGACCGCGGTGATTCGCGATCATGGCGGAGTACGGACGCGGCCTCACCCACAGGATGCCCGG
>JAABUM010002217.1_pt1 | contig 26626 bp, 33 predicted proteins | sample 5559161 | NCBI WGS metagenome assembly JAABUM01 (sample SAMN10711868, study PRJNA513369) | rock metagenome | isolation source: Antarctica rocks | place: Antarctica: Victoria Land, Siegfried Peak nord
CTCACCTGGGGCCTCCGGATCGTTTTCTTGGTCGATCACGGATCGTGAGGCCCCAGGCCTGCCCCCTACGTCAGGCTGAACGTCGTGTCGTCGACACCCTCACCACGCTTGATGTTGAAGAGCCGGTTTATCACCGGCGACCAAGCCGAGCATCTCCGTACTGACCAACACTTGGCCGTCACAGGCCCGTCCGGCACCGATCCCGATCGTCGGGATGGATAGGGACTCGGTTACCTGCCGAGCAGCTTCGGAAGGGACCGCCTCGAGCACAACAGCGCACGCACCCGCCGCTTCGAGATCGTGAGCGTCGGTGACGAGCTGGTCTACCGCGGCCTGCGTACGGGCCTGAACCTTGTTGCCACCAAGGGCGTGCACCGACTGGGGCGTGAGGCCCAGGTGACCCATGACCGCGATGCCCTTGGCGGTAAGCGCCCGCACGAGTGGCGCTTCCGCCCCCTCGATCTTGACCACTGCGACACCGCCCTCCTTCGCCAGGCGTATGGCGTTGCGCACCCCCTCGGTCACTGACGCCTCGTACGAGCCGAAGGGCAGGTCTCCGACGAGCAGCGAGTTCGTCAATCCACGCCCGACCGCCTGGCAGTGTCGGATCATGTCATCCATCGTCACCGGGAGGGTGGTGTCGTGCCCGAGGACCATGATCCCGAGCGTGTCGCCAACAAAGACGAAGGGGACGCCGACCTCGTCAAAGATGCGAGCAGTCTGCACGTCATAGCAGGTGAGCATGACGAAGCGATGACCCTCGCGCTTGAAGCGTCCCAGGTCAGCGACGGTAATCGGCATAACGTCTCCCTCTCGGTCCCGGGGCTCACGCCTCCAGGCCAGTTGGTACCGGGCCTAATGCGGCGCCACGACAGCCATCACCTTCTCTTGTCCCGCGAACGCCCGATTCCGGGACGGCCCCGATCGTGGATCACTTTGCGGTGAGGCTCGTCTACCTCTACGCCAGCTGCGACAGGGGCCAGGTGTACCCGCAGCTGGACCAAGCCGCCGTCTACTTTGACGACCGCTCACCGGGCTGCGGACCCAGCCGGACAGGAAGTCCCTTCGGGGCGTCTGTCGAGATCACTGCGGCCAACGAGCTGGACGTCGTGCGCAACAGCTCTGCCTTGCCGCTGAACACGGACCAGCCCTCCAACGGCTGTTCGTTCGCGCTTCCCGGCACCTCTCGCCATCGCACAGCAAGCGTGGAGCGCGCCGCACGTGGCCGCAGATCCCCCGGCCGGTGGGAATTCGACCCAGTAGGCGATCAGCACCTGTCGCCATCCGCGCGAGCGGCCTGGAACGCTCGGTGATTGATCCGGTTCTGGATCGACTGGGCGAGGTCGTCACCTGACGACGAGCAGGTCCAGCTCATCGACGACCGGTCCGCTGTCTTGTGTGGCGGCCTGCTCGGCTCGGGCCAAGCCCCGGGCGTAAGCGTCGTCGTCGATGAGCCGTAGCGGTGTGTGCGCCTCGCGGGAGAAGCCGCTCATGCACTCCCGCATCGACGCCGCGGTCATCTGCGGCACGGCTTGCAGGTTGAATTCAACGAAGCCGGCGCGGAAGAAGGCGTTGCGGACATCCTGAATAGTGGGCCAGCCCGCGACAACATCGAGAGCCTCAGGCCAGTAGTTGAACAGCCCGATGCGGTCGCAGCGGCCAGGAAACGCGGAGCGGACGAGGACCGGGCCGCCAGGGCGGATCACGCGCCGCAGCTCGACGGCCGCCGCCGGCAAGTCTGGGAGGTGGTGCACCACGGTGGACAGCCACGCCGCGTTCACCGACGCGTCGGACAGGGGGATGTGCTCCGCTGAACCGGCCAGCATGCCGGCGACGACCGCCCGCTCGCGCATCGCCGCCGCCGGCTCCACGCATACGACCTCGACGTCGAACCAGTCGGCGAACGCCCGTGCCCACACCCCCGTGCCCGCGCCGAGGTCGAGCACGCGCAGGCCTGGCCGCGGGCGCAGATGCTGCTCGATGGCTGCTCGCCACACCGTTAGATTTCCCAGCGGCACCTCGCGGGTAGCGCTGAAGGCGGCCGCGAGCGCCTGGTCATATTCCTTGGACACCAGCCGACCGTAGACCGCGCCTGTAGCTGCGGAAGACGATCGGCTACCGAGACAGCGCTGACAGTCCCCTGTCAGGCAAGTGGCTCAAGATGCAGCGACCTGCGGTAACGAATTTCAACGATGTCCGCACCGCCGATGCTGTCCCGCTTGACCGTGCCGTCGGGCTGCCAGCCCTTCCACTCGTAGAACGAGCGCGAGCGGCTGTTGCTTTCAAGCACCCAGAGGGTCGCTTCGCCGAAAGGAGCCGCCGCTAGTGCGGAGATGGCCACGTCGTGGAGCCGGGAGCCAGTGCCGCGCCCCCACAGCTCCGGGCGCAGGTAGATGGCCTGGAGTTCGCCGACATGGCGGCCCGCATCGCTGTCCCTGCTTCTGCCCGTCGCGACGAAGCCGACCGGCTGCCGTGCCGCGCCGATGGCCACGTGGACCAGGCAACTTGAGTTCAGGATCTCCCGGTAGCCCAGTGTGGTCTCCATCGTCTTCACGCCCGAGCTGATCGCGCACAGCGACTACGCCCCGACCAACGTCGTCTTCCGAGACGGCCTCCCCGCCGCCTTCATCGACTTCGACCAGTGCAGGCGAACGACCAAGGTGCTCGACCTGGTCAACGCCCTGGGCTACTGGGCGCCGTTCGCACCTGTCGAGGACAGACCCGCAGTTCTGCGCGACGCTGACGTCTTGCTGAGGACGCGGCTGTTCGCCGACGCCTACGGCATGGACATTGCCCAACGCGAACAGGTCGTGCCCATGGCGCTCGCACGCACTCGAAACGTCATGCAGGCCCAGGAGGCCGCTGCTCGGGCGGACCTGGCCTGGCGGAACGCATGGGAAGGTGGCCTCAGGGACGAGTTCCCACGAGCCATCGCCTGGCGGACGGACAACGCGGACGTCATCACGGACACGCTTCTAGTGGAACAAGCAGCGGCGTCATGACGGGCCCGGTGAGCAGCACCCTCGAACTCGGTCAGCCGGGCACCATCCGTGAGGCCATCGGGGTGGACACCGAGCACCTGGTCTACCGCGATGCCGGGAGGCTCTGGAGCCATTCGTCCGGGTGTCGTCCGTCGACCAGACCCAGGTAGGGACTTGCCGGCACGAGCCCTGCCAGTCGGCGTAGCTCGGGACTCAGCAGCATCAACTCCTCGAGCGGCACGGTCAGGAGATGGTTGTCGGCCGGCCGCAGCCACGGCAGGACACACTCGAAGATGAGGGCTCGCCGCGGATGGTCGGTACGGTTCCTGCCCGCCGCGTGCCAGAGGTTGCCGCTATAGACGAGAACGCTGCCGGCTGCCATCTCCACCGCCTTGAGCTCATGAGGATGGGGCCGGCGCCCCGGATCCCACTTGTGACTTGCCGGGGCAACGCAGGTCGCACCGTTATCGAGGATGAAATCATCGAGCGCCCAGATGACGTTCGTCTCGGCTTCGAGCTTGCGTTCGAGGGGGTAGATGCCCGCGTCGAAGTGAGGCGCCTGCTGACGCTCGCCGGGATCCACTGCAGTGAGGAACAGCATCCCGAGCTGGTACGCCTCACCAAGGCGTGCAGCGACAAGCCGATGGACGAGCTGATCCAACACAAGGGGTGCCAGCTCGCCGAGACGCCCAATAAGCGAGTAGACACGCCGCGTCTGATGGCCGTCGAAGGCGTTGTCCGACCAGCCAACGACGGCGAGGAGCCCGTCGCGCACTGCCGCGCTGAGCCAAGAGCGTCAGCCGAAAGCCTTCCCGGCACAACGACGAAGCCGTCCTCCTCCAAGCGTGCTAGCAGGTTTTCAATGGGTGCGCTCGTTCCAAGCACTCTTGCATCCGGTGTCCCTTGCGGTCAGCGGTCGTTTTAGGTGAGCGGAGCAGCTGATGCGATCACCAAATGCAACAGTGACAAGGTGCCTGAGCTGCCGCCCGCTGACATCACCGTGGCTGCTGCCGCTCTGGGTCCGCTCACCACAGCCGACGACAATGACCCCCGCTGGTCAGATCTTGCCGTCCCGACGCGCTGGCCCGCCAGCCGGGCCGTCCAGCACATCACCGATGCGTTGCTGTACTACGCGGGGCACGTCGCCCGGCGGGCAGATCGCCGGCTTCCCGTTCTGCATACCGAGCGGCCCGCGCCGCCATCGGAGCTGCTCGACAATGTCGTCACCGCCGCGCATGTGCTCGCCGGGCTGCTCCGCGACCTGGGTACAGGCCGGGCCTGGCATCCCAGCGGTCTCGCGGACGCCAGCGGCTGGACAGGCATGGCGGTCACGGAGATCCTCGTCCACGGCCACGACGTCGCCGGCACCCTTCACGTCGAGCTGTCACTTCCCGAACCGGTCTGTGCCGCCACCGTCGCCCGAGTCTTCCCCTGGGTACCACCAGACCTAGCCGCTCCCGACCAGCTGCTGCTCGGAGTGACCGGACGGGCGCACGTCGACGGACTTGTCCACGACCCTGACTGGTGGTGGCAGTCTCCGCCGCTTTCCGAGTGGGATGGTCATCCCCGTCGGCGGACCAGCCCGCCTGCCTGGCGGTAGGAGTGGAGGAATGCCCGGGGAGGTTTGCCGTTCTGTCAGACCCGCGGCAGTTCCGCCTTTGGGTGCGTTCGCGGATGAGGTCGCGTTCCATCTCCGCAGCCATGGCGGCGACCATGAACAGCATCTTGTCGGCGATGGTGGGCCGGTGCAGCCCGGCGCAGGTGCCGGTGGGGATTTGCAGGTTGATCTCACGGGCGTGCAGTTGGTCCTCCAGCAGCACGAGGAGTTCTTTCATCGAGCGGGCGACCCGGTCGGGCTTGTAGATCACCAGGGTGTCGCCGGGCTTGAGCACGGCGAGGGCCTGGCGCAGCTTGGGCCGATCGGTGCGGGTGCTGGCGGTCTCGATGACGATGTCGCGGCAGTCTGCGGCGGCCAACGCGTCCAGCTGTAGTTGGTGGTCTTGGGTTCGTCCGCTGACGCGGGCGTAGCCGATGCGGACCGTGTTGCTGTAGGCGGCCGGATCGCCGGCGGAGCTGCCCATCCGGGGATCGTCCCGGAACTCAATGTCGCTTTCAGAAGGCGAGTGCACCGCGGTCTCGATTCGCGGCCCGCATGGTGTGGCGACGCGAACCGGGTAAGCGCCAGCCATGAGCCCCGATAAGCCGCCGCCTCCGGCAACCCCCTCACCGCCCACGCCCGCCGCCCCGCAGAGTCCAGACTCCCCAGAGAGCGATCAGCCCATCATCATCCCGCTCCCTGACGTCATCTCTGACCCACTGGAAGCCGATCCACCCCGTCCGCTTCACCCCGATCACGACGGCTGACCGGACGCCCCGTAGGCCTGCCCGGGACCGTCCCGGAAACCGTCCCGGAACTCGGCGCGGACATGCCGGTTGCGGGACGCCTAGCGGGACAGTTGCCGGCCGGTTTCGAGGTGGCCTGGGCGGTGTCCCGCAACCGACCGATTCCGGGACGGCGCTAACCGTCGATCACTCCTCCGCCACGAGGCTGCGTCGAGCGCAGCGGGTTCGGCACCGGACTCATTGTCGTGCAACTCCGGGTGCAGTGGTCTAACACCGACAGCACCGGATCGCGATCTTGTACCGCTGCACCTCAGACCCCGGCTCGACGGCGGCCGGCCCGCATTACTTCCCCAGCACCGAAAGTGACCTCGCTGCGCTCGGACTGCACCTCCAAGGGCTGCGGTCCCTGCCTACGCGTCCGCTCCTCCACCCTCAAGGGACCGCTGCGCTCGGCTGCGCCGCCCTTGACCGTGGAGCCTCTGCGCCCGCTGGAACAGGCAGGAGCGGGCAGGCACGGGCCTGCCCTGGCAAACGGGACCGCAGCCGCGCGGTCCGGAATCCTGCTCCGCTAAGGCTCAGACCCCGTGCTCGTGCTCGGCCAGCGTCCCGCTGAGTCCCACCATGTGGTCCAACCTCTCCCCTAGTGGTCGACCGCGACAGCGTCGGTAACCTGTCCGCCAACGTGCTCGAGCTGCTGGCCGACTACCTTGCCGCCGGCATCGACCCAGCCACCGCGACGATCTTCACCCACAGCGCGGTGACGGCCCTGAACCAGCTGGTGCTGCCGTTCCTGAGCCTGGTCACTGATGCCGAGCTTCGCCGCAACCCCACCGTCAAGGCCGAAGCCGACGCCACGTCAGGGCGCGCGCTGTCCGGGCTGCTGCTCACCTATCCCGTCCATCAGGCCGCCGACATCCTGTTCTGCCAGGCCAACCTCGTCCCCGTCGGCCGTGACCAGCTACCCCACATCGAGACCGCCCGCACCATTGCCCGGCGCTTCAACGACCGTTACGCCGCCGGCACCGGAGTGTTCCCTGAACCCGATGCCCTGCTGACCAGCGCGACGGTGCTGCTGGGCACCGACGGGACGAAGATGAGCAAGTCGCGCGGCAACGCCATCGAGCTGCGCGCCTCCGAGGACGAGACCGCCCGGCTGATCCGCCGGGCCAAGACCGATTTTGAGCGGGCGATCACCTACGAGCCTGAAGGCCGTCCCGAGGTCGCCAATCTGCTGCTCACCGCAGCGCTGTGCATGGACACTGACCCGGTCGACCTCGCTGACTCCCTTGGCGACGCCGGTGCCGGCGCACTCAAGGCGCTGGTCACCGAGGCCATCAACGAACACCTACGGCCCCTTCGCCAACGCCGCGCCGAGCTCGCCGGCGAACCCGGCCACCTGATCGAGGTCCTACGCGCCGGCAACGCCCGGGCCAACCACATCGCCGACGCCACTTTGACCCGTGTCCGCCAGGTCATGGACATGACCTACTAACCGGCCCGGTACAGGATCCTCAGCCGGGCGCCTGTCCGCCTGCCGCTGCGGCTGAAGCGCTTGACGTAGTGGCGCTGCCAGGGAGTTTCGACGGCCCGTTGGTCATAGTGCTTGCGGACGTAGGTGACTGCCTCCTCGGGTGCAACGCCGTCGAGGATCGCCAGACAGGCCAGCGCGGTGCCGGTCCGGCCCCGGCCGCCGGTGCAGGCCACCTCGACCCGCTCCTCCGTGGCCAGCTTCCATGCCTCTTGGAAGGCGGCCTCGGCATCGTCGCGGTCGATTGGCAGCCGCCAGTCCGGCCAGCGCACCCACCGCGACGGCCAGCCCACCGGCAGCGGTGTCTTGGCTTGCAGGTACAGCGCGAACTGGGGCAAGGCGTCTTCAGGACCTGGCTGGCGCAGGCCTCGCCCGCGCAGCAGCCGCCCCGATGGCAGGCGCAGGACTCCAGCTGCCGATAGGTCCCAAGTACCTTCGTCATCGATCACGTCGCCATGACTCCGACGTATCAGCTGGCCCGCAGGTACTGGCCAATGGCCCGCCGGATCGCCTCGGAGACGCTGATGTGCTCCTCGGCGGCCCGCAGTAGCAGGTCACGCTTCAGCTCGGGGTCCAGACGCACCGACTCGACCGACGACGCCGCGGACCCCATCGGGGGCCGGCCGCCGCGGCTGCGCCGTAGGACCTCCTCGACGTCGTAGCCGCGTTCGGCCTCATCGGCCATCGCCTCGATCATCTCGTTGCTGATCGGTGTGCCGTCCGCTTTGGTCCCCTGCGTTTCGAGCATGGCTACCCCCTTCCTTCCAGCAGGTTTTGGTATCTGGCTTGCATCGGCATGGAGTGGATGACCGCCGGCCCCTGGGATCGGTCCATCACTACTACTTCGAGCAGGTTTCCGGCCCGGTCGGGACCGAGGAGGAGGTAGCGGGTCGGGTCCGTGGCGATCTCCTCAACGACCATGGCGTTGCGTACGGCGTGCTGGGTGTCGGCCAGGTCGACGCCGTGGCGGAACGCAGACCGGAGAGCATCCACCGAGGAATCGTACTACGGAACCGCCTGCACGCGGATCGTCTTGCGGCATGGGAAGTGGAGGAGGAGACCGGCGAGCAACAATCGCGCGCCCGATTGCTCTAGTAGGTCGGGACCCAGTAGCGCAGCGTCCCGTGCCGGTCGTCCTTGAGCAGACCGCCGTGGCGCTCGATCACGCGGCGGGAGCCGGTGTTGTCGTTCTCGCAGGTCACGAGCGCACAGTCGATGCCGAGCGCGAAAGTTACGGGCAGCGCCGCCACGAACATTGCGCTGGCGTGACCTCGTCGCCGGTGCTCTGGAACGATGTAGTAGCCGATGTGACCGCCCTCTTCGCGGAGGAAGTCGTTTTAGCCTGTGACGCACCTGCAAGCGCCCGAGGTACTCGCATCCCTCGATCCACCACAGATGCGTTGACGGGACCCATCCGGCCGGCCGAGGCGCACGTTCTCTCACGTCCGACACGAGAGTCTCCACAAACCCCTCCGGGTCGGCCTGTGCGCGCTCTCCGGCTGCGCGGTCATAGTCCGGATGCGCGTCATCGCCGTGGCGGATGGTCCACCTCACGAACGAGTCGACGACGCTGGCACGAGGGACCACCAGTTCCGGCACGCGCGCATCTTCCTCCGTCACGGCAGCACCCCAGACGCGCTACGACCACCGCACCGCTCCGAACGACCAAGGAGCAGCGGCGAGGTGCACGGTCCTCAAAGACCTCCACAAGGGGATGGTCTATCGGGCAGCGTGATAAGAGGAGCGGTACCAGCCTGAACGCCGTGGACGCCATGCCGTGTGGCCAGGATGATCGCCCGATGACGGCTCTGATCTCCCACACGTCCTTCGACAGCCTCGACGCCCACGCCATGTCGGTTTTCTGGGGGCAGGTGCTCGGCTTCGTCGAGGATCCCGACGACCCGAACGAGCCCGGCCACGAGGAGTGCCTGATCTCCTCCACCGATGGCAGCCAACGGCTGCTGTTCATCCAGGTACCGGACGCCAAGCAGGTCAAGAACCGGCTGCACCTGGACCTGAAGCCCGCCGAGAGCACCCGGGAGCAGGAGCTCGAGCGGCTATCGGGGCTGGGAGCCCGAGAGGTTGCCGACCGCCGTCGTCCGGACGGATCGGGGTGGGTCGTGCTCGCGGACCCGGAGGGCAACGAGTTCTGCATCCTGCGCAGCGACGCCGAGCGCGCTGCGTCGGCCTGACCTGGACGGCCGAGCCAGGCGCCTACGCGCCATCCCATTGGGGATCGGCTAGCGGGACTGCCACAGGTCAAGGCAGAAGCCACCAGGAGGGGTGCCACGGCCACCACATCCGGCTGCACTGTCGCTGCAGAGACAGCGCGGGGGACGGTCCGCACCGCTGACCCCGGCGCCGCCGGGGCCGCCGTACGGCGTGCCGGGTCACCCGGGGCCGGACCTGCTTCTGTAGGGGGCTCTTGGCAGAGTGCGTCATCCAAGTACCAGCTCGGCCCGTCGCGGCTTGTCGTGGATGTGGGGGGCTGCCTTCAGCAGCAGGCTGACGTCGAAGGCGCGGACTGCCTCCAGGACGGCGTTGTCCGAGGGTGAGCTGCTCGAGGACCTGGGGAAGCGGCGTTGGCGCAGCTTGGCCTGGACGGCGGTGTGCAAACGGGCGAACGGACTCCACGAAGCGGCGCGCCGCGCGGGTCAGGACGCGGTCCTCGCGAAGCCCCGTCGTCAAACAGGCTGAGGCTTGCCGAGGCCCGCGGCTGTTCAGAAGACCAGCGCGTTGGAGGTGCCGATGCACCTGCGCACCGAGGGTGAGCTGACCATCAGCGACTGCGGCAGCGTGAAGCCGAGCGTGCGCACCGATCAGGTCCGCCCGCTTAGGGTCATCTGATGGAGCACCAAGTCGACCGCGGCTTTGCGGAGGCGATCGCTCACGTAGCCCGTGCCTTGCAGGCGGAGCCGTCGGCGCAGGCGACGTTGCAAAAGATGGTCGATCTGGCGGTGGCCACGATCGAGGGCTGCGACGACGCCGGGGTCACCGTCATCAAGGAGTCGGAGTTCCACACCCCCGCGGCGACCGGCGAGGTCCCGCGTCAGGTCGACCAGATCCAGTACTCCACGGTCAGGGTCCGTGCCTGGACGCCATCCGACAGCAGCGGGTGTTCGTCACCGCCGACCTACTCGCTGAGCAGCGCTGGCCGTTGTTCGCGGCCCGCACCGTCGCCGAGACGGGGGTGCGCAGCATGCTGTCGTTCCGGTTGTTCTTGGAGCAGGACACTCTGGGCTCGCTGAACCTGTACTCCAAGCAGCGGGCCGCGTTCAGCTCGGACAGTCAGGCGGTCGGGGAGGTGTTCGCCTCGCACGCCGCGCTGGCGATGTCTGCAGCCCAGGAGCACGAACGGGTCCAGGCGATGACTGAGGACCTGAAGCTCAGCCGGCTGCAGTCAAGGACCCATGCCCGCCAGGCCGAGCTCGCCGTGGCGTTGCAGCGCGGCATGCTCACCGAGCTGCCCGACCTGGGGCCGTTGCAGGTCGCCGCGCGCTACCTACCGGCCACCGAGGCTGCCGAGATCGGCGGCGACTGGTACGACGCGTTCTGGCTTCCCGACGGCGCCGTCAAGGTGACGGTCGGGGACCTGGCCGGTCACGATCTGGACGCGGCGGTAGCGATGGGCCAGGCCCGCAACGTGCTGCGGTCGCTGTCCGTGGACCGGTCCGAGCCGCCCGGCCAGCTGCTGGACCGGTTCGACACCGTGCTGTCCCAGCTGCTTCCCGGCAGGACCGGCACCTGTGTGTGCGCCCGGCTGACCCAGCACAACGGCCAGTGGCAGGCACTGTTCGGCAACGCCGGGCACCTGCCGCCCCTGCTGATCACAGACGGTGCGGCGCAGTACGTGGCCCTGCCGGAAGAACTGCTGCTGGGCACAGGCATCGACCAGCAGCGATCAACGACCCGGATGCTGCTGCCGCCCGGTTCCACGCTGCTGCTCTACACCGACGGGCTCATCGAGCGGCGGGACCGCCACCTCAACGACGGCCTGGCCGAGCTCAAGGCCACCGCAAACACGCTGGCCGCCGCACCGGTCGAGGAGTTGTGCGACGAGCTGCTCGCCCGTCTCCCCTCACACCCCACCGACGACGTGTGCCTCCTCGCCATCGACCTGCCCTCATAACGATGGGCCAGCGGCACGTGTCGGGGTTCCTTTACGTGCTGCTGAGTAGGGCGAGGGCCTGGGCTGGCGTTTGCCCGGTTCGGTGGGGCGGAGGGTCACCAGCTGGCCACCGCCGGCCGTGGCTGACCCAGATGGTGCGCATCCCGCTGGCCCGGCCGCCGGCTACGTCGAGTTGGGGATCGTCACCCACCACCCAGCACTGCTCCCCGTCCGGGACGCCGCATCGCTGCCGCGCCAGAAGGAAGATGGCGGGGTCGGGCTTGCGGATCCCGACTTCCTCAGAGACGCACCAACCATCCAGGAGATCGAGGATGCCAGTACGGCGCAGCTTGCCCACCTGGTTGTCCACCCGCCCGTTGGTGACTACTCCCAGACGCCATCCCTGCTCTCGCAGCCGGGTCAGTGCCTCGATGGCTCCCGGGAAGGGCGGCGCCAGCTGCGGCATTTGGGCGCGGTAGTCGTCCCACAGCGCGGCCTTATCACCAACGACTGGGAGATGCTCACCCACCAGGTCGAAGAACCTGCCCCGCTCCTTGACGGCCAGGTCGGTCTTCTCCAGCCACACCAGCGCCTCGTTGCCGAGATCGTGGTTCTCGACAAGGGCTTGTGCCCATCGGTGAAACCCCTGTTCGCGGTCGACCAGCGTCCCGTCGAGGTCAACCAGAGCCAGCACACTCAGATCATCGCGCAGCACGATGGCACCGGCCCGCAGGGCGATCCGTGGCCGGAGTGGCCGGGCGCTACCTGGCGGACCTGGACGTGGCGCAAGGCCCGCGACAGCAGTGCCCTGGCCGGGCTGTCCCCGGCATCGCGGTCGACCCGGCCGTCCGCGGAGCAGGTCGAGAACGCCAAGCTCAAGGCCCGCGCTGAGCGGGCCGAACGGGAGTTGGCCGAGACCAAGGCCGCGTTGGACATCGTGAAAAAGCACACGCGCTCTTGGAGCTGCTCTCCGAGAGCGCGGACATCGAGCCGCCCTCGAAGCCGTCCGCACGAGGACCCATCCGGCCATCCTCGACCGAGGTGGCCTGCCGCGACCTCTGTAACATCCGCCGGTGGGGCACAAACATCCGCCGGTGGGGCACAAACATCCGCCGGTGGGGCACAAGAGCAGGCTTGCTTATGTGGTCATCGACTGTCAGGACCTCGACGTGGCAGCAGCCTTTTGGGGCGCAGCTCTGGAAGGCACGGTCGCTCGACCATCCGCCCATGGAGAGATCTACCGGCTCATCACGCTGGCCGGCGAGCCATTGCAGCTGTTGCTTCAGCTCGTCCCGGAGGAGAAGACCTCCAAGTCCCGCATGCACCTCGACATCGAGAGCACGGACGTCGAGGCCGAGGTCCGTCGACTCTGTCGGCTCGGGGCGACGCGCCTTTCGCATGTCATTGAACGGGGTGTGGCCTTCTGGGTGCTGTCCGATCCCTTCGGCAACGAGTTCTGCGTCATCGAGCCCAACTTCCCGGAGTTGCTCGCCGCCCGCCCCGAGCGGCCGTCCTGACGTCGTCGGTGCTGCGTTCAGCGGGCGGGGAACAAGCGCCGGGCAGTGTGTTCTCGTTCCTGGCCGGGCACCGGCGGGAGCTGTTCCCGGACGTGCTGTTTGCCGACCTGTTCGGCTCGGGCCGTGGCCGGCCCTCGGTGCCGGCGGATGTGGTCGCGACGGTGATCGTGCTGCAGTCTTTGCACGGCCTGTCGGATCGGGAGGCCGCGGAGGCGGTCCGTTCGATATGCGGTGGAAAGCCGCGGCCGGGCTGACGGCCGGCCACCTGCCCAGCAGCAACCCTGCTCACCAGCCGAGCAGCGATGTCCGCTCCGGCCGCCTCCGCGCTACGGAACACTTCCAGTGGCCCGAGCGCATCCATCTCATCGAGGCCGAGAAGCCTTGGTCCGCACGAAGTCCAAGATCATCCGTCGAGCGGAGATCTCGCTGGTGACTACCTTGCAGCTGTAACTGCCACGCCCAGTTACCGCTCGGTGAGCAGCGGCGATGCGCTGCCGCCCCAGTTGCACACCCCTCGGGCGAGCTGATCTGGTGCGCCACGTCGCGGCCGCACGAAATGGACAAGGGCTAGCGCAGGCCGTCGCCCCTCGTCATCGCCGGGTCGGTAGCCGTGCCCAGCGACGCGTCCCGTATGGGGAACCTCCTGCGGGAACGGACCGGCGTTACCCTCCAGGGCCGCCCCGGGACCAGTGCCGGCGGTCGACGCTGCTGTTGGCAAGCTCCAGCGTGTTCCGGTACGGCCGGAAGTCGACGTGACGGTTGACCGCGTACAACGCCTGCGGGGCGACCAGGAACAGCGCCAGCGCCTGCCGGGTCACGAACCGGTCCACCCGGTTCGCTGCGAGACTCTGCCGGGCTGGGCCGGTCTGGTGCACCAACTGCCCGAACAGCTTCTCGAAGCGTGGTAGGACCGGGCCGCTGCGGAACTCGCCGGTGCGTCCGACGAACGCGCGGTGCAACTCAAGCGGCGGGGCGTCCGCCGACTGGGCGCCGTGGTCCAGCAGCAGCACGTCCCAGCCTTGGGGGGCGTCCTTGGCGGCCAACCGCCGACGGGCCTCCCGCTCCTGCTCGGCATCGAGCACGTCGATCGGGCAGGTGAGTTCGAGCGCGGTCGCCAGCTGGTCGGCGATTTGCTGGGCGACGTCGGCCCGCGGGGCGAGCGCGGCCAGGCGCAGCGTGCCGCCGCTGGCCCCTGTGGCTGCCCGCCACAGCTGCGCGGCCCGCTCCGGATCATGCGGGTAGGGGGTCAGCCGATCGGGGAACAGCACCGCCCCCGTTAGCGGCACCGACGGGGTCAGCCCGCTCATCGGCCGGGCGCAGCCGTGCATCGCGCCGGCGACCAGCGCGGTCCGGTCGATGGCCAGGTTGAGGGCCCGGCGGGCGCGCACATCCCCCAGCGGCAACGCTGTCGAGGACCGGTCGAACGCACCAGCAAGCACCCGGAACGCGTCCACGGCCACCAGCTCGGCGTGCTCGCTGTCCCGGACCCGATGGGCCTGCGAGGGCGGCACCTCAGTGACCAGATCGACCTGGCCCTCGGTGTCACAGACCAAGTCCAATGCCCGTCCGGCCGACAGGTCGTTGCGGAACACGATCTTGGACAGCCGTGGCCCGCGGGTGCGGTTCCAGTACGTCGGGTTTGCGGCCAACTCGACCGTGTCGGTGCGCCGCTCGCGCTGCAACCAGGTCGCGGACCCTGGTGCGCCGCCGATCTCGAGGCGGTCGGTGTCGATGGTGGAGTAGCCCTGAACCAGGGCAAACGGTCCGGTCCCCCAGGGGCCCGGACCGTCAATGCTTCACCAATGACCCTCCCCGGTGGACTCGTCGCGGGCATATCCGAAGCCGAGGTCCTCCCAGAACCGGGCGTCCATGATGTGCATCGCGCGCAGCTTGCCGACCAAGGCGCCGTCGCGCTCGGGCAGCGTGAACCGGAGCCGGTGCGGGCTGAGCACGTCCAGCCGGGTCCGCTTGTCGACGTTGAACTGGGTGCCGGGCGGGTGCGGCGACAACCAGCGCTGCTGCTCGGTGAATGCCTGTACGACGCTGCCGGTCGTGACCGGCCGCCCGCTCTGGAAGCGATTCCTCGGCCGGAGCCACACGTCCAGTACGACCGGGGAACGCTACTTGTACGCCAGCATCGCCGCTGGCCGGGTCTTGCCGCCCGGAGTCACCCGGACCAGCTCCTCGACGGTGTTGTAGGTGATGTACAACCAGTTCAGCGAACTCGGGTCCACGACGTTCAGTGTCCCGACCGGCTTGCGCAGCCCGGTGGCGCGGGCGGCAACGTCTGCGGCAGATCCGACCAGTGCCATCTCGGTGCCACTGCCCCGCCACTAGCCAGGTACACGCGCCGGTACGGGTGGATGGACGCAACGGCCACCCACCCGTACGGCCTGCAGGTCGTGGTCTGTCAGCCCCGTGGGGTGTGTGCAGCCCGCCGGAAGGTCCAGCCGCCGAAGCCCAACAGAACCACGGCCAGGACGCCTGCGCCGAGCGGCAGCACCGAACGACCCGGTTCCTGACGGGCGGTGCCGCCGCCGCCGGCCGCAACCCCACCGATGGGCATCGCCACCGCCGCGCCGCTACCGAAGCCGTGACCGTTGAGCCACTGCGAGACCTGAGCCTGGAAGGTGTTGCGGCTCAGATGCAGTGTCACGGCGTGCCCGGTGGCGGCCAGGTTCACCGCGGTGACGCTGCGGCTGCCGGTGAGCAGCCGGGCCTGGGTGCCGGCAGCGGTCGGGTAGATGGCGTCCCTGCCGCCGATGAGCACCAAGGTCGGGACGTGGATGTTCTGCACGTGCGTGAGGTTGGCCTTCACCGCTGCCTTATAGGACAGGATGTCGCCGCACGGGTCGCGATGCCGCAACTGCGCGGTGGTCGCCGCGACCGTCGGGTTGGCGTTGGGCGCGTAGAAGTGGGCGGCAAGAAACATCGCCGGTGTAGCTGCGCCGAAGTAGACGTAGCCGGTCGGACCGCTGGTGCCTCCGGACCGCTGGCCCCCCGCCCGGCACTGCGTGGTCGCGACCATCAACGCCTGCTGCGCCGCGGCGGAAACCACGGTGTCGGAGTAGGACAGCACCATCAGGCCGTCGATGTCTCCAAAGCTGTAGGCCTCCTCCTGGGCGATGATCGAGCCGACGGAGTGCCCGGCGAGGACCACCTGGGAGAACGCCGGGTGGCTGGCATTCGAGCCGTAGCTGCCCGCACGGAGCTGCTGCACGATCTGGTGCGCGATGTCGGCGCGGGAGCCGAAGCAGATGTCGTCGCCTTGCGGCTTGTCGCTGTTGCCGTACCCGAGGCGGTCAATGGTGACCGTGACGTGGCCCGCGGCGGCCTGCTTGCTGGCGAAGTCGTAGCCGGGCTGAGCCGTATACCGGCTGAAGAACTCGCCGTAGCTCAGGCCGTGGAGGAACAAGGTGACAGCCCGCGGGTTGGCCAGTGCGGCCGCCGGACCGGTGAGATGCCCGCGCACCGTGTAGCGCCTGCCGTCCACCGCGCAGGGGGTCAGCGACCGGTTGACGTTGCGGACCTGGAAGCTCACCGACCGCTCGACGATCCCCACCGCGCCCTGGTTCACCGTTGAGACAGTGTTCCGGGTACTGCCCTGGGCCAGGGCAGTACCCGGCAGGAGGAGCAGCAGCAGCGCGGCCACACTGACGTAGAGCATTTTTCGGATCATGGAGATCGCTTTCTGATCTGAGGTGGTGGCAGCCAAGTGCCCGTCCGCCCTGGCGTCTGCGCACTGCCCGCCGACGACTGGTCCATGCGGCCGGGTCAGTCACTAGTCTCCCGATAGGCCAGACCTCCTATTACAGTCCGGACCTTGCACAATACAAGTGGTCGTTGCCTCGCTTGTGACGAAAACATGTGCAAGCCGCGCGGTCCCGACCGAACCCGTTCGTCCGGCAGACCCCAAGTCAGTGAACCGCCGTGCTTTCCTACGGTGGAGCATCTCAGCAAAGGCGGGCATGCTGCTCGGTCGCAGGGACTGCGCCACCGGCCATGTCACCGCAACCGTCGTCCCCAGAACGCTCGTTTGTGGACTGGTGCGGGCTCGCGCCGCCAATCGATCTGATGCGGCCCGCTGGTGAGCGTGCTGCGGAAAGCAGCTGTGTCGCGCAACTGGTGTCCGGAACCTACATACCGCGAGCAGGTCGTGTTGGGGTTCGCGGTACGGTTCGGGCATGGCGCACTTGCTGGGCTGTGACTCGCAGCGGTAGTGGCGCGGTTCTCGCAGCGCTATGTGGCCGGATCAGTTGCCGCACGCTGGGGGCGATCTTGTCCGGTAGGGGATCCTCATACGGGAACGGTGTTCGCTTAGTCGCGGTCAGACCCAGCCCTGGGCGGATCGCCCGGACCAGTTGGCCAGGCGCTCGGTGGGCCCGGCCTCCGGGCGGGGTTCCACGACTGGGGAGAAGGGCACACCGGGCACGCGGGCGGCCGCGGGTATGAAGCGCCGCACCTCGGCGGCTGTCGGTTCAACCAGCGCCGGGTCCGCCTCGGAAGGCTGTCCGGTCGCGACGGCAAGGTCCCAGCCGTGTACGAGGGCCTCGCCGATGTAGCCCCACAGCGCCTCGCGGCCGGGCGGCTGGCCCCACGGCACCGTCACTGGCTTGTCGAGGAGGGAATCGTCGGCCCACGCCCGCTGAGCGCATTCGGCCAGCTGAGCAAACGTTTCCGCGTCGTGTTCGGGGGCCAGCGGCGGCACGGACTCCGCGTCACCTAGCTCCGCGATGGCGATCACGCGTCCGACCGTGCCAAGCAGGTGTGACGACAGGGTCTGCACGTCGTACTCGTCGCACGGGGTAGGTAGGCAGCGCTGATCCTCGCGGACGGTGCTGAGCAAGCTCGTCACCCACGCCGTGGCGCCGAGGTAGATGCGGCGGGGGTCAATCAGCTGCGAGTGCGTGGTGGTGGCCATGGGCGGTGTCCTCTCGTCGGTGCCGCGGGCTGCGGCGTTCACCGGACGACTCAACCGACCAAACATGCCGCCTAGTGTCATGTTTTCGAGGCAAGATTTTCCTATGCGAGCCGATCGTCTGCTGGCCATCCTGATGCTGCTGCAACACCGCGGCCGGCTCACCGCCGCGGAGATCGCGGCGGAGGTGGAGGTGTCCCTGCGGACGGTGCTCCGCGATGTCGAGGCCCTGTCCGCGGCCGGGGTCCCCGTGTACACCGACCGCGGACGCGGCGGAGGCATCAGCCTGATCCCCGGTTACCGCACCGACCTCACCGGGCTCACCCTTGACGAAGCCAAGGCGCTTCTGTCGTCCGGCTCTGGCCGGGTCGCGTCCCCCGCCTTCGCTAGCGCCATGCGCAAAGTCGTAGCCGCGCTGCCAGGGCCGCACCGGGTGGAGGCGATCCGGGCAGCGCAGCGGATCTTGGTCCGCCCTGACGGATTTGCCTGGCCCCGCCCGCCCGAGCCGCACCTTGTCGAGCTCCAGCGGGCGGTCATCGACGGGCTACGCGTGCGCGCGCTGTACCGCCGCCGCGATGCGGAGACCGCCGAGCGGACCCTTGACCCTGTCGGGCTCGTCTACGCGGGCGACCACTGGTACCTGCTGGCCCTGCGCGACGGCACCGAGCGGACCTACCGCGTCTCACGCATCGAGGGACTGACCGTGCTCGCCGAGGCCGCCACCCGCCCCGCGGAGGTCGACCTGGAGGCGGCGTTCCTGGCGCACTGGGCGTCCTTCCGCAACTCCCTGCCGAAGGTGACAGTCACCTGCTTGGTGCACGAAGACGCCTGGGAATCACTGTCCCGCACAGCACTACGTGTCCTCAGCCGCGAGGTCGGGGTCGGCGGGTGGTCGCACACGGAGCTGGAGTTCGCCGAGGACACCCACGCTGTCGGCGCGCTGTGGGCCGTGGCACCCATAGCCGTTGCCCTCGCGCCACAGCGGATCAAGGACGAACTCGCAGCGCGGGCGGCTGAGACCGCCGCCAGCTACACCGCGCGGCTGTTCCTCCGAGAGATCACCACCCAACGAGGCTGAAGCGCTGCAGTCCGACGGCAACTGCGTCCCGGTAGCCGACCCTGTTCCGGTCGTCGATCGCTGCGGCTCCCGCCTCGGCGTGCTCGTAGCGTTTCCTGGTGAGCAGCATGCGGCAGGCGGTGCGGGTGCTTCTGATCGACCCCCGCGATCGAGTGCTCCTGCTGTGGCACTCGCGGCCCGCCGATGATGATCACTGGGCGCCGCCTGGCGGCGGAATCGAGGTGGGCGAGGACCTGAGGTAGGCGGCGGACCGCGAACTTCGTGAGGAAGTTGGCCTCGCGGCGATCACGCTGCGACGACCGGTTGCGGTCTGGCAGCACCGCTTCAGCTACCACGGGATCCTCACGCTGCAACACGAGACGATCTATGGCGCCCGGCTTGCGACAGCCGAGGCACCACACGGGGCCCCCGAGGACCTTGCGCGCGACGGGATCAAGTCCACGCGCTGGTGGTCGCTACCTGAGCTTGCCTTGTCCGCTGACGACGTCTGGCCTCACGGCCTCGTTGATCTCCTTCCGGCCCTGCTTGCCAGCGACTTGGACCCCGAACAACCGGTGGACCTGGGATACCGATAGCCGAACCTCAAGCGCGACTCCCGTACGGTTCCCAGGTGGTCGCTCCGCTGCAGCTTCGTGGTGTGTACGTCCCTCTGGTGACGCCGTTCGACCAGCGCGGCGGGGTGGACCTGGACGCCCTGGAGCGGCTGGCGGACGAGGTGCTGGCAGCCGGCGCGGCTGGCCTGGTGACCCTCGCAACGACCGGCGAGCCCACGTCGCTCGACGAGGCCGAGCGCGACGCCGTTGTCGCGGCCTGCAGCCGCGTCTGTACCGGTCGCGGAGCCGGCTTGATCGTTGGCGCGGGCACCAACGACACTCGCACGACAGTTGCTCTGCACGAGGCCCTTGCCGACGTGCCTGGCGTGACCGCGTCCTTGGCCGTCGTGCCTTACTACGTCCGCCCCACCGAGGCGGCCATAGTGGCGCACTTCCAGCACGTCGCCGCACGCTCCCCGGTACCGGTCATCGCCTACAACGTGCCCTACCGCACCGGGCGGGGCCTGGGTGCTGCAGCGTTGCTAGAACTCGCCGCCACCGGCAACGTCGCCGGGGTCAAGCAGGCGATCGACGGGATCGACGCCGACACCCTCACCGTCCTGGCCGAAGCGCCGGAGGGCTTCGCGGTGCTCGGCGGCGACGACCCCTACCTGTTCCCCATGACGTTGATGGGCGCCCCGGGCGCCATCGCCGCCTCAGCCAACCTGCACACGCACCGCTTCGTCGCCATGATCAATCATGCGCTCGCCGGCGAGGTCGCGCCTGGGCGAAAGCACGCCGAGGCGCTGCTGCCGCTGGTCCGGGCGCTGTTCGCTGAGCCCAGCCCGGCCGTCATCAAGGCGCTGCTGCACGCGGCGGGCCGCATCCCCACCCCCGACGTCCGGATGCCCCTGTCCAACGCCTCCGCGACCGCGGTGAAGCGGGCGCTGGAGCTATCCGTCTGATCTCGGCGCGGGTCTCCTGGCCCTGGAGAGGCGCCGGCCGAGGCTCTCGAAGCCAGCGACAGGTTCACCGTAAGATGATCGTCTTGCGCGACTCTGATCGGCCCCCCGTCAACCAGTAGTTGACGACGGTTGCGCGTCAACCGTAGGTTGACCACATGACTACAGCATCCGTCCCCCCACTTCGCCTCGACGACCTCATCGGCGCTGTCGCCGGCGCGCACCAGGACCCGCTCGACAGGGTGACCGGCGCAGTCCAGCTGGCGGAGGACCTGGGCGAGGTCGCCGACTCGCTCATCGGTCACTTCGTCGACCAGGCACGTCGCGCCGGCGCATCCTGGTCAGAGATCGGCCGCAGCATGGGGATGAGCAAGCAGGCCGCGCAGAAGCGGTTCGTCGGCAGGAGCCAGTCCCAGTCGACACCTCTGGACTCCAGCCAAGGATTCAGCCGGTTCAACGAGGAGGCGCGCGCGGTGGTGGTCACCGCGCAGCAGCGAGCCCGAGAGGCGGGTAACGACACCATCGCCAGCGGGCATCTCCTGCTGGGCCTGGTCGCAGGCCCCGAAAGCGCGGCAGCTCGCGCCGTCGTAGCGCAGGGGGTGTCACTGGAGGACGTCGAGCGGATGGCATCAGCTACGTTGCCACCCGCCGCAGCAAGCGTGCCCGCGCTCATCCCGTTCGACGAGCACGTCAAGGACGTACTGCAGCGCACCTTCGCGGAGGCTCAGCACCTCGAAGTGGACACCATCGGCAGCGAACACGTCCTTCTGGCTGTCCTAGCCGTCGACCACGGGACCGGGGTCCTGGCCGGCCTTGGCGTGACGCCCGAGGCAATCGAGTCGCAGCTGAGCGCCGCCAGATAGAAGTCTCCCGGAGACTGTCCCGCTAAGCGATCGGCTCTCGGTGAGCAGGCCTCGACGTGCCAGTGCCGGCCGAGGGGCATCGCAATACCTCTTGACATGTTGTCGCGACTACGTAAACTGTAGCCACGACGACTACCGGGAGGTTGGGATGTACGAGATCAAGGAACAGGCGACCATCACCGGGGACCTGATGACGGTGTGGGCCGTGGCCACCGACGTGGGCAACTGGCCGGCATGGGACCCGCACGAGGAGGACGCTCGCCTGGACGGGCCTTTCACGGTCGGGACATGCGGGTGGTCCAAGCCGCGCGGTGGCCCGGGCGCGTCCTGGACGCTCACCGAGGTCGACGCGCGGCGCCGGTGGGCGTCGGACTGCCGTTTGCCGGGCGGGAAGCTGGCCGGTGAGAACGTCTTCGAACCCGTGGGGGACGGCGAAGTCCGGTGCACCAAGGCGATACGTGTCAGCGGTCCTCTGGTGCCGCTGTTCCGGCTCTACTTCGGGCCGCGGATCCGCCGCGACATGCGCAAAACCTGGGTGGCACTGGAGCGTGAGGTCGCCCGACGCGAGAACCGGGCGTGACCCGGGCGGAATCGGGACCGCTGCTGTCGCCTGGGTTCTGGCTACAGCAGGCGGCGCTGAGCTGGCGAGCCGAGCTTGACACACGGCTGCGCCCGCTCGGCTTGACCCCGACCCAGTTCATCGTGCTCGCCTCCGTGGGCTGGCTGGAGCACCTCAGCGGTCCGCCCACCCAGCAGCAGGTCGCCGAGCAAGCGGGCGCGGATCGGATGATGACTTCCAAAGTGGCGCATACCCTGGAGCAGCATGGCCTGCTGAGCCGGCACGCCCACGAAGCTGACGCCCGTGCGCTACGGCTGACCCTGACACCAGCCGGTCGCACCACCGTCAACCACGCCACTCGGGCAGCCCGCGACGTCGACGCCCTCTTCTTCGGCTCCGACCCAACCAAGTTGCGCGCCACCCTTCGCCGCATCGCCGAGCACCGTCCCGAAGATGACGAACACACCCCAGGGTCGTCGGGCTCCGATCGATAATCATCGTCCCGCTGCACGATCCTCGACCGGGCGCTGCGCGGAGCCCGTTACTCGTGCTGGTGCTGGGGTCGTTAGTGGGCCGTCCAGCCGCCATCGACGGGAATGACTGCTCCGGTGAGGTAGCTGGCGTCGGGGCTGGTGAGCATGGTGAGCGCGGGATCGATTTCGGAGGGCTGTGCCCATCGACGCATCGGGCTCTCCGCGGCGAGGAACCTCTGTACGTATGGGTCGTCGTCGGTGTCGTCGTTCAGCGGGGTTCGGAACGGCCCGGGCGCGAGCGCGTTGACGGTGATGCCGTCGGGTGCGAGTTCGACGGCGAGGCTGCGAGTGAGTTGAACGACCGCGCCCTTGCTGGCGGCGTAGCCCGCACGGCCGGCGGCGCCGACCAGACCGAGAGCGCTTGCCATGGTGACGATCCGACCGTAGCCGGATACGCGCATCACGGCAGCGGCGGCGCGGGCGGCGAGCCAGGTGCCGACGACATTGACGTCCAGGCAGGCGCGCAGCGTTGCCGGATCGAGCTGTTCGAGTGTCCCGCGGGCCTGGATGCCTGCGCTGGTGACCAGGACATCGATGTGCGCGAACTCCTGGACGATCGTCGCCATCAGATTCTCGACGGCCTGTTCGTCGGTGACGTCACAGGCGATCCCGATGACCGAACCGCCGGTCTGGTGCGCCAGGAGTCGCGCGGCGTTGCGGCAGCGCTCCTGGGATCGCCCTGCTATGACGACGGTCGACCCGAGTCGGGCGAGAGCGGCGGCCATGGCGTTGCCGAGTCCGCTGGTGCCACCGGTGACGACGCACACCTGCTCGTGGCGGAGCCGCGGCGGGTTCATCGGTCCTCGACCCGGGTTGTGGGCGTCATCGTTGCAACTCCTGCGAGGAGTGCATACGGCGGGTTCCGTAGGGGAGGGCGATTCATCACAAGGCCGCGGCGAAGCGGTCCCGCAGATCCCGGAGTCTGTCGGCGGGTTCGTTGGCGAACACGAGTCGCAGGTAGCGCTCGCCGGCCGGGCCCCATCCGTCCATGGGTGTGGCGGCGACGCGTCCGCGGTCGAACAGTTGTTGGGCGGCGTCGCCCGGCGACACTCCGAGCTGGGCGGTGTCGATCAGCAGCGACCAGCCGCCGTCGGGACGGATGACGGGATACTCGGCCAGCTGGTCGAGCACCACGTTGCAGCGTTCGTGCCACGTGCGCGTCGCGGCGGTCACGTCAGTGTCAGCGTCGGGCGCGGACAGCGCCGCAGCCACCGCATGTTGGGCGATGCCGACTTGGCAGACCACGTTGGTCAGCCCGACGAGCGCGATGTCGGCGAGCACGGCTGCGGGGGCGACGACCCACCCGACGCGCCAGCCGATCATGCGTAGTTCCTTCGACGCCGAGCCGACGGTGATGACCCGGTCGGTGAGCTGGGGGTGGGAGGCGGGGTGCAGCGGCGGCTGGTCGTCGAAGCGGATGCGTTCCATCGCAGCGTCGTAGAGCACCCAGGCGCCGTGGCGGTGTACCGGTTCGGCGAGCGCGTCGAGGTGGCGGCGGTCGAATACCGCTCCTGTGGGCATAGCCGGGCCCATGAGCAACACCGCGGCGGTGCGGGGCCCGACAGCGGCGGCCAACTCGTCAGGATCGGTGCACCATCCCTCGACGGTCGGCACGGCGGCCACGTGTATCGGCACCGCCCCGGCCAGGCGGACCCGGTTCACCAGTCCGGCGTAGATCGGGTCCGACAGCACGACCTCGTCGCCGGGATCGGTGATGGCCAGTAATGCGTTGAGGACCCCGTTCAAGCCGCCGGCGACACTGACGCACTCTCTGCCCGGGTCATAGTCCCGCCCGCTGAGCCGACTGACGTGCGCGGCCGCGGCGGTTCGTAGGTCGTGGTGGCCCTCGAACGGCAGGTAGCTGTTCGCGTTGTCGCAGTCCACGGCGAGACGGGTCTGCTCGAGCGCGATCTGCGGCGGACGGAGGTCGGTGTCGAGATTCTCCAGCCGCAGCATCGACGGGTCGGCGACGGCGTCCGCGCGGTCGCCCATGGCGTTCACGCCAATCCCCGGAATGTGCTGCAGCCTCGCGCTCATCCGTCGGTCCTCTCGTCACTCTTGTGCCTGGTGCAGTAGACACTGTGCCTGTCATACTGGTCAACATGGATGGGATCGAGGATGCGCCTCTCGCAGCGAATCTGTGCAGGCTGCGCCGGCACCAGGGGATGTCTGTCGTCGAACTCGCCCGGCGATCGGGAACGTCGCGAGCCACGCTCACCCAGCTCGAGGCGGGCGGAGGTAACCCGACCCTCGGCACTCTCTACGCGCTGGCCAACGCGCTCGACGCGCAACTGGCCGACCTGATCACCGGATCAGTCGCGGCGGCACCACTCCGCGTCAGGCACCCGGGCGAGGGAACCCGCGTGGTCGGCGACGCGGTCGAGGCATGGCTGCTCGACACCACTGCCGGCCGACCCTCTTCGACCGAGATCTACGACTTCCGACTGCACAGCGCAGCAGTGCAGCACTCCGCCGCGCACCCGAGGGGAACACGAGAGCACCTGCACCTCTACGCCGGCCGAATGCGAATTGGGCCGCCAGACGAGACGGTCGACATGGCCCCCGGCGACTTCGTCAGCTTCGATGCCGCCCGCGAGCACCTCTACCACCGCATCGGCACCGCGGCGGTCCGAGGCCTTCTAGTCATCACGCGGGCCGACGCCTGAGAACGACGAGGGAGACAGCGTGACGCCCCCACACCCGGGCCCATATCGATCGCTGAGACGCCTGCACCGCTGGTGCCGTTGCCACCGGCGTCCACATCGGCGGGTCCGCGTTCGGCTGCGGGCAAGTCGGGCTGTCGCCGCAGACTGCGACCCCTGGTCGAGGGGGAACTCGCCGCACAGACCCGCCAGGCAATCGCCAACGTCGAGACCGTCCTCCACCGGCAGGACTTGGCCTTACCGACGTCGTCAAGGTCACCGTGTGCCTGGCCGACATCGCCGACTGGCCGACACTTCTCATCGGCCAGGCACCAGATCAAGGGACGGCCATCCGTCTTGCGCCCGGCTCACACGACAAACGCCCAGCGGACACCATCGCCGTGCTCGTTGATCTCCGACTGGGTCGTCGCCGGATCGTCCCGCAGAGGATCGTCGGCTACCGGACGGGGTGTGCGTCGGGAGGCGGGGTGCCAAACAGGGCCGGGTCGCGGTGGGGGACGGGCTCGGTGGTGAGGTCGGCGCCCTGGATGCGGTCGCAGCGGAACCAGCGTGGGGCGCGGCGGGTGTGACACCAGCCGACGAGGTACCACTGATCGTTGGTACGGGCCAGCAGGTGGGGCTCCACCCGCCGGTGTGACGGCCTGCCCAGCCGGTCCCGGTAGTTCAGCACCAGCACGCGGCGCTGCGCGAGTCCTTCCTCTACCGCGGCGAGCGCGGCGGTCCGCTCTGCGGGCGATGTTCGGACCCAGACCCGGCCGGCGAGCTGCTCGGCCCGCTCCCGGGCGGCGGGGTCCAGAACGTCGAGGATCTTCTCCAGCGCGGTACGGCCGTCGATGGCGTACGGCGCGTCGGTCTGCGCGGCGAGCGCCACCGCGACCGCGACCGCCTGCGCCGGCGTGAGGTTGACCGGCGGCAGCGTGGCGGCTTCGTCCAGCACGTAGCCCCCGCCTGGGCCGGCTTGCGACCACACCGGCAGCCCGGCCTGCTGCAGGGCGGCGACGTCCCGCTTGATCGTGCGGGTGCTCACCTCCAGCCAGCCGGCCAGCCGCGCGGCGGTGCGGCCGTGCTGGCCGGCGCGGCGCAGCTCCTCACTCAGGGCGTGCAGCCGATCGGTGCGGTTCACAGCGGAAAGAGTGACAGGAAACGGTGACAGGCCGCTGTCATCGAACCACCTGCAGGCTGGGCAGCATGACCGACATCGCGCTGTTCCACTCCGTCCTCGGCGTCCGTGCGGGGATCACCGACGCCGCCACCCGGCTCCGCGCCGACGGGCACCAGGTGCTGGTCGTCGACCAGTACGACGGGCGGGTCTTCAACGACTACGACGAAGCCGGTCGATTCGTCGAGCAGGTCGGCTTCCCTGAGCTGATGCGCCGCGCGGTGCAGGCGGTGCACGACCTGCCGGATGGGTTCCTCGCCGCCGGCTTCTCCAACGGGGCCGGCATGGCGGAGTACGTGGCTACCCAACGCCCCTGCAGCGGCGTCCTCATGCTGTCCGGCGCGCTGCCGGTGTCGATGCTCGGTACCAAGACCTGGCCGGCCGCGGTGCCCGCTCAGATCCACTACACCGAGCAAGACCCCCTCCGCCGGCAGGAGTGGATCGACGCCGTGGTCGGGGACGTTCGCGCCGCCGGCGCCTCGATCGAGGTCTTCGACTACCCCGGCTCCGGTCACTTGTTCACCGACCCCAGCCTGCCTAACGAGTACGACGAGCAGGCCGCCGCGCTGCTGTGGCAGCGCGCGCTCACCTTCTGCCGCGCACCCGGCAGCTGACGCCGGCGGCAACTCCAACGCCGTCCCGTAGGACGAACGACCACCGGACACTTTCGGAGCCGATAGCAGGCAGTCCTGATCTTGTCCGCAGGGGATGACTTACTCGCCGGTCTGGCCGTCGACCGACTCGCGGAGCAGGTCGGCGAGTAAGAGCTGTTCGCGCAAAGGACCGGGGTTGAGCAGAAGCCCCGGCAGACGCCACCGCCGGCGGTGCTCCGCGAAACGCACGGACGAGGGCTGATTCTGTAGTGCACGACAGTGCGCGAA
>JAABUM010002218.1_pt1 | contig 26608 bp, 24 predicted proteins | sample 5559161 | NCBI WGS metagenome assembly JAABUM01 (sample SAMN10711868, study PRJNA513369) | rock metagenome | isolation source: Antarctica rocks | place: Antarctica: Victoria Land, Siegfried Peak nord
CAGCGGCAGAGTTAACGCAGCAACTCCTTTTCACCAGGGTTTGACCGATTTGGGGTGCTCAGTTTTGACCTTTATGAACACTAATCAGCCTGAGTGAGGCTGGGACAGTGTAATATCTCTCTCTCTCTCGGAGAAGCAAATTGCAATTAAGTTGCTGCAACCGTGTTTGAATCAAGGCAGCTGCCATGGATGCAGCACTCGCATGCCAGATGCACTGCAGCCAACGCCGCCGAAAATTCGGCCAGCGGCAGGCTGTCGACAAAATGGTCTGTTGACTCGGCTGTGTTCGCCCCCAGATCCAACAAGGCCCGTCAATCTGCTGACATCTGCGAATTTCGTGGTGCTGCTATAGTTGCCGGAGGAGCTGCCGTGCAAATCATACCTTCACAAACAAGTCTCAATGCATTGCACCTGAGTGGGTGCATCACTTTTTTGAGTGTATACGCAAATGGATGCACGTTGTCGGCGTTGACATTGTCGGCAGTGCTTTGGGGCTTTAGCTCAAGCAGGTGCACATACATGCCAACACATGCGGGCCTCATTTGGCGCTGCCCTGTACCGTCGGCAGCAGCGAAGGCAGGGGCTAAGGTGCACCTCCAGAAGATGTTCACTGAGCAACGCTGACACATGTGGCGCAGTGTGACATTTCTGCGCTGCTCCGCGTCAGCTAAGTACTTCTGGAGGTGCAAGCCAAATGCCCTTTGCCACAGTGTCAGCCTGAGATCCTCTCACCCTTCATTTCAAAGTGCGTCATGAGTTGGACACACTACGTGCACTGTGTGCCGAGCACGGTTTGGCATATCGATCCTGGCAGCGCACGCGCATGCATGCATATGCATATGCAAATAGATGTGCAATCCGTAGTCTGCTGGCGCGCCCAGGCTGACTGCTGCAGCTGCCACACACCAGCGCGCCCAGATTCTGGCATTTGTGGTAGTACAAAGCGAACATAAAGCATTGAAAAGTTCTGCGCATAGCACACATATAAAATTGTGTATCCCGCCATCGGAAATGGGCAAGGCACCGTGGCAGTAGAGGATGCATCAGACCTTTCACCTGCACAGGCGGCATGATGAATACCGCGCAATTGCCAAACCAGCCGAACCTCCACTCTGGCAGGCCGCAGCACATGTCCGATCGAATACATACACATCAAGGTCGACGAGCAGATTGAGGCATGAGGGAGCCGATGCGAAAGGGGCTGCTGTCCCCATTGGTGCGTCAGCGGCAGGGGGCGCCCCTTGCTTGGCGGCAGCTGCTGAGTCTTGCTTGTGCCGAGGCATAATCAGTGCGCTTGTCTGGAGCGTGCGGCGCACAGGAACACAAGGTGGCACAATTGATCGTTGTCGGCTGAAGCTGTGCGAGTGCGAATAGCAAGGAGGCAGGGGACACTCTCTCTATTGGGCATTATATTGTTGTGTGGGGAGCTTCTACGTGCTGCAACCTCAGGAATTGCATATGCTGTGACTTTGCGAGGAATTTATGGTGCTGCAGCGGCATGTCCACTCTTCACTGATTATGATCCAGAGCAAAGTGCGATCAGATCACTTTTACGTATGATGGCTTCAGAGGAGGCGACAGGACAGAAAGCGACATTGGCTGCAGCGGCAGAGAAAATCGAAGCCGAGACTGCGCATCCGTCCTGGCAATTCAACAATAATTGTTTATAATCTGGCGCAGCACGTGCGCTGAGTTATTACAGGCAGTCGCGCAGATGATTCGAACAGCCAGGTGCAGCGAAGGTCGCGCAAGCAGTGCTGGTGGAACAATGAAGCAGACGACGAGTCTCACAACATGTGAAGTACCCAAGCCGTCCACACAAACGGTCAGTGCTTCTGAGTTCTGAAGTCGGTCGCTTGCTGCCCAAAGAGCCCACGCATTTCAGCCGAGCGGGCGGCTAGCTGATCAATCGCGCCGTGGCGCACTGTGGCGCCCTCTCCACATGCGTTCTCGTTGCAGATTCTCGGCTGCCAATGCGTCCAATGCGCAAAGGGAGGGCTGCCGGCGCCTCATTTCATCAAGCAAGCAGGCTGTGTAGGCTTCCATCGTGACAGTATATTGTTTAGGTGGGGGTGCCGGCGGATGTGCTGCCCGAGGTCGCGGCGCTGCCGCCTGCGGCGGCGGAGCCTGCAGCAGATGAACCACCGGCGGCGGCAGCCGCGGCGGCGCTGCCAGCGGCGGCCGCGGCGGCGGCGGAAGATCCTGCATCGGAAATGAGCGTATGAGAGGTGGAGGTGCATGCATCGGAGGAGAGGTGGTCCTGTGGAAGACGATGCATGCATCACAGCAGAGGCGGGTCTACTATTCTTCAGTTCGTTGCGTTAAACATGGATAAAAGCTGCGGGGACGACAACATCACATCGGCACAGAGTGAGGTTGGCACAGAGGGGTGTGAAAAACTCACCACTGGCAGCGGCGGCGGCGGCGGCAGCGCCAGCAGCGGCGGCAGCAGCTGCATTGAAACGCCGACGCTTAGAGAAAGCACCCTCTGTTAGCTACGTATACACACAAAGATGTGCCCAGACGGACGACGTGGATGATCCCTTCAAGGTCATGGCATGAGCTGCGGCAACGCGCGATACGCAAGCAGATGCGGATACGTCAATTACAGCAAAGGACCTGCTGAGCCGCCACTGGCAGCAGCTGCAGCGGCAGCGCCACCGGCGGCTGCGGCGGCGGCAGCAGATCCACCAGCTGCAGCAGCGGCGGCAGCAGCGCCACCAGCAGCAGCGGCGGCCGCAGCAGATCCATCGGAAGCGGCGGCAGCGGCGGCGGCAGCAGAGCCGGCGGCGGCGGCGGCTGCGGCAGAGCCGCCAGCGGCAGCGGCGGCGGCAGCGGCAGAGCCAGCAGCGGCGGCAGCTGCTGCGGAGCCACCGGCGGCGGCGGCGGCGGCAGCAGCAGAGCCTGCGGCCGCGGCGGCAGCGGCCGAGCCGCCAGCGGCAGCAGCGGCAGCAGCCGCTGCAGAACAGGCACACGGCATCATTACAAGGGTTTCTGATTCGAGCGGATTTCTTACATGGCAGACACGTAAGACGATGAGCATATCACGAGGACCGCCCGAGCTGGTATGCAGAAGCAGACAACACCAATGGGGAAAAAAAGGTGCTTCAACAGGCATGGTACTTCTGACTGGTCTGTCACAATCCATACACCCCACTAAATGGTTGGAGATCGCTGTCAAAGGTGCTGCAGACAATTCAAGGTGTGGCAGAAGAGCTGCTGCGCACCTGTGCCGGCGGCAGCAGCAGCGGCGGCCGGGGCGCCTGCCGCGACTGCGGAAGTCGAGGCGAGCTGGAAGGCGATGGCGGGCTGGATAAGCAGAATAATCTCCTCAACGGGAGCTGGTTCAGGTGCTGGCACCTCGGCGATCAGCACCTGCAGCCGAGACGGGACTGCTCACGAGCTGTGCATGTGGCTTTGCGCGCACATCTTGTATTGGTGCTGCTGCATGATGAACAGCCTTATTTTCAGGTCAGTTGCCCTCAGGTTCATCGTGGCTGAGTGAAGCCATAGCGCACAGTCTTCTTGGGCTCAATGAGGGTCTTCTTTGGCGTCGGATCAGTGGGGATGAGGGTGACGCCGGGTGCGGGCGCGGCTGCGGAAAAACGATACTCAGGAACTGTGATTTGCATGGCAGCTGATTTCCGACGTATGCATTCTGTCAGCGCATATGCGACATCATGGCGTGGAACTCTGGCAGAGCTAGTACAATCGTGTCATCGTGGCTTCAAAGCCAGATTTGCAGATTCAGCGGGATGGAATGTGCACATGGTTCAACAAACATGCCTGTTGTCGCATTTCAAGGAAGGAGGGGCCCACATTGTTGCCGTGCAGTGTGAACGGTGCAACAGGTAGTAGTCCGAAGGCATGCACATTGCAGATCGGTCAAGGTTTCGAAGACGCGCACGTGCAGGGGAGCCGGCCGCCGCCGCAGCTGCAGCCGCCGCGTCTCCGGCAGCGGCGGCCGACGACGCAGCGCCACCAGCAGCGGCAGCTGTGTACGAAGCAGCACAGGCAGGTGTTTCCACAATCGCGCGCATCCTAGTGTCTCATCCTTGTTCACTCATCAGCAGCATGCGAAACCCTTGAACGCGGTCTGCTTTTGGTGATGCAAATGGAAAGCATCAACAACGGGCGGGAGTGAAACTGATAGAACGCGTGCCAGCAATCACCTGCCGCCGCCGCCGAGGAGGTGGGTGTCGAAGCCGCCCCGGAGGCAGCTGCGGACGCCAGCGTCCTGCTGCCGATGAGTCTGCTGCTCCTCGCTGACGCTGGGCCTGCAAGGCAGCCAGGGACGAGGGTTTAGCTTTCAGCATTGGTGATCTCGATCTTGCTTTGAGCCGGCTGCATGCAGCTGGTGGCCTCGACTCGTTTGTGTTGCCGGGCCCCCGCAGTGCAATTTGGCCCCAGTTCGATCGGCGAGCTGACAGCTGACTAATCGCGTCTCGAGGCTGCGCAAAAATGGGCGAAGCTACAACCCCGGCCGAGAGTTTGCGAACGATCGGCGGCCACTATTTCGAGCCTCATATGATCATGGCTGCGTCGCTGGTTTGCCACATGCTGATAGCTTCGGCTGTACCGCAGATAGCGTCTAGAACCTAGCGGAATTTGGACGCTGATAGTAGGTAGAGCATCAGTGGAAGTGGAACGACGACAGTGAAACGACAACGACGCCAGCAGCCTTCATTTCTGACAGCGTTGCAGTCCGTCGTCCTAAATCAGTTCACTTTGTCCCGATTGATTGCGTGCCGGATGGTACCCAGGTAGTGACGACGGCCGGTGATGCAGCCGTCCCTCGCACACACGACCTTTGCAATTTTTGCATGCAAAGAGGAAAGCTGAACACGGACGCACACCAGCACAGAGAAGGACCAGCACCAGGACGACGGAAAATACGGCGGATTTCATGTCGGCTGCCAGCGGTTGTTTGCGGTGTCGTCGCTCCCTGCCTTTGGCCCCGTAAAATTTCTGCAGGAAACGCAGAACGAAGCCCTATGAGTGGCAGGCGGTGAGGCAAGTTGCTGATAACTGTGCAAGTGTCGCACGGACCGTGCGCCGCACGAGCCAAAGGAACGCCTCGCAGATTTCTTGGACTGCCCAGGAGCCGAGGCACGGAAGCTGTGTAAGAGGCGACACTTGGCGAACTTCAAGGCCGTGATGGCCTTCGTCGGCCAAGGGAGGCCTTTTCGGCCCAGAAGGGCGACAAGGGCGACAAGGGTACAGTGCCCGACTGGATAGGACGCATCGATGTGCGGTAGGCTTCCCACCGGTACATGCGAGTGTTGAACAAATGTTTAACAGCACGCCATCCCCACTAGAGGTTGCTAGCCGTGTTACACCATGGCAACTCATCTCTTTCCAATGGGCATCGCCTTCGCTGTTCAAGTACCATCGTGCATTCGACTGAGGGGCAGCAGGGCTGACCACCGCCGCCATTTGCATGCTCAGCTCAGGTCTGCATCTTATGCTTCTATACTTCCCAGCAGTGCTGGCGCTCCTGCTCCAGCAGCTTTCCTCATCCCAGATGAGGGCAGGGCCTGCCCTCAGCCGCTGACAGCGGCCAAGACTACCAGATGCCCGGTGAGAATTCCCATGTCAGTGAAAACTCGCGGCCCCACAGAGGCTCGCCCTCCTGCTGCCGGCCGTGAAGCGCATCCGCCTGCCACCAAGCGCCCTGTATTTGCGCCGCTGGGGTTTTCAGCGATGCCGTGTATGCGTCCTTGCCCGTTGGGAAATTGGTGAAGAACATGGCCTGCAAATAGTGACCAAGTCGAATTGTGATGGCTCAGCGTCAAAGTCAGCTGCCACAGAAGTGGAGCTGCGAGCAACTGACGAGGCATCATGGCTGTCAGTGGAGTAAATGGCCACCCCCTCGGCGGCTGCACATGCAGCTTGTCATTGCTGAACGCTTCCTCTGCAAATTCTGCGGGGCTGCGGCAAAACATATATATGAAGGCCTTCTGTACCCCGAACCGACAAAATGCAGACCTGACTATCTCTCAATGGTGTATTGATCACCTTGTCCGGGACCAGCTCCTTGAAGTGGTAGCCGCGCAGGCGGTGGATGTACGCTGTGAAGGGCGATCCATAGGTGCCCAGGAAACGTCCCGCCAGGCTGCAGATCACCTACGAGTCGGCCACGCGACATTAGTGTAGATATTAGCTAATGCGAACTATAGTTCGCCACATCCACGTTAGTTATGACCCGCAAAGTCCAAGTGCTGAGCTGTACAAATGGCTGTGCAGCAAGCAGCATGCAGCTTTCAGCTGTGCCCACATGCGAATCATGACCAGCGAGTGCCTGTCCGGACCAATGTTCTGTCTGTACTTCCACCGAAACATCTTGCACAGTAGAGCAGGGGCAAAACAAATTGCGCACGCACGAAAGGCGCCTGGCAGCATGGCGCGACGGCGTCAAGCCGCATAGCATACTAAACTTCAACTGAAAACCAAGAAAGCGCGCCAGGTTGATGGAGCTGACGTGCGCAGGCGGCAGCCATGGCAGCATGTCTGGCGCGATGGCTGCAACAATCTGCATGACGTGTTCAGGGTGGGAACTGATTCAAAATGAAAGCAAAAAAGCGCGCCTGGCTGATGGGACCGGTGTGGGCGGGCGGCAGCCCCGGTAGTACCCATGGCGCAATCGCGTCAAGCATGATTACTTTGGCTCAATTCAATGTGGAAACAAGGAAGTGCGCCTGGTTGATGGAGCCGGCGTAGGCGGGCGGCAGCCCCGGCAGCACCTGCGGCGCCATGGTCTCCAGGCTGCTCTGGGGCTCTGTTCTGACTTCAATCACCCTGAACCTGAAATCAAACAAGCGCGCATGATTGACGGGGCCGGCGTAGGCGGGCGGCAGTCCGGGGAGCGCCTGCGGCGTGAGGGTCGTCAAGGGCCAATGACAACTTTCGTTGGAAGTGTTAAGACACCAAATCGCGCCTGGTTGATGGGGCCGGCGTAGGCGGGCGGCAGCCCGGGGAGCACCTGCGGCGCCATGGTTTCCAGGCTGTTGACAAGCGGAAAGTTTGCCCGAGCAGCCGACCAGCGGCTGGCGTTGTAGCCTGCGGGGCCGAAGGACAGCCACACCACCGCCTTGGGGCCTCCCAGAGGCTCCAGGGCCTGCGCAATAATTGGTTCTTTATGGAGCGCTTTGCATATCCCTCAAAGTGACGAAGGGTGACCGCGGTTTAAGAGGAGAAGCGGCAGGAAGTTCCATGTGGACGTGTCAACCCTGCTTCTGGGCGGGGCTGGACACCATGTGAACAGGGAGCTCAGATGCAATCCACGCAGGTGTGTTCAGTGTCACGACTCTGCTTGAAATTGGGCAGCAGCAGCTGCTGCGGCAGCCGTCCCGCTGCAAGCCGGCAGCCGTATGCAGCAGGGTGCGCTATTTTGCAACGCTTGCCCACCTGCTTCATCCGGTCCCGCAGTGCTTCTGGGCTGATGGAATACTGCACAAAGCGTCCGGCGGCAGCGGAAGGGTCGTCGTGCACTGCAGCAATGCTCGTAAACGCCTTGGAGTACTGCTTCTGCACCGCGTGGAGGACCTTGCATACAGGCACAGCAGCTCGCTCGGTGGGGATGGCGTTGGATCGGGTATGACCAACAGAGAAGCCGTGGTTGTAGCTGGGTCTATGTCATGCGTGCCGCGTGCCTGATTTCCAATTCCAGTCGATGCATTAATTAGCTTGCTTATAAGCAACTGGCCGCAAGTTGATTTATTTGGTGAGCACTTAGACAATACATGTCGTTTGATACCGTGGCTGCTTCCATCATGAGCGTGAACAGCGCACCTTGGAGGCATTGGCGAAGACGGCCTCCCTGTAGTGGAGGTGGTCCCGCAGCGCCGCGTTGTAATGGTCCCGTCATGGTAGGCTGGGCCAAAACCTGCATCGGCAGCCATTCGGCACTTCGCTGGCTGTTGGCAGGTTCAGGCTTTGTGGGTACGAAAATGCCAGAGACAGGCAGGGAGCTGGGCTGGTGCACACGCTGCTGTCACAAGAAGGACTGCCCGTCGAACGCTGTAGTGATGCGCCTCACTGGTGGCGTCAGATGCACAATTGTAGAGACACTGGACAGGAGGTGGCGGCAGAGCTGAAACAGGAGTCACCAGCGGCATCCTGGCGGCGCCATGTGCATCAACAATGCCGACCAGAGTCAGTTCTGAAATCGATCACGGGTGTATATCGAGTTTGTTCGAGAATTCCATTTCGATTCGGCGCACCAGAAACCGGCTTGGTGGCCAAACAGGCGCTGCTGCTTGGCTTCGTCCTCCCAGAAGTGCAGCGTCTGAGCCTGCAGCAGCGGAAGCGGAGCCTCGGTATCGGGAGCAGCGCCTCAGCAGCAAACCCACACTGGATAGCCGGCGAATGCTGTGCAAGGCGACATTGGCCCGAGGCCCAGGGGCTCCAAGGTGCGGTGCAAGCCGCGCTGCAGGGTGGGCTGCAGGAAGGAGGCAGCGGCTGTGGCAAGGCGCACAGGCTATGCATCTGGTGAGCAGGGAACGATCATGTGGTGTTGCGCTGACACAACGGCAGAAAGGGAGGACAGGGGAAACCTCACGACTCACCTCCTGCAGGTCAGGGGTGTAGGCGACGATGTCGGCAGACTGGCCGCAGAACTGCTGCAGGGGGTGGGCTCTTCGCGGCCCCACGCCCCAGCTGTCAGCCTGTCGGGCACCTGCCAGCGCGTGCAGAGAGCGACTGAATCAAGTTTTGAAATTTCGATGCAGCAGGTAGTCCCTCACCTTGTAGCCGTCCAAGAGCTGTGTCACGATGCCTGTGGATGGCCGGCAGACGCGCAGAGGTGGATCGCAAACCCATAGCAACACACTGACAACGTTAGGCGTCTAGAGCATCGCATCCGTGCTTCACCTCTGAGAAGCGATCTGAAAAGCCAGCTTTGCGGCAGCACACCGGAAAGCAGTCGTCGGCGGCGCTCCAGGCGGGGCTCACAGTCGCGTTGTCGGCGCCATGCAGGAATATCTGCACTGCCTGCCGCCTGCTGCGTACGAGGTTTTCGCGGGGCACGCCCCTGGGGCACCCCACCGTAGCACCGGCTTGTCAACAACGCGGCCAGGACATGCTTGAGCACGTGCATGAATGTGAGCTGCCCAGATGGTCAAACGCAAAGCCGTGTCGATAATCATAAACACTGTGACATCATGGTAGCTGAACGTTCGGGTGTTGGCACGCCACAGCATGACAACAAAGAACCTGCTGCTTGATACTCCACAAACTCCGCATGCATATGCTCACAATTGCACAAGGGCAGGCAAAAATCGGGGCGCGTCAATGAAGATGTGTGCTTCCGAGATGCATACAGGTACTCCTGCGTGCTGCAGACCGGCATCTGCCGAAAGTGCGCCGGGTCAACCAGACGGACATTGCATTGCCTTTTTTGCTGAAAACAGCGCACCTTCCGTACTGCTGCATGCTGCAGACAGGATTCCAGCTTCGCAGTGCCTCCCAGTCCCACACATCCGCAAAGCCGGCGCCAGGCGCATCCGCCGCCCGGGGCTCATCCAGGTGCCCTGGCAGCACCAGCGTGCGACCAAATGTGGCGGCCATGATGACCAGCACTTCCACCTGGCGGCGGCAAACAAAGCCTTGAGACACTGACTACTGCTGCATACGTGGAGAACTTACGAGTTAAGAGACACGGCGTGGGGCCAAGGGCGGCGGCCATGACGACCGGAACCTCTACCGTTGGGGCGAATCGTTGAAAGTTTAAGGTGTAAGGTGTTTTGAACCTCAAACCCCATGCCTGCGTGTGACGGCCGCATCCGTGGCAGGCCGCAGCTTCCACGGCATTCCTGCAGTAGTCTGACAGCGAGGGTGCAGCTGCGCAGTCTGGGTTTCCAAATGTCAGATTCCAAAGCACCTGCAGGCGGCCGTGGTCCAGGCTTCCAGAGTCCTGCTCGAAGGTGATGAATCGCTCTTTGTCCGTTCGGACAGGCCAGAAGGGCATGGCCGTTGGCTCTGCAGCCATACGCAACGTTGCGTTGCTGTTAACAGGCTGCCATCAGGATCCAGGGTGCGGGTCAACCAAGCGCCCAGTGATAGAGTCTGAGTCATGTGTCCTGTGACCCATGTGCGTCTCAAGACAAAACCTGAAAGCCACACTGGCAGGCAGATGCGGATGAGCCGGCACTGCACCCGACCATCCTGTCCAGGGCGCAGCGCAGATTCGCAACAGGCAGGCACCACCAGGTATGTCTCATCAGACGTCAAGGTTCCATACAATGGCGGCGCACTGAAGACGGGGCGCGAGTGCTTCCAATACAGCATGGCCTTGAGCAGCCGCTGCTGCTCCAGGGTGTCCACTTTTGCCGCCAGCTGCGCATGGCTTGGGCCACCTGCACCACATATCGTTCATACATCAGGACGTCAGCGCCCCAAAGCAGATGGGCTGCTTGCTGTAGCTTCGACGCTTTGTGAGATGGCCCAGTCGTCAACAGCGTGTGAGCTTGCTTGCGCGCGTCATCGCTGATGGGTGCCCTGCACGCATGCCCTTGCAGAGACCGCCCTTGCAGAAAGATGACGCACCCACCATGGGGGAGATATGGCACACGGCAATGCAGAAGCGATCTGGTGGCTTCGGCGCCATCACGGGACTGCAGGGCGCCTGCCCTAGAAGCGCATTGCCGTCATTATTTTGTGCTGCATTGGTGGCATTGGCAGCTTGCTGTGCTTCCTTCGCAAGGTACTTCTGCAGCGGCGAGCGGCTGCCGCCGTCGCTGCTGCGGCGCCAGTAGCGGTGGGAGTGTGCAGAGCCTGCCCTGAACAGCAGCACAACGGCTCCGCCCAGCAGTAGGGGCAGTATCAGCCAGGCGGCCGTCACGTGTCGCCTGGACTGGGCAGCCCTATCCGCCTGCAACAGGGTGGACAAGCGAAAGCCTCCTGGCTTGGTCATCGCACATGCACAGCAGGGTTCTTTTCGTCGTGCGTCGGTCGCCTGAGGTGAGGCGTTGCGGCCATTCAAGCGCTACGATCGAGACCAGACGCTAGAGAGGCTGTCTTCGGCCAACAGCCGAGGTCAAAATTGCAGATTGATGCCAACAAGCTCGAGCCCGATTCGACGTTGGCGTGTCCAAGGCGGCAAATACGGCGGTCAAGAACGGCTGCAGAACGGCCGTTCCATAACGGCTGCAGCGGCCGATTCCGCGCCGAGCCTCGGCCGATGCGCCGGGGAAATTGAGTTCTGTTGCAACTCGCTCTTCAAGCCACACAGGACATACAGCACACACACTCCACCGTCCACGATGTAGATTGGTCCCCGCCAGACGTGTCCCAGGCCAGTCTGCCATTCGAGGCCAATCTCTTTTGCCATACTGCTGGGCATTAGGCTGAGCTGTTTAGCCATTAGGAGTCGGCCTGGATTGAAGGTCATTGTAGAAACCTAAACATCACCCCCGGGAATCTCGACGCAGGCGCTGAGGTGGCGTCGGACGCGCACCGGCACAACGGAGATTCGAGGTGCCGCGACGCGGACAGCGCGCCGGTGAGTTGCAAACCTTCCGAATCGGTAACTGCGTCGTAGAGAAACCCTTTCAAAGGGGCGGGTGGGTGGGAAAAGCTTTGAAAGCCTCTCCGGTGCAAAAAGCTCAGACGGTTGCCAGCAGCGTGTGCGACGCTGCTCGCACAGCTGTGCCGCGCTTGCTGTGACTTTCCGCGCGCGATGTTAATGTTCACCTGCGACTTATGCCCTGATTAGGCACCACTTGGCATTTCAGCAAAAGAGATTGCGAAGGTTACACCTACATGATGGGAGAGGTGCTGCGCCCCCTGAGAGGGGGCCAGCTCGCGAGTGAGAGATTAACGACCATGATAGACGATACACAGTCGGCATTTAGAAGCCAGGCCCAGGGCAAGGTCAGAATGTGCTGCTGTATGCAGCAAAGTTGCAAATAGATCTAGGATTCTTTCTCAGCATTGAAAAGTGCAGCCTTGTGCCAGTTCAGCAGTTTCTCGGCCTTATCGTGGACTCGCAGCAGCTGCGCTTTGTGGTGCCAGCAGACAAGATAGCTAGATACAAGCGGGCTGCTGCGGCATTCCTGCAGCGGCAGCATTGCTCGTCCCGACAGATAGCCCAGCTGGCAGGGCTTATGCTATCGTTTGCACCTGCGGTGGCGCTGGCTCCGCTGTTTACGCGCCATCTGCTGCAGGCGGCCCCTTCTGAAGCCATGGGGCGCCGCCGACGTTGAATTGCTCTTGCCTGGTCTTCAGCATCTGGTTAATGCTGGAGCTGGACATTAATGTCCAATGCATTGGCTTGTCAGCAAAAGCGAGGCGATTGCGTTGCAGTGGTCGGGTAAAAATCTTCATTGCAAACGCTGCATACTGCAGGCCACACTGCTGCAGCCACCATGCACAGCACAGTTCCTGCTCGCATTCAACGAGCACCTTGATGGGCACACGGCTGATGTTGGCCCGCCACGTTTTGGTGCCATCGGGTCTGAAGAAGTACAGACGATCAGGCTCCAGCTCGCCGCCACTGCGGCCTGCAGACCACAGCTGAGAGCAGGCGGGCTCGCCACCGGGAGTGATGAAGTCCACATCCCTCAGGCGGGCAGCATTATCGCCTCTGAGTGCGGTATGCCACAGCAGGCTCACCAGAAAGCCGTCTCTGGCAAGCAGGGCCGCCAATAGTGTGCCAGGCTCAGACTCTCGCAGCGCAGTCGCCGATGCCGCCAGCATCCGATGCTAGCAGCCGCCAGCCAGCGCTGGCGGCATCGGATGATCTGACTCGCTTGCTCGAAGCTTACTGGCACGGCCGCGCCTTGGCAAACGCCTTTGTCCCGCATAGCATTGCAGTAGCCTTGACGTAATTCGGCAATGCAGCTGCTGCGCACAGGATTGCCGTGCTGCACGCCATTCAGCAGCTGGTGGGCGCCATTTCGCCCCTCAATGTGCTCGAAGTGCGAGCTGAGGTGCGACAACATGTTGGCCAGGGACGAGGGCGCAGCGACGCGCTCACCTGTCGAGAGTTCCGAGCCCGTGTGCTTCGGCAGCTAGTGCATGGTCACGTAGGCCAGCAGCGCCTCCGGCGAACAGGTGGTCAGGCTGCAGTGACGAGAAGCGAGCCACTGCTGCAGCTCTGCAGCATGCCGTTCCCGAGCTGCAGCGGTGGCAGGCTGCACAGCTTGCGCCATGAAAGCAGCCGCCGCCTTTAGGCCTGCTGTGAATGTCTGCTGGGCCGCCTGCAGGCTGACGGACTGGCAAGCAGCGGTCGCCTCCGCAGAGGCTGGCCGCCGATCGGCGCATTGCGGCATCGTGCGAGCCACAGCACCTGCGAGTCTGGCTCGCGAGCCAGACTCGCAGGTGCTGTGGCTCGCACGATGCCGCAATGCGCCGATCGGCGGCCAGCCTCTGCGGAGGCGACCGCTGCTTGCCAGTCCGTCAGCCTGCAGGCGGCCCAGCAGACATTCACAGCAGGCCTAAAGGCGGCGGCTGCTTTCATGGCGCAAGCTGTGCAGCCTGCCACCGCTGCAGCTCGGGAACGGCATGCTGCAGAGCTGCAGCAGTGGCTCGCTTCTCGTCACTGCAGCCTGACCACCTGTTCGCCGGAGGCGCTGCTGGCCTACGTGACCATGCACTAGCTGCCGAAGCACACGGGCTCGGAACTCTCGACAGGTGAGCGCGTCGCTGCGCCCTCGTCCCTGGCCAACATGTTGTCGCACCTCAGCTCGCACTTCGAGCACATTGAGGGGCGAAATGGCGCCCACCAGCTGCTGAATGGCGTGCAGCACGGCAATCCTGTGCGCAGCAGCTGCATTGCCGAATTACGTCAAGGCTACTGCAATGCTATGCGGGACAAAGGCGTTTGCCAAGGCGCGGCCGTGCCAGTAAGCTTCGAGCAAGCGAGTCAGATCATCCGATGCCGCCAGCGCTGGCTGGCGGCTGCTAGCATCGGATGCTGGCGGCATCGGCGACTGCGCTGCGAGAGTCTGAGCCTGGCACACTATTGGCGGCCCTGCTTGCCAGAGACGGCTTTCTGGTGAGCCTGCTGTGGCATACCGCACTCAGAGGCGATAATGCTGCCCGCCTGAGGGATGTGGACTTCATCACTCCCGGTGGCGAGCCCGCCTGCTCTCAGCTGTGGTCTGCAGGCCGCAGTGGCGGCGAGCTGGAGCCTGATCGTCTGTACTTCTTCAGACCCGATGGCACCAAAACGTGGCGGGCCAACATCAGCCGTGTGCCCATCAAGGTGCTCGTTGAATGCGAGCAGGAACTGTGCTGTGCATGGTGGCTGCAGCAGTGTGGCCTGCAGTATGCAGCGTTTGCAATGAAGATTTTTACCCGACCACTGCAACGCAATCGCCTCGCTTTTGCTGACAAGCCAATGCATTGGACATTAATGTCCAGCTCCAGCATTAACCAGATGCTGAAGACCAGGCAAGAGCAATTCAACGTCGGCGGCGCCCCATGGCTTCAGAAGGGGCCGCCTGCAGCAGATGGCGCGTAAACAGCGGAGCCAGCGCCACCGCAGGTGCAAACGATAGCATAAGCCCTGCCAGCTGGGCTATCTGTCGGGACGAGCAATGCTGCCGCTGCAGGAATGCCGCAGCAGCCCGCTTGTATCTAGCTATCTTGTCTGCTGGCACCACAAAGCGCAGCTGCTGCGAGTCCACGATAAGGCCGAGAAACTGCTGAACTGGCACAAGGCTGCACTTTTCAATGCTGAGAAAGAATCCTAGATCTATTTGCAACTTTGCTGCATACAGCAGCACATTCTGACCTTGCCCTGGGCCTGGCTTCTAAATGCCGACTGTGTATCGTCTATCATGGTCGTTAATCTCTCACTCGCGAGCTGGCCCCCTCTCAGGGGGCGCAGCACCTCTCCCATCATGTAGGTGTAACCTTCGCAATCTCTTTTGCTGAAATGCCAAGTGGTGCCTAATCAGGGCATAAGTCGCAGGTGAACATTAACATCGCGCGCGGAAAGTCACAGCAAGCGCGGCACAGCTGTGCGAGCAGCGTCGCACACGCTGCTGGCAACCGTCTGAGCTTTTTGCACCGGAGAGGCTTTCAAAGCTTTTCCCACCCACCCGCCCCTTTGAAAGGGTTTCTCTACGACGCAGTTACCGATTCGGAAGGTTTGCAACTCACCGGCGCGCTGTCCGCGTCGCGGCACCTCGAATCTCCGTTGTGCCGGTGCGCGTCCGACGCCACCTCAGCGCCTGCGTCGAGATTCCCGGGGGTGATGTTTAGGTTTCTACAATGACCTTCAATCCAGGCCGACTCCTAATGGCTAAACAGCTCAGCCTAATGCCCAGCAGTATGGCAAAAGAGATTGGCCTCGAATGGCAGACTGGCCTGGGACACGTCTGGCGGGGACCAATCTACATCGTGGACGGTGGAGTGTGTGTGCTGTATGTCCTGTGTGGCTTGAAGAGCGAGTTGCAACAGAACTCAATTTCCCCGGCGCATCGGCCGAGGCTCGGCGCGGAATCGGCCGCTGCAGCCGTTATGGAACGGCCGTTCTGCAGCCGTTCTTGACCGCCGTATTTGCCGCCTTGGACACGCCAACGTCGAATCGGGCTCGAGCTTGTTGGCATCAATCTGCAATTTTGACCTCGGCTGTTGGCCGAAGACAGCCTCTCTAGCGTCTGGTCTCGATCGTAGCGCTTGAATGGCCGCAACGCCTCACCTCAGGCGACCGACGCACGACGAAAAGAACCCTGCTGTGCATGTGCGATGACCAAGCCAGGAGGCTTTCGCTTGTCCACCCTGTTGCAGGCGGATAGGGCTGCCCAGTCCAGGCGACACGTGACGGCCGCCTGGCTGATACTGCCCCTACTGCTGGGCGGAGCCGTTGTGCTGCTGTTCAGGGCAGGCTCTGCACACTCCCACCGCTACTGGCGCCGCAGCAGCGACGGCGGCAGCCGCTCGCCGCTGCAGAAGTACCTTGCGAAGGAAGCACAGCAAGCTGCCAATGCCACCAATGCAGCACAAAATAATGACGGCAATGCGCTTCTAGGGCAGGCGCCCTGCAGTCCCGTGATGGCGCCGAAGCCACCAGATCGCTTCTGCATTGCCGTGTGCCATATCTCCCCCATGGTGGGTGCGTCATCTTTCTGCAAGGGCGGTCTCTGCAAGGGCATGCGTGCAGGGCACCCATCAGCGATGACGCGCGCAAGCAAGCTCACACGCTGTTGACGACTGGGCCATCTCACAAAGCGTCGAAGCTACAGCAAGCAGCCCATCTGCTTTGGGGCGCTGACGTCCTGATGTATGAACGATATGTGGTGCAGGTGGCCCAAGCCATGCGCAGCTGGCGGCAAAAGTGGACACCCTGGAGCAGCAGCGGCTGCTCAAGGCCATGCTGTATTGGAAGCACTCGCGCCCCGTCTTCAGTGCGCCGCCATTGTATGGAACCTTGACGTCTGATGAGACATACCTGGTGGTGCCTGCCTGTTGCGAATCTGCGCTGCGCCCTGGACAGGATGGTCGGGTGCAGTGCCGGCTCATCCGCATCTGCCTGCCAGTGTGGCTTTCAGGTTTTGTCTTGAGACGCACATGGGTCACAGGACACATGACTCAGACTCTATCACTGGGCGCTTGGTTGACCCGCACCCTGGATCCTGATGGCAGCCTGTTAACAGCAACGCAACGTTGCGTATGGCTGCAGAGCCAACGGCCATGCCCTTCTGGCCTGTCCGAACGGACAAAGAGCGATTCATCACCTTCGAGCAGGACTCTGGAAGCCTGGACCACGGCCGCCTGCAGGTGCTTTGGAATCTGACATTTGGAAACCCAGACTGCGCAGCTGCACCCTCGCTGTCAGACTACTGCAGGAATGCCGTGGAAGCTGCGGCCTGCCACGGATGCGGCCGTCACACGCAGGCATGGGGTTTGAGGTTCAAAACACCTTACACCTTAAACTTTCAACGATTCGCCCCAACGGTAGAGGTTCCGGTCGTCATGGCCGCCGCCCTTGGCCCCACGCCGTGTCTCTTAACTCGTAAGTTCTCCACGTATGCAGCAGTAGTCAGTGTCTCAAGGCTTTGTTTGCCGCCGCCAGGTGGAAGTGCTGGTCATCATGGCCGCCACATTTGGTCGCACGCTGGTGCTGCCAGGGCACCTGGATGAGCCCCGGGCGGCGGATGCGCCTGGCGCCGGCTTTGCGGATGTGTGGGACTGGGAGGCACTGCGAAGCTGGAATCCTGTCTGCAGCATGCAGCAGTACGGAAGGTGCGCTGTTTTCAGCAAAAAAGGCAATGCAATGTCCGTCTGGTTGACCCGGCGCACTTTCGGCAGATGCCGGTCTGCAGCACGCAGGAGTACCTGTATGCATCTCGGAAGCACACATCTTCATTGACGCGCCCCGATTTTTGCCTGCCCTTGTGCAATTGTGAGCATATGCATGCGGAGTTTGTGGAGTATCAAGCAGCAGGTTCTTTGTTGTCATGCTGTGGCGTGCCAACACCCGAACGTTCAGCTACCATGATGTCACAGTGTTTATGATTATCGACACGGCTTTGCGTTTGACCATCTGGGCAGCTCACATTCATGCACGTGCTCAAGCATGTCCTGGCCGCGTTGTTGACAAGCCGGTGCTACGGTGGGGTGCCCCAGGGGCGTGCCCCGCGAAAACCTCGTACGCAGCAGGCGGCAGGCAGTGCAGATATTCCTGCATGGCGCCGACAACGCGACTGTGAGCCCCGCCTGGAGCGCCGCCGACGACTGCTTTCCGGTGTGCTGCCGCAAAGCTGGCTTTTCAGATCGCTTCTCAGAGGTGAAGCACGGATGCGATGCTCTAGACGCCTAACGTTGTCAGTGTGTTGCTATGGGTTTGCGATCCACCTCTGCGCGTCTGCCGGCCATCCACAGGCATCGTGACACAGCTCTTGGACGGCTACAAGGTGAGGGACTACCTGCTGCATCGAAATTTCAAAACTTGATTCAGTCGCTCTCTGCACGCGCTGGCAGGTGCCCGACAGGCTGACAGCTGGGGCGTGGGGCCGCGAAGAGCCCACCCCCTGCAGCAGTTCTGCGGCCAGTCTGCCGACATCGTCGCCTACACCCCTGACCTGCAGGAGGTGAGTCGTGAGGTTTCCCCTGTCCTCCCTTTCTGCCGTTGTGTCAGCGCAACACCACATGATCGTTCCCTGCTCACCAGATGCATAGCCTGTGCGCCTTGCCACAGCCGCTGCCTCCTTCCTGCAGCCCACCCTGCAGCGCGGCTTGCACCGCACCTTGGAGCCCCTGGGCCTCGGGCCAATGTCGCCTTGCACAGCATTCGCCGGCTATCCAGTGTGGGTTTGCTGCTGAGGCGCTGCTCCCGATACCGAGGCTCCGCTTCCGCTGCTGCAGGCTCAGACGCTGCACTTCTGGGAGGACGAAGCCAAGCAGCAGCGCCTGTTTGGCCACCAAGCCGGTTTCTGGTGCGCCGAATCGAAATGGAATTCTCGAACAAACTCGATATACACCCGTGATCGATTTCAGAACTGACTCTGGTCGGCATTGTTGATGCACATGGCGCCGCCAGGATGCCGCTGGTGACTCCTGTTTCAGCTCTGCCGCCACCTCCTGTCCAGTGTCTCTACAATTGTGCATCTGACGCCACCAGTGAGGCGCATCACTACAGCGTTCGACGGGCAGTCCTTCTTGTGACAGCAGCGTGTGCACCAGCCCAGCTCCCTGCCTGTCTCTGGCATTTTCGTACCCACAAAGCCTGAACCTGCCAACAGCCAGCGAAGTGCCGAATGGCTGCCGATGCAGGTTTTGGCCCAGCCTACCATGACGGGACCATTACAACGCGGCGCTGCGGGACCACCTCCACTACAGGGAGGCCGTCTTCGCCAATGCCTCCAAGGTGCGCTGTTCACGCTCATGATGGAAGCAGCCACGGTATCAAACGACATGTATTGTCTAAGTGCTCACCAAATAAATCAACTTGCGGCCAGTTGCTTATAAGCAAGCTAATTAATGCATCGACTGGAATTGGAAATCAGGCACGCGGCACGCATGACATAGACCCAGCTACAACCACGGCTTCTCTGTTGGTCATACCCGATCCAACGCCATCCCCACCGAGCGAGCTGCTGTGCCTGTATGCAAGGTCCTCCACGCGGTGCAGAAGCAGTACTCCAAGGCGTTTACGAGCATTGCTGCAGTGCACGACGACCCTTCCGCTGCCGCCGGACGCTTTGTGCAGTATTCCATCAGCCCAGAAGCACTGCGGGACCGGATGAAGCAGGTGGGCAAGCGTTGCAAAATAGCGCACCCTGCTGCATACGGCTGCCGGCTTGCAGCGGGACGGCTGCCGCAGCAGCTGCTGCTGCCCAATTTCAAGCAGAGTCGTGACACTGAACACACCTGCGTGGATTGCATCTGAGCTCCCTGTTCACATGGTGTCCAGCCCCGCCCAGAAGCAGGGTTGACACGTCCACATGGAACTTCCTGCCGCTTCTCCTCTTAAACCGCGGTCACCCTTCGTCACTTTGAGGGATATGCAAAGCGCTCCATAAAGAACCAATTATTGCGCAGGCCCTGGAGCCTCTGGGAGGCCCCAAGGCGGTGGTGTGGCTGTCCTTCGGCCCCGCAGGCTACAACGCCAGCCGCTGGTCGGCTGCTCGGGCAAACTTTCCGCTTGTCAACAGCCTGGAAACCATGGCGCCGCAGGTGCTCCCCGGGCTGCCGCCCGCCTACGCCGGCCCCATCAACCAGGCGCGATTTGGTGTCTTAACACTTCCAACGAAAGTTGTCATTGGCCCTTGACGACCCTCACGCCGCAGGCGCTCCCCGGACTGCCGCCCGCCTACGCCGGCCCCGTCAATCATGCGCGCTTGTTTGATTTCAGGTTCAGGGTGATTGAAGTCAGAACAGAGCCCCAGAGCAGCCTGGAGACCATGGCGCCGCAGGTGCTGCCGGGGCTGCCGCCCGCCTACGCCGGCTCCATCAACCAGGCGCACTTCCTTGTTTCCACATTGAATTGAGCCAAAGTAATCATGCTTGACGCGATTGCGCCATGGGTACTACCGGGGCTGCCGCCCGCCCACACCGGTCCCATCAGCCAGGCGCGCTTTTTTGCTTTCATTTTGAATCAGTTCCCACCCTGAACACGTCATGCAGATTGTTGCAGCCATCGCGCCAGACATGCTGCCATGGCTGCCGCCTGCGCACGTCAGCTCCATCAACCTGGCGCGCTTTCTTGGTTTTCAGTTGAAGTTTAGTATGCTATGCGGCTTGACGCCGTCGCGCCATGCTGCCAGGCGCCTTTCGTGCGTGCGCAATTTGTTTTGCCCCTGCTCTACTGTGCAAGATGTTTCGGTGGAAGTACAGACAGAACATTGGTCCGGACAGGCACTCGCTGGTCATGATTCGCATGTGGGCACAGCTGAAAGCTGCATGCTGCTTGCTGCACAGCCATTTGTACAGCTCAGCACTTGGACTTTGCGGGTCATAACTAACGTGGATGTGGCGAACTATAGTTCGCATTAGCTAATATCTACACTAATGTCGCGTGGCCGACTCGTAGGTGATCTGCAGCCTGGCGGGACGTTTCCTGGGCACCTATGGATCGCCCTTCACAGCGTACATCCACCGCCTGCGCGGCTACCACTTCAAGGAGCTGGTCCCGGACAAGGTGATCAATACACCATTGAGAGATAGTCAGGTCTGCATTTTGTCGGTTCGGGGTACAGAAGGCCTTCATATATATGTTTTGCCGCAGCCCCGCAGAATTTGCAGAGGAAGCGTTCAGCAATGACAAGCTGCATGTGCAGCCGCCGAGGGGGTGGCCATTTACTCCACTGACAGCCATGATGCCTCGTCAGTTGCTCGCAGCTCCACTTCTGTGGCAGCTGACTTTGACGCTGAGCCATCACAATTCGACTTGGTCACTATTTGCAGGCCATGTTCTTCACCAATTTCCCAACGGGCAAGGACGCATACACGGCATCGCTGAAAACCCCAGCGGCGCAAATACAGGGCGCTTGGTGGCAGGCGGATGCGCTTCACGGCCGGCAGCAGGAGGGCGAGCCTCTGTGGGGCCGCGAGTTTTCACTGACATGGGAATTCTCACCGGGCATCTGGTAGTCTTGGCCGCTGTCAGCGGCTGAGGGCAGGCCCTGCCCTCATCTGGGATGAGGAAAGCTGCTGGAGCAGGAGCGCCAGCACTGCTGGGAAGTATAGAAGCATAAGATGCAGACCTGAGCTGAGCATGCAAATGGCGGCGGTGGTCAGCCCTGCTGCCCCTCAGTCGAATGCACGATGGTACTTGAACAGCGAAGGCGATGCCCATTGGAAAGAGATGAGTTGCCATGGTGTAACACGGCTAGCAACCTCTAGTGGGGATGGCGTGCTGTTAAACATTTGTTCAACACTCGCATGTACCGGTGGGAAGCCTACCGCACATCGATGCGTCCTATCCAGTCGGGCACTGTACCCTTGTCGCCCTTGTCGCCCTTCTGGGCCGAAAAGGCCTCCCTTGGCCGACGAAGGCCATCACGGCCTTGAAGTTCGCCAAGTGTCGCCTCTTACACAGCTTCCGTGCCTCGGCTCCTGGGCAGTCCAAGAAATCTGCGAGGCGTTCCTTTGGCTCGTGCGGCGCACGGTCCGTGCGACACTTGCACAGTTATCAGCAACTTGCCTCACCGCCTGCCACTCATAGGGCTTCGTTCTGCGTTTCCTGCAGAAATTTTACGGGGCCAAAGGCAGGGAGCGACGACACCGCAAACAACCGCTGGCAGCCGACATGAAATCCGCCGTATTTTCCGTCGTCCTGGTGCTGGTCCTTCTCTGTGCTGGTGTGCGTCCGTGTTCAGCTTTCCTCTTTGCATGCAAAAATTGCAAAGGTCGTGTGTGCGAGGGACGGCTGCATCACCGGCCGTCGTCACTACCTGGGTACCATCCGGCACGCAATCAATCGGGACAAAGTGAACTGATTTAGGACGACGGACTGCAACGCTGTCAGAAATGAAGGCTGCTGGCGTCGTTGTCGTTTCACTGTCGTCGTTCCACTTCCACTGATGCTCTACCTACTATCAGCGTCCAAATTCCGCTAGGTTCTAGACGCTATCTGCGGTACAGCCGAAGCTATCAGCATGTGGCAAACCAGCGACGCAGCCATGATCATATGAGGCTCGAAATAGTGGCCGCCGATCGTTCGCAAACTCTCGGCCGGGGTTGTAGCTTCGCCCATTTTTGCGCAGCCTCGAGACGCGATTAGTCAGCTGTCAGCTCGCCGATCGAACTGGGGCCAAATTGCACTGCGGGGGCCCGGCAACACAAACGAGTCGAGGCCACCAGCTGCATGCAGCCGGCTCAAAGCAAGATCGAGATCACCAATGCTGAAAGCTAAACCCTCGTCCCTGGCTGCCTTGCAGGCCCAGCGTCAGCGAGGAGCAGCAGACTCATCGGCAGCAGGACGCTGGCGTCCGCAGCTGCCTCCGGGGCGGCTTCGACACCCACCTCCTCGGCGGCGGCGGCAGGTGATTGCTGGCACGCGTTCTATCAGTTTCACTCCCGCCCGTTGTTGATGCTTTCCATTTGCATCACCAAAAGCAGACCGCGTTCAAGGGTTTCGCATGCTGCTGATGAGTGAACAAGGATGAGACACTAGGATGCGCGCGATTGTGGAAACACCTGCCTGTGCTGCTTCGTACACAGCTGCCGCTGCTGGTGGCGCTGCGTCGTCGGCCGCCGCTGCCGGAGACGCGGCGGCTGCAGCTGCGGCGGCGGCCGGCTCCCCTGCACGTGCGCGTCTTCGAAACCTTGACCGATCTGCAATGTGCATGCCTTCGGACTACTACCTGTTGCACCGTTCACACTGCACGGCAACAATGTGGGCCCCTCCTTCCTTGAAATGCGACAACAGGCATGTTTGTTGAACCATGTGCACATTCCATCCCGCTGAATCTGCAAATCTGGCTTTGAAGCCACGATGACACGATTGTACTAGCTCTGCCAGAGTTCCACGCCATGATGTCGCATATGCGCTGACAGAATGCATACGTCGGAAATCAGCTGCCATGCAAATCACAGTTCCTGAGTATCGTTTTTCCGCAGCCGCGCCCGCACCCGGCGTCACCCTCATCCCCACTGATCCGACGCCAAAGAAGACCCTCATTGAGCCCAAGAAGACTGTGCGCTATGGCTTCACTCAGCCACGATGAACCTGAGGGCAACTGACCTGAAAATAAGGCTGTTCATCATGCAGCAGCACCAATACAAGATGTGCGCGCAAAGCCACATGCACAGCTCGTGAGCAGTCCCGTCTCGGCTGCAGGTGCTGATCGCCGAGGTGCCAGCACCTGAACCAGCTCCCGTTGAGGAGATTATTCTGCTTATCCAGCCCGCCATCGCCTTCCAGCTCGCCTCGACTTCCGCAGTCGCGGCAGGCGCCCCGGCCGCCGCTGCTGCTGCCGCCGGCACAGGTGCGCAGCAGCTCTTCTGCCACACCTTGAATTGTCTGCAGCACCTTTGACAGCGATCTCCAACCATTTAGTGGGGTGTATGGATTGTGACAGACCAGTCAGAAGTACCATGCCTGTTGAAGCACCTTTTTTTCCCCATTGGTGTTGTCTGCTTCTGCATACCAGCTCGGGCGGTCCTCGTGATATGCTCATCGTCTTACGTGTCTGCCATGTAAGAAATCCGCTCGAATCAGAAACCCTTGTAATGATGCCGTGTGCCTGTTCTGCAGCGGCTGCTGCCGCTGCTGCCGCTGGCGGCTCGGCCGCTGCCGCCGCGGCCGCAGGCTCTGCTGCTGCCGCCGCCGCCGCCGCCGGTGGCTCCGCAGCAGCTGCCGCCGCTGCTGGCTCTGCCGCTGCCGCCGCCGCTGCCGCTGGCGGCTCTGCCGCAGCCGCCGCCGCCGCCGGCTCTGCTGCCGCCGCCGCTGCCGCCGCTTCCGATGGATCTGCTGCGGCCGCCGCTGCTGCTGGTGGCGCTGCTGCCGCCGCTGCTGCAGCTGGTGGATCTGCTGCCGCCGCCGCAGCCGCCGGTGGCGCTGCCGCTGCAGCTGCTGCCAGTGGCGGCTCAGCAGGTCCTTTGCTGTAATTGACGTATCCGCATCTGCTTGCGTATCGCGCGTTGCCGCAGCTCATGCCATGACCTTGAAGGGATCATCCACGTCGTCCGTCTGGGCACATCTTTGTGTGTATACGTAGCTAACAGAGGGTGCTTTCTCTAAGCGTCGGCGTTTCAATGCAGCTGCTGCCGCCGCTGCTGGCGCTGCCGCCGCCGCCGCCGCTGCCAGTGGTGAGTTTTTCACACCCCTCTGTGCCAACCTCACTCTGTGCCGATGTGATGTTGTCGTCCCCGCAGCTTTTATCCATGTTTAACGCAACGAACTGAAGAATAGTAGACCCGCCTCTGCTGTGATGCATGCATCGTCTTCCACAGGACCACCTCTCCTCCGATGCATGCACCTCCACCTCTCATACGCTCATTTCCGATGCAGGATCTTCCGCCGCCGCCGCGGCCGCCGCTGGCAGCGCCGCCGCGGCTGCCGCCGCCGGTGGTTCATCTGCTGCAGGCTCCGCCGCCGCAGGCGGCAGCGCCGCGACCTCGGGCAGCACATCCGCCGGCACCCCCACCTAAACAATATACTGTCACGATGGAAGCCTACACAGCCTGCTTGCTTGATGAAATGAGGCGCCGGCAGCCCTCCCTTTGCGCATTGGACGCATTGGCAGCCGAGAATCTGCAACGAGAACGCATGTGGAGAGGGCGCCACAGTGCGCCACGGCGCGATTGATCAGCTAGCCGCCCGCTCGGCTGAAATGCGTGGGCTCTTTGGGCAGCAAGCGACCGACTTCAGAACTCAGAAGCACTGACCGTTTGTGTGGACGGCTTGGGTACTTCACATGTTGTGAGACTCGTCGTCTGCTTCATTGTTCCACCAGCACTGCTTGCGCGACCTTCGCTGCACCTGGCTGTTCGAATCATCTGCGCGACTGCCTGTAATAACTCAGCGCACGTGCTGCGCCAGATTATAAACAATTATTGTTGAATTGCCAGGACGGATGCGCAGTCTCGGCTTCGATTTTCTCTGCCGCTGCAGCCAATGTCGCTTTCTGTCCTGTCGCCTCCTCTGAAGCCATCATACGTAAAAGTGATCTGATCGCACTTTGCTCTGGATCATAATCAGTGAAGAGTGGACATGCCGCTGCAGCACCATAAATTCCTCGCAAAGTCACAGCATATGCAATTCCTGAGGTTGCAGCACGTAGAAGCTCCCCACACAACAATATAATGCCCAATAGAGAGAGTGTCCCCTGCCTCCTTGCTATTCGCACTCGCACAGCTTCAGCCGACAACGATCAATTGTGCCACCTTGTGTTCCTGTGCGCCGCACGCTCCAGACAAGCGCACTGATTATGCCTCGGCACAAGCAAGACTCAGCAGCTGCCGCCAAGCAAGGGGCGCCCCCTGCCGCTGACGCACCAATGGGGACAGCAGCCCCTTTCGCATCGGCTCCCTCATGCCTCAATCTGCTCGTCGACCTTGATGTGTATGTATTCGATCGGACATGTGCTGCGGCCTGCCAGAGTGGAGGTTCGGCTGGTTTGGCAATTGCGCGGTATTCATCATGCCGCCTGTGCAGGTGAAAGGTCTGATGCATCCTCTACTGCCACGGTGCCTTGCCCATTTCCGATGGCGGGATACACAATTTTATATGTGTGCTATGCGCAGAACTTTTCAATGCTTTATGTTCGCTTTGTACTACCACAAATGCCAGAATCTGGGCGCGCTGGTGTGTGGCAGCTGCAGCAGTCAGCCTGGGCGCGCCAGCAGACTACGGATTGCACATCTATTTGCATATGCATATGCATGCATGCGCGTGCGCTGCCAGGATCGATATGCCAAACCGTGCTCGGCACACAGTGCACGTAGTGTGTCCAACTCATGACGCACTTTGAAATGAAGGGTGAGAGGATCTCAGGCTGACACTGTGGCAAAGGGCATTTGGCTTGCACCTCCAGAAGTACTTAGCTGACGCGGAGCAGCGCAGAAATGTCACACTGCGCCACATGTGTCAGCGTTGCTCAGTGAACATCTTCTGGAGGTGCACCTTAGCCCCTGCCTTCGCTGCTGCCGACGGTACAGGGCAGCGCCAAATGAGGCCCGCATGTGTTGGCATGTATGTGCACCTGCTTGAGCTAAAGCCCCAAAGCACTGCCGACAATGTCAACGCCGACAACGTGCATCCATTTGCGTATACACTCAAAAAAGTGATGCACCCACTCAGGTGCAATGCATTGAGACTTGTTTGTGAAGGTATGATTTGCACGGCAGCTCCTCCGGCAACTATAGCAGCACCACGAAATTCGCAGATGTCAGCAGATTGACGGGCCTTGTTGGATCTGGGGGCGAACACAGCCGAGTCAACAGACCATTTTGTCGACAGCCTGCCGCTGGCCGAATTTTCGGCGGCGTTGGCTGCAGTGCATCTGGCATGCGAGTGCTGCATCCATGGCAGCTGCCTTGATTCAAACACGGTTGCAGCAACTTAATTGCAATTTGCTTCTCCGAGAGAGAGAGAGATATTACACTGTCCCAGCCTCACTCAGGCTGATTAGTGTTCATAAAGGTCAAAACTGAGCACCCCAAATCGGTCAAACCCTGGTGAAAAGGAGTTGCTGCGTTAACTCTGCCGCTG
>JAABUM010002219.1_pt1 | contig 26603 bp, 30 predicted proteins | sample 5559161 | NCBI WGS metagenome assembly JAABUM01 (sample SAMN10711868, study PRJNA513369) | rock metagenome | isolation source: Antarctica rocks | place: Antarctica: Victoria Land, Siegfried Peak nord
AAACCCATCTGGGCCAGCGGTCATGCAGCCGCGTCAAAGGCCGGACACATGACCGCACTCGTTCCGTGAGCCAGATCAAACAAACCCCTTGCGCTCCAGGGGCCGTCCACACATGCACCACGCTAACTTAAGGCCGACGCTCATTCCCCCGTCCGCCATGACGACGGCACCGACGATGTAGCTGGCCCGGTCCGAGGCGAGGAACGCGATGACCTCCGCAATCTCCTCCGGCTGCGCTGCCCGCCTGATCGGGGCGTTCTTGCCGTGTTCGGCCAGGAAACCCGGGCCGTCATCATGGATTTGGTTGAGGATGTTCGTCACCACGTCACCGGACCCCACTGCGTTGACGCGGATGCCGTGCTCGATCGCTTCGAGGGACAGTGCCCGCGTGAGCTGGGCAAGCGCACCCTTTGAGGCTGCATAGGCAGCGATCGTCGGGAAAGGGGTCATCAGGAATGCCGTGATACGCCGTACTTGGGTCGAGAGCGGACCGTCATCGCAAGGTGCCCGCCTGGGATTGGTTTGGCGGACACCATCAGCCCTGGCCGCCGCTCAAGGCTCGGGGCGATCAGATGGCCAAATTGCACAGCTTTGCGGTTATTGGGCCTAAACGTCCGTTATCGGTCGTCTCCGGACGTGCTGGTTGTGTCCGCCGGGGTTGGATTTGGCTAAGCCGATAAGTACGCGCCCAGCAGCGGATAATTGCAAGCCGCTACAGCTACTTGGCCCGCAGCAGCACAAGCAGCGGGTCGATTATGTCCAGCACAGACAGCACAGCTGCTCGTTGGGCATCGGGGGTGGTGGGCGCGTCGAACTCTGCGACTTCAAGGCCGATAATCTCGTTGTTGGCTGCGAACTGCGCCAGGATTTCCTTGAGTTCTTGGGGTGTGGGTCCGCCGGAAACCCGGTAATCGGGATCGATCCCTGGAAACGTCGCCGGATCAAGAACGTCGCAATCGATGTGAACCCAGACGGGATCGCGGCCCACGGCCTGTAGCACACGCTCAGCAAGGCCCGGCCCCGGCGCCAGCACCTTTGCCCCTGCTTGCGCTAGCAGCTCGGCTTCGGGAGGGTCCAAGTCCCGGGCACCCGCCAGCACCAACCGGTCAGGTTGCATGTCGCCGCCGAACCCAGTGTGCCAGTAACCACTGGCGCCCGTGAGCGTGATGCCGCCGAGGTAGGCCGTGGTTGTGGTTTCAGGCGTGTTGAAATCGCCATGGGCGTCGAACCACACGATCCAGGCTTCTGGCCGACGTCGGTGAACAGCAGCGGCCGTGCCTATGCTTGTAGCGCATTCGCTGAGGAACATCATGGGAAACTGGCCGGCTTCGAAAGCCGCCTCCGTGTGTTCGGTCGCGCTGGCGATCAGCGGCCTGGCTTCAGCCAGGTCAAAGGTCCAGTGGCTCCGCTTAGGGGCACTCGGCTCGCCGAAGATCGCCGGTTCGACTTGCAATTCGAGGCCCACAGCTCGGGCCAGCAGGCCCGCACCGATCATGCCGCCTGGGCTCATGTCGGAAACCCGCCCCTGCACGGCACCCAGGCGAACGGGGAACGTGCCGGGAGGAACTGCCCCGGATTTCACGGACGGCACCGATGAGGGTCTTGGCATTTGGCATTCCCGGAGTGCGTTGGATACTCTGGATCCAATCTGTTCATGGCAAGGCCTACCGGCGAATGATCCATCGCGTCAAGCGTGCTGTTTGCTGCTTACGGTGCGGATGGGCTTCAAGTTCGGGCAGGACCGGACCAAGCAGGCAGGAGGCAGGGATGGACGACTTGCAAGCGATTGCGGCCCGGTCACGCGGCCGGTTCAAGACGGCCGCGGCGACCGTGACCGACGGGCTTCGGGAGGCAATCGTGCGAGGCGTGCTGGCCGCCAACGCACCACTGCGTCAGGAGGAACTGGCGCTCGCCTTTGGGGTCAGCCGAATGCCCGTGCGGGAAGCGCTGCGGCAGTTGGAGGCAGAAGGTTTTCTTATGTCCGTCCCACACCGGGGGGCGGTGGTGGCGGAACTTTCGCCGGATGAGGCGCGAGAGATCGACCGCATCCGGGCCGCGCTGGAGGTGTTGGCTTTGAGGCTCTCGTTGCCCAATCTTCTGGATCACGAGATCGATGCGGCCGCAGCCGTTCTTGAGCACATGGATGTGCCCGGGGGCGCTACAGCGTGGACCGCCCTCAACGAGGAGTTCCACACGAAGCTGTATGTCAGAGCTGGGTCGCCGAGGCTGCTTGGCTTGATCGCATCGCAGTATGCGAGCCTCGCGCGCTACACCGACCTTCACTTGCGTGTCATCGATTACCAGGCGCAGGCACAAGAGCATCGTTCACTGGTGTGCCTGTGCCGGAACCGGGATCTCGGGGCGGCCGAGCAGCTTCTCGCGGCACACATCCGTCAAAGCGGGGAGGAGTTCGCGACGTTCTTTGAGAAGCTCCGCTCCGACGTGCAAACAAGCTCGGATTAGGATTGTCCCTACCAGAGGCGTAAGCGATCTTCACGCAGCGTAGCTTCATGGCTCTGGAAGCCGCAAAACAGGGCTGACCACTGCCGGACCTGTCACGACGAAGCAGGTTGGCGCTTGGCCGCTCCTTCGCTCAGCTACCCACGTCGGAACCAGACTGTGCCACTTCGTCAAACGCCCCGACACCGTTGGCGAATTCAGAATTGACTGTTTGTTCACGGCAGCGCCGATGTAGTGGGCCCCGCTTCAACATCATTGAGAACGGGTCTCCTCAGCTTCCTGACACACATCAGTAATGGAAGCTCTTGATGGTGGCTTCCTTGACGGTGCGGTTCATGCGTTCGGCTTGGCCGTTGATCCAAGGGTGGTATGGCTTGGTCAGCTTGTGCTTGATCCCGTGCTCATTGCAGACGCGGTCGAAGACGTGGGCGCCGAGGTATCGTCTGGTTGGCCCGTTGCGGTTCTTGGGCAGGTCGGCGAATGCCATGCCGTTGTCGGTCAGCACGGTGTGAATGGCATACGGGAAGGCCGCGACCGCGCCGCGCAGGAACTCGGCCCCGTTCATCTTTCCAGCGTCGTCGCGGAACTCGACATAGGTGAACTTGGACACGCGGTCGATGGCGAGGAACATGTTGAGCTTACTCCCAGCCAGGCGCAGTTCACTGATGTCGATGTGCACATAGCCCATGGCTGCAGCGGCGAACTTGCCTCGCTCCGACGCTTTGTCCGGGTTTTCGGGCAACCGGGAGATGCCGTGCCGTTCCAGGCATCGGTGCAAGCTGGAGCGGGTCAGCCTTGGGATGCTGTCGCGTAAGCAGCCGAGCACGTCGTCGAGGGCAGAAGCGTTCGGCGTCGGAATTCGGCTCATCTGCAGCCTCGGTGCAGGTCATTATCATGCAGCACAGACTAGGCGTGCTCTGAGCAGGTCGAGCTTTGCCCGCCCGTAGCTTTGGCGTTTGACCAGCTTCAGCCGGGTGACCTGTCCCTCGACCTGGCCGCTGCTCCAGGGCAGCATCAGAGCTGCGCGCACCGCCTGCTCGTCTTGACGCAGACCGGCGGCGAAACCCTGCAACTCGCTGTTTCCGGCATCAGCCAGCCAAGGGGTGAGCGCATCCGCAGAGCGGGCGCGGACCAGGGCACCAAAGCGAAGGGCGAGGTCACGAGCCACGGCCAGCGCTGGCGACAGCGCGACCAGCCGCTCGACATAGGCGCGGTCCGGATCTGCAAGCGACGGCAGGTCAGCCGTGAGCATCCGGGCCGCGCGTCGCGCCGGGTATGCCGCAGGCCGAGAAGGGGGTTGCACAGCCGGGATTGCTGCTGGTCCGGACTGTCCTTCCACTGCCGCCAGCCTTTGCCGGTTGGCCCACTCGGTGACGACCCGCATCCCACCTTTGAACCCGGCATCGCGCAGCTCCCGCCAGAGCCGGGCGCCGTTGCGGCAGCCCTCGGCCCAGCGCCGTTCCAGCACCGCCCGCCAAGGGTCGAGCGAGTGCATTCGCGGCCGGTGCAACTCGGGCTGCTCGCCGCGCACCCAGCGCCGCACCGTGTTGCGGGACAAAGCCAGGTCACGGGCGATGTGGCGGATGGGAACGCCTTGCTGGTGCAGCCGCATCACCTCGTCATGGACCTGCACGCGCCGCTGCCAGCCCTGCCAGTGCAGCCGCTGCGCGCTTGTCATTGGTGGCGGCGCGTCCGGGTCCGACGCGGACACCACGGTGATCGCTGGCTGCAGGAGCGCTGGAAGTGGGCTGGACCGCCGGCAGGGCCGCTGCCCGGAGTGCGGGCATGTTCCGCTTCACCGCCTCGAGAACCGCAGCGCTGCAGTTCTCCAGCAAGTGCCACCGGTCCGCGACATGGACGGCATCGGGCGCCCCGCGCCTGCCGCCGTCGGCGTAGGCCGCACCCCGGTCACGGGCGATCACTTCAACGCCGGGGTGGGCCTGCAGCCAGGCTGCGAAGCTGTCCGCCTCGCGGCCGGGCAGCAGGTCAACGACGGCATGACGTTCCAGGTCCACCAGGACCGTGCCGTAGCGCTGCCCGCGGCGCCAAGCCCAGTCGTCCACCCCAAGCACGCGCGGTGCCGTGCTGGGGGTCGCAGGCGCCCCACGACGGACGAGGCGGAGCAGAGTGGCGCCGCTCACGGGCGAGCCGATCCGTTCGGCCAGGCGCGCGCCAGTCTTGCCGCCCAGCGCTAGGCCGATGTGGTGCTGCAGGCTGTCCAGGCGCGCTGTCCGCTGGGCATACGGCCCGGCAACAGCGGGCAACCGCTCGGCGAAAACGCGGTGCGCACAGCCGGGCCGCCCGCAGCGCAGCCGCCGCACCTGCACTTCGATCTGAACGCGGCGGCCTTGCCAGGGCAGGTCCTCCAGCCGGCGGGGATAGTTGCTGTGCCGCCGCGATGACGGGTGGCCGCAACCGGGACAGAGAGGTGCGGCTATGCGGGACCGGCATATGACGGTGAGGTGGTCAGGGGTGGGCAGCACCTGAGCGACGACGAGGTCGGCAGGCACGAGGGGCAGAAGGCGCTTGGACACGGGACAGCATGAACTCCGAATGGTTCATGCTATGTGCCCCTGCGCACCCGCGACTGCGACGACCTGCACCGAGGCTGCGGATGAGCCGGAATTCGACCACCATGGCTTCTTCGACCGGCGTGAGCACGGTGCTGTGCGAGGCACTCGGCCCCATCGGTGCGTCCTCGGTCGTGGTGCGGGCTCGCCACTTGGCGACGGTGGTGCGGCTCAGCCCGTAGCGCTGGGCCAGGGTGCTGGTCGGGTCTTGCGACGCTTGGAGCTCGGCTCGAACTCGCGGCGTTGTTCGGGCTGAGCCGTGAAGACTGTTTGCCATAGCGCTTCCTCCCCCTCTCGCGTCAAGGTAGCGTCACGACTCTCTGGGACCAAACACCAGTGGGGGCGCTTGCGCGACTTGGTTCCGGGCTGGCGCGCAGGCCAGCGCGGGCCGCGCTACGACAACCGTTTGTTCGTGGACGCGCTGCTGTAGATGGCGCGGTCCGGGGCGCGCTGGTGCGACCTGCCGGCACGATATGACGGCCACCAGGCGGTCAAGCGCCGCTACTACCGCTGGGTCGAGCGGGACGCCCTGGACAGCTTCCTGGCCGTGCTCGCGGCCGATGCCGACCTGGAGTGGCTGATGATCGACAGCACGATCGTGCGCGCCCACCAGCACGCGGCAGGGGCGCGCCGGTCCAAGGGGGGCCTGATGCCCAAGGGCTGGGCCGCTCCCGCGGCGGCCTGAGCACGAAGATACACGCGGCCGCCGACGCGCTCGGCAATCCGGTGCGGCTGCTGTTTGGGCCGGGACAGCGCCACGACGTCACGCGCAGCCACGAGCTGGTGGACGGCCTCAAGCCAGGTGCCGTGATCGCCGACAAGGGATACGACGCCGACTGCCTGTACCATACTGTCCGCGGCACCGGGGCCGCGGCCGTCACCCCGCCCCGGTCCAACCGCAAAACGCTTCACGCCTACGACCGCGCGCTCTACCGGGAGCGCAACCTGATCGAACGGTTCTTCAACATCGTGGAGCATCCGCTCGCCGACGGCGGGAAAGATCACGTCGCGCACGGTGTCGCCCGGGCGGGCCACGCTGGCGGCGGCGAGCTTGGACAGCAGCGCAGGCTTGCCCGTAACGCGCTTGAGACCGGCGATCAGCTCGCCCTCGACCCGCTTCTCGGCTCTGGCGCCGATGCGGTGCACGGTGGCAATGAGCAGGTCTGTCAGACTGTCCGTGATCTCGCGCCCGCACACGTGGCAGAGGGCGAGCAGCGTCAGGCGGATCGGGGCGGGATGCCGGCGCAGCTCGTGCAGCTCCTCAGCCGCGACGCGGCGGCGGTAGGCGAGCGACACGCGCGCGGGCACGCCATCGAACAGGTTCGCGGGCAAGTCCAGCGCGCGGACGGTCCGCAGCTTGGCCGCTTCCTCATCGACGCTTTGCAGGCGGGCCGAACCGGTGCCGGCGCGCAATGCGAGTAGCAATGGCTCGCGATTGGCTTCGCCGCACTCCGCATCACTGGTGCCGGGGTGGAAGCCTTGAGCAGGACGTCGAGGCCGGCAGCGGTTTCGGGTAGCAGGCGCGTGAGCACGGCGGCGCAGAACGCCTCCTCCTGACGGTGCAGGGCGGAGCGCACCAGCCGCTCCAGGCGCTCAGGGGACGGCGGCTCCAGCCGCAGCGCCCGGCGGCGCTCGCGCGCTGCCGCGACCAGCCGGTCATGCCGGCGCTCCAGGGCGAGCACCTGGCCGACCAGCCAGTGAGCGAGCGCCGCCGCGTCGTCGTTCGTGGCCTTGCCGAAGCCGAGCGCCGTCCGGATCTGGACGCGATGGTAGCGGATCGCGCGGCCGTGCCAGTCGTAGCCGCGCCACATCGCCGCGGGCACGCCGACCTGGGAGGCAAGCGCCTTGACCGCGGCCACGGGCACGTCCTCGGGGCGGCGCGGGAAGCGGCCATCGGCCTGAAACAGCTTGAACAGCACCGCGAAGCCCAGGCGGGTGGCGCCGCTCTTGTTGCCGGGCAGGGTGCGGTCGGCTGCGTGCAGTGTCCAGCGGTCGTCGAGGTCACCGATCAAGCGCTGACGCTTCGCCAGCGCGCTACCCAAACTGGGTCGCCTCTGCCTGGGCGACTGGACATGAGTGCCAGCTGGCGTGCCTGCATCGGCGCCTTTTCCGAGGCGGTGCCTACGCGCGGCCACCGACCCCGGGCGAAGCCGGCGCGTCGGACAACAGCATGCGCGGTGGCTGCTGGGCCGGCGCTGTGGCCGCCGCGGCTTGCTCAGGGTCCAAGTCCGCTGGGGACAACGCAACCCTGAGCCTCTCCCGGTCAAGCACCCCTTCCCAGGCGGCGACGGCCACCGTGCCCAGCGCGTTGCCGATTGTGTTCGTTACGGCCCGCGCTTCCGCCATGAAGCGGTCCACGCCCAGCAGCAGCACCATACCGGCCAGCGGCACCTTGTTCATCGTCGCCAGCGTCGCGGCGAGGGTGATGAACCCGGCGCCCGCGACCCCGGCCGACCCCTTGGACGTCAGCATCAGCACGCCCAGGAGGGTCAGTTGCTCGCCCCACGACAGCGGCGTGTTGGTGGCCTGCGCGATGAACACCGCGGCGACGCTGAAGTAGATGGCGCTGCCGTCCGGGTTGAACGTCAGCCCCGCCGGCAGCACCAGACCCACGACCGAGCGCGGGCAGCCCGCCCGCTCCAGCTTGGCCATCATCTGCGGCAGCACGGATTCCGAGGAGCAGGTGCCGAACACGATCAGCACCTCGTCCTTGATGAATCCGAGGAAGCGCCACAGCGAGAAGCCGCCCAACCGGGCCACGGCGCCGAACACCACCACGACGAACACCGCGCAGGTCAGGTAGACGCACAGCAGCAGCTTGCCCAGCGAGAACAGGCTGCCCAGGCCGTAGCGCCCGACAGTGAACGCCATGGCCCCGAGCGCGCCGAGCGGCGCCAGGCGCATGAACAGGCCGACGATGCGGAAAAGCGCGTCCAGCAGGCTGTCGAGGACCGCGACCAACGGGCGGGCACGCTCCCCGGCCTGCGCCAGGACGACGCCGAGCAGCACGCCGAAGAATAGGATGGGCAGGATGTCGCCCTTGGCGAAGGCGTCGGTGACGCTGACCGGGATGATGTTGACGAGGAAGTCCACGACCGACTCCCCTTTGGCCGCGCTCGCGTACTGCACCACGGCCCGGCCGTCGAGCGTGTGCGGGTCCACGTTCATGCCAGCGCCGGGCTTGACCAGGTTCACCACGGCCAGCCCGATCAGGAGCGCCAGGGTGGACAGCACCTCGAAGTACACCAGGGCCTTCGCGCCGACCCGGCCCAGCTCCTTCATGCTCTCCATCCGGGCGATGCCCAGCACAACCGTGACGAAGATGACCGGGGCCAGCACCATGCGGATGAGCCGGATGAACACGTCGCCCAGCACCTTGAGGTCGCTGCCGAAGGCCGGGGCCGCGTAGCCGACGGCGGCGCCCGCGCAGACCGCGAGCAGCACCTGGATGTACAACTTCCTGAACAATGCCATGGCCTCCCCTGTGCCGCGGGCATCCTGTGCCGCGATTCTCTTTTGGCCGGACAATCCCAGCCATGGCCGCGGAGATTAGAAAGCGAGGGCGGCACGGGCCAATGGGTGCGCCGCGAAACGACCCTGGCCCCGGCCTGGGCGGCGCTGCACGCGCTGCGCGGCCGGGCCGCAGCCGCCCAGGACCGGCTCGGCACCGCCTCGCCGCTCGACCTCGCCGCCGCGCTGCTCGGCGTCGAGCGGGCAACTCCCGCGCGCGGTCCGACCCTGCTGCGCGGCCTGCGCCTGCTGCCGCTGGGCCGGCTCTACCAGGAGGGACGCGACGTCTACCCGCAGGTGCTCGACGCCTGGGCCGCCCTCGCCGCGGCGCCGTCCGATCCCCCGACAGCCCCGCTTTCCGATCCTGCCTGAAAGAACCTTCGTTCCCATGCCCTTGCGACCGGTCTCCCTCGCCGACGCTGCTCTGCTTGCCGCCACGGCTAACAGGGGGACTCCTCGATGATCCGCGCGTTCGCCAACGCCCTCGCCTCGATTTCGCTCGCGCTCAAGCAGCCCCTGCCGTCATTCTGCGACATCGAGACCGCGCATGGCGGCGCGCTGGTGTCCAAGCACGGCGACTACGTGAGCTGGCTGCGGATCGACGGCACGCGCCACATGCTGACCGGCACGGACGTGGCCCGCATCGCCACCGCGCTCCGGGTCGAGATCTCCGGCACCCTCGACGGCCGCGGCCACGCCGTCTGCGCGTCCTACGTGTCCGACCCCGACGCTTCCGGGGTGGAGATCGCCCGCGTGAGCCTCGACGCCACCCGCGAGGTCGCGCGGCTGCAGCGCCTCGACCTGCACGACCTGCTGGACGAGCGCGCGGCGCTGTGGCCGCGCAAGATGCGCTGGGAGGCGGTGCACTTCGTGCTGTGGACCCGGCAGACGGTGCTGACCAAGGAGGAGCGCCGCCAGGTGCGCGAGGAGCAGAACGCCCTGGCCCGGCAATGCCCCCCGGTCGGCGACAGCCAGCGCTTCTACCTGCGTTCCGACATCATGGCCGCCCGGCACGACGCCTTCGTCAGCCGCGTCGCCCGCGCGCTGCGCAGCAACGGCATCGCCAGCGAGGCGCTCACCCCGCACGAGGGCCTGAAGCTGAGCCGGGAGGTGACATACCGCGAGACAGCCGGCTCGCCCTGGAAGGCGACGCTGCCCGGCGACCGGGTGATGCCGCGCCCGCCCGAGGACGAGGACGCCCCGTTGACGGCCGCCGCGCTGCTGTGGCCCAACCTGCCCCGGCAGCTGTTCCACCTCGACGCCGAAACCAAGGGGGGCAACCGGGTGGCGATCGGCGGCCATGAGTACGCCCACGTCGACATGGACCTCGGCCCCGAGCGGCCGTGCAGCTTCATCGAGCTTACCGCGGCGCTGGCCGCCGACCGCATCCCGTGGCGCGGCATGCTGGTGATGGAAGGCGGCGGCCGGTCCGCCATGTCGTTCAAGCAGGCGGCGGCGTCCCTGCTCGGCATCTTCCCGCAGAACGCCGACCTGCGCCGCGCCTTCGCCGCCCTGCAGGAGGAGCGGGACGCCAACAACCACATCGCGGTCAGGCTGCGCGCCTCCTTCGCCACCTGGGCCGCGGCCGACGACACCCGCGGCCTGCGCCGGCGGGCCTCGCTGCTTGCCCAGCGCCTGGAAGGCTGGGGCAACTGCAAGGCCGCCACCCTGGCCGGCGACGCGCTGGAAGGCGTGATGTCCAGCGTGCCCGGCCTGTCGCTCGCCTCGACCGGCACGCCGTGCCTGGCCCTGCTCGGCGACGCGCTGGCCATGCTGCCATGGAACCGCACCGCCTCGCCCTGGCAGGAGGGTTCGGTGCTGTTCCGCCGGCCGGACGGCGGCATCTGGCCTTGCGACCCCTCGGGCGGCTCCGTGCGCCCGCAGGTGCTGGACGTGTTCATCGCGCCGCCACGCTCGGGCAAGAGCGTGCTGGCCAACACCATCAACCTCGGCCTGTGCCTCAGCCCGGCGGTGCTGGGCAATGGCGGGGCCAAGCTGCCGCTGATCGGCAAGCTCGACATCGGGCCGACTGCCGAGGGCTTCGTGCGCCTGGTCCAGGAGGCGCTGGGACCCGCGCGCCGGCACGAGGCCATCCACGTCACCATGCAGCTCGTGCGCGGCTACGAGGTGAACATCTTCGACACCCAGGTCGGCTGCGACTACCCGCTGCCGCTGGAGGATGCCTTCCTGCGCAATTTCCTGGCACTCGCTACCCTGCCGCCCGACGCCACCGCGCCGTTCGAGGGCATGAGCCAGCTGGTCGGCTACGTGGTGGACGAAGCCTACCGGCTGTGCACCGACGTGCCTGGCGGCTCGCCCAAGCGCTACCGCCGCGGCGTCGAGCCCGCGGTGGACCAGGCCATCGACGCGCACCGGGTCGAGCTGCACGGCGAGGAGCCCTGGTGGCGCGACGTGGTGGCCGGGCTGTGCCGGGCCGGCGAGTGGCGGCTGGCCGAGGTGGCGCAGCGCCACGCCGTGCCGATCCTGCAGGACCTGATCCAGGCAGCAAGGACCGAGCAGGTCAAGGACGCCTTCGGCAAGCTCAAGATCCAGATCACCAGCGAGGCGGCGACCGAGCTGTTCGCCCGCTACATCACCGACCTGATCAAGCGCTTCCCGACGCTGAACCACCCGACCCGGCTCGACTTCGGCCCGGCGCGCATCATCGTCATGGACCTCGCCGCCGTGGCCCCCACCGGCTCGGCGCAGAGCGACCGGCAGACCGAGATGATGTACATGCTCGGCCGGCACATCCTGGCGCGCAACTTCTTCCTGCATCCCGAATACGCCGACTACGTCCCCGAGGCGGTGCGGTCCCATCACCTGGCACGGTTCCAGGAGATCAAGGAAACCGTGAAGCGGCTGGACTACGACGAGTGGCACCGCACGAAGAACAGCCCGCAGGTGCAGGCGCAGGCCGAGCGCGACGTGCTGGAGGGACCCAAGCACAACATCCAGATGGGCTTCACCACCCAGCGGCTGTCGCACATGGGCAAGGGCATCGTGTCGCAGGCGACCGGGCGCTTCGTGCTGAAGACCGGCGGCCAGGACGAGGCGGAGGAGATCATCACCCGCTTCGCCCTGTCCGGGGCCAGCGCCGACGTGGTGCGCTACGGGCTGAACGGGCCGGGGCCGGAAGGGGCGCCGTTCCTGCTGGTGCTGGACGCCGACGGCGAGCGCTGGGAGCAGAAGCTGGTCAACCAGCTCGGCCCGGTGGAGCTGTGGGCGCTGAGCACCACGCCGGCCGACACCGCGCTGCGCGGGCGCCTGTACGACCGCGTGGGGTTCAGCGAGGGGCTGCGGCGCTTGTCGCGGGTGTTCCCGGCCGGCTCGGCGGAAAAGGAGATCGAGCGGCGCAAGAAGGAGCGGCTGAGCCGGGGCGAGCAGGCCGACCGCGCCACCGCGGGCGTGGTCGAGGAGCTGGCGCGCGAGCTGGTGGACGGCGTGGGCCTCGGCATCGTGCTCCGCCCCCGCGAGGAGAACGCCAGGCCGGCGGCACCGCTGCCGATGGCGGCCGAGTAGGCGCGTCCCGTTCGCGCCGCGGCGGCATAGGAAGGATGGCAGGAGCAAACCTGGAGGACCCTGCCCATGCCATTCCGTGACGCTGCCGCCCAGATCCCCCCGTGGCCGTACGGCTCCTCGACACCTGACACGACCCACGACGTCTTCTTTGCGCCGGTGCGCAGCGGCAAGTCGATGTTCTGTCCAAAGACCGTCTTGCCCAAGCCGTCCGGCGCTGCCGCTCCCCTGCCCCCGTCCCCGGCTGCGGCGACTGGAGACGAAGCGTGAGACATTCCCCTCGCCTGCCCCCTGTCGGCACTGCGGACATCGGCCCGGCTCCATCCGGCCTCGTGCAAGCGGCCCTGGACGTGTGCATCCGCGCCCCGTTTGCCATTTCGCTGCTCGTCGCGGGCTGCGCCGACTTCCCGAACGTCGGCACCGACGTGGCAATGGCGGGGATGCCGAACACCGAAGTCGCCCTGCGCGACAGCATGCGGCTTGTGGACGCCGAGATGGGCAAGCTCGGCGGCTTGGCGCCGACCCCGCCCCCTTCCGCCGCCGGCCCGGTGCTGCCGGGCGAGCTGCAGAAGGTCGTCACCTTCACCTGGGCCGGCAGCCTGGAGGACGGCGTGCGCCAGCTCGCCGGCAACGTCGGCTACGCCGTCGCCGTCGTCCCCGCCCCGCCTGGCCAGGCGCCGGCTGCGGTCAGCGTCGCCACCGGCCCGGTGCCGGTGATCCAGGCCTTCCAGGCGCTGGGCGACGCCGCCGGCACCCGGGCCACGGTGCGGATCGACCCCGCGCGCCGCCAGGTGGAGGTGCTGTATCATGCGTAGCCGCCGCTTCGTGCTGAGCGCCGCCGTGCTGGGCTGCTTCGAGGGCCGCGCCGCGCCGGGCCGCGCCCATGCCGTCCCCTTCGCCCTGCCGCCCGAGCTGCTGCGGCGCATCTCCTTCTCCTACACGGGCACGCTCGACGGGGCCGCCGAGGCGTTCGCCGGGCGCATCGGCTACGCCTGCATCCCACTCGACCCGGCCACGCTGCAGGATACGGGGCCGGTCGAGGTCTCGGTCGAGGCCGTGGACTCTCCCGCGCACGAGGTGTGGCGGCAGCTCAACGGCCAGGTGTCCGGCCGCACGCTGGTGATCCATCCCGACGTCCGCACCATCGAGGTCTGCCACAAGGGCGATCCCCGCCCCTCCCGGCTGCCCCGGACCACCCCGCTTCGTGCCCTGCTCGCCGCGGCGACGATCCTGGCCGGCGTCGCCGTGTCGGCGCCCTCCCACGCCGGCGGCGCCGTGCAGGACGTGCCCTTTCCGCCGGTGCCCTCGCAGCCGCAATACGACGGCGCGGCGCAGAGGCTGGGCAACCCGCTCAACCAGCCCGTCACCGGGGCGGCCGAGCTGCCCGTCATCGTCGGCGGCGAGCGCCCGCCGTCGCTGGAAGCGCTGCAGGCCACCCGGCCTGGCGACGAACCGGAAAGCGGGCTGGAAGCCGGCCGCGCCGACATCCTGCGCCAGTCCGGCACGGAATACGGCGCGCAGGGCGGGCTGTCGGCGCGGGCGTTCGCGATCAACGAGATGCTGCGCCGCTACGAGCCGCAGCTCGACGACAGCTACGACTTCCGCGCGCTGGTGCTGCCGGTCGGCGGCACCGGCCAGACGCTGATGCGCCCGCCGGTCGTCACGGAAGCGCAGATGGCCTTCGCGCTGGGCGATGCGGGCGCCCAGGTGGCGCGGGAAACCTCGTGCATCTACCAGATCACCCGCATCGCGGAGCTGACCTCGGCGCCGCCCAATTGGCGCTCCTACCTGGTCCGCAGCTGGGGCAAGCCGCCCCGGCCGGCGGATGCCGTGTTGCCGCGCACCAAGGCCGAGGTCGCCTACTGGAACAAGTTCGTCGCCGAGGGCTGGGGCCAGGGCGAGAAGCAGGCGGTGGACATCTTCCTGTCCGACCTGGGCCGCCTGCAGCGCGACCTCGTCGGCATGGCGCGCTACCGCGTGCTGCTGCGCGCGCGCCTGGTCGAGCCGCCGCGGATCGCCCTGCTGAGGCGCCGCACCGAGGGCGGGCGCGACACGCTGCGGGTGGGCGACACCACGGTCCGCATCACCGGCCAGCCGGGCCTGCAGGCCAACCCGCGCCGCTGGACGCCCACCGGCGCCTGCGCGCGATAAGGGGAGCAGCACGCATGCTCGATGACCTCGGACCACTCGCGGGCCGTTCCATGGAAGCGCCGACGGCCCATGAGGGCTGGCCGGAGGAGGGCCTGAAGTGGGTGGCGGTGCCGCGCAAGTCGGCGCCGGGCCTCAACGCCCTGCTGCAATGGGCGTTCGGGCTCGGCGCGTCGCGCATCGCCTTCTCGACCGGCAAGCCGGTGAAGCTCAGGGTGCACGGGCGCAACCGCTTCGTCACGCGCGCCAGCCTCGACGAGGGCGAGATCGCCGACGTCGCCAACCACCTGTACGGCTCGGACGGCATCGCCCGGCTGCAGAACGGCTCGGACTTCGACGTGGCCTACGAGATCGCGGTGAGCCGCACCACCCGGCTGCGCTTCCGCCTCAACGCCACGCCGACCCGCACGGCGCGGCACTTCGGCGTCAACATCGTGCTGCGCCCGATCGCCGACCTGCCGGCCTCGCTCGCCGAGCAGTCCGTCGAGGCCGGCATCCTCGAAGCCTGCCGGCCGAAGAACGGCATGGTGCTGGTCGGCGGCTCGGTCGGCTCCGGCAAGTCGACGCTGATCGCCGGCATGACGGTGGCCAAGCTGCTCGACCCCCACGGGCATTACGACATCGTAGAAGGGGCGGCGCCGATCGAGTTCCTGCTGGAGCAGATCAAGAGCCCCTCGTCCTCCATCGACCAGACCGAGATCCCGCGCGACCTGCCCACCTTCGAAGCGTTCATCCGCGGCTGCTGGCGGCGCGAGCCCACCGACATCATCGTCGGCGAATGCCGCGACGGCCCGACCATGGCCGCCTCGGTCAACGCCGCCATGGCCGGCTCGGCATTGACCACCACCCTCCACGTCAACTCGGTGAAGCTCACCATGGCGCGGATCACCGCGCTGCTGCCGGCCGACGAGCGGGCCAACCTGGTGGACGCGCTGGGCCAGTCGCTGCGCCTGGTGATCAACCAGCGCCTGGCACCGTCCACCGACGGCAAGCGCACCGCGCTGCGCGAGTTCCTGGTGTTCGACGCCGCGCTGCGGCGGCGGATGCAGCAGGCGGACCCGTCCGAATGGCCGGACCTCGCACAGCGCGCGCTGGACGGCCAGGGCCAGTCCTATCCCGCGGCCATCCGGGCGGCGCTGGAGCAGGGGCGCATCACCGAGCAGACGGCGGTGGCCGAGCTGCAGCGCGAGGAAAGCTGAGATGTGGCGTTACACGGCCCGCCCGGTGCAGCTGGCGATCCTCGACGCCCGCGCCTGCCTGCCGCTGCTGGCGGTGGTGGTCTACTGGAGCTGGACCACGCTCTACATCGCCGTGGCCGGCACGGCGTTCTTCGGGGCGATCTCCTGGTTCGGCCTGACCGTGCCGGCGATCGGCCGCGTGCTGCGCTGCCGGCTGGTGGGCCGCGTGCGTCCCGCCGTGCCGGCATGGCGCCGGCGGCGGCTCGCATGAGCGGGGCGGTGGACCTGCCCGCCGTGGGCCGCGCCGTGCGGGCCTGGTTCGAGGACGCCGGCACGTCGCTGCTGCTGCACGACCGGGCGACCGGGGACACGCTGCCGATGACCGCCAAGCTCGCCGGCGACCCTTCGGGGCTGCTGCCGGTGTTCCTCGCCGCCGGCGAGGCGGTGTGGCGCGAGGCGACCGGCAAGGGCTTCGGGCTGCGCATCCGGCGCGATCCCGCGGCCATGCTGGGCTACCGGGTGGACGGCATCGGCGGCGGCACGTTCGCGACCGTGCTGCTAAGCACCATGGAAGCCGTCGCGCAGGCGCAGGACGGGCAGGCGCAGGGGGAACAAACCGACCGGCTGCTGGTCAACGGGCTGTTCGGCGCGGTGTGGCAGGCCGTGCTGGACCGCTCCGAGGCCGCCAGCCTTTCCGCGGCTGCACTGCCTTGCATCCCGCCCACGCCCGGCAGCGGAGCGCACCCGTGATCCGCCATGCGGCGCCGGCGGCGCTCGCCCTGGCCTGCTGCTTCGCCCTGCCGGTTGCCCGTGCCGCCGATGCGCCGGGGGCGGCCGAGATGCGCATGTGCGACTGCCTGACCGCCGCCGCCGCGCACCGGCTGCCGTCGGCGATGCTGGTGGTCCTGCTCAACGTCGAGGGCGGCACGCTCGGCCGCGTCAGCCGCAACACGAACGGCACCGTGGATATCGGCCCCATGCAGGTCAACACGGTTTGGGTGCCGAGGATCGCGGCGCACTGGAATTCGTCCCCGGCCTCCGCCTATGCCGCGCTGCGCGACAACCTGTGCGCCAACCTCGAAGGCGGCGCCTGGATCCTGCGCCAGGCCATGGACGAAGCGCGCGGCGACTTCTGGGGCGGGGTGGGCATCTACCATTCCCGCAACCCTCGCTACAGCGAGCGCTACCTGCGCCAGGTGCTCAAGGCAAGCCTGCTTCTGCAGGCACAAGCGCAAGCGCAGCAGCCGTCTGCCCCGACAGCGCCGGTGCTGCCTGCATCGCAGCCTCCCCGGTTCGCCATCTCCACCCACCTCGCATCGCGGAACTAGGCCATGCCCCCGACCCAAGGAGGCCGGACGAACTGGCCGTCCAACGACGACACCGCCCTGGTCTGCCTGTTCGTCATCGGGGGCGGGCTGTTGTTCTTCGGCTGGCTGCTGTGGAGCAGCCACCATGCCGGGATAAGCGCCGCCTTCGTGCAGGCCGCGCACTGGCACATCCGGCTGCTGCAAGCGTTTACCCAGGAGATGGACGACCTGGACGCGCGCATGCTGGCGGCCGACCCGGCGCGCATGTCGCCGGGCAAGCTGTGGGAGGTGAGCGCCTTCATCGGCAGCCTGCTCCGCTGGCCGGTCGCCCTGCTGCTCGCCGTCCTCGGCCTGCTGTGCTTCCGCTGCGCGGCCACGGCGCGGTTCACCCGCAAGCTCGACCTGCTCGGGCTGATGCGCGAGCAGGCCAGGACGTTCCGCACCACGGCCGCCTTCGTCGAGCGCCAGCTCGGCCTCGTGCCGCCCCGCGACGGCGAGCCCCGGCCCGCGGACCCGGCGCTGCACCCGGACGAGTGGATCGCCCGCTACGCCACGGCCGCCGGCGGCGCCTACGACGCGGCGGCGGCGCACGCCGAGCTGTCCCGCCAGCTCGGGCCGCTGTGGCACGGCGTCGGCCACGCCGCCGGGCACGTGCGCGTGCTCTACGCCGCCTTCGCCCTGCACCTGCAGCAGCGCCGGACGGCCTCGCTGGGCTTGCTGGGCGACATGGCCGAAGCGCTGGCCACGCCGGAGCCGGGGGAGGGTCCGGCCGGCCCGGAGCGGCCGCTGCCCTTGCCGCCCAGCCTGGCCCGCTTCGCCGACGAGGTGCTGCGCGATCCCGATGTGGCGGATCCGGCCCGCGCGGCGACGGCGCGGCACGGCTACACCGCCCCGGCCTTGATGAGCCTGCTCACCGAAGCGCGCCGCAGGTCCGGCGTGCTGGCGCCGGCGCAGTTCAACAGCCTCAAGCTGGTCGACCGCCGACTCTGGTACGCCCTGCACTCGCTCGGCTTCCCGGCCGAGGGCCTGGGCCAGCACCCGCATCCTAACCCGCTCGTCGAGGCGATCGGCGCCCGCGACCATTGGGCGAGGGAGTGCCTGCTGGGCGAGCCGCTGGTCCTGCCGGCGGTCGAGGGCGCGGCGCGCTCCGTTCGCGCTGCGGCGGGCGATGCTGCCGCTCCCCTACCGGAGCACCGGCCATGATCGGCACCGCCCCCGTCCAACCGAACCCATTCAACTGCGACGCAGCGACCTTGCGCAGCCTGCTGGTCAGCCTGCTGGACGAGGAGGAGCCGCCGGCTGCCGGCAACGCCGTGTTCCGGAGCCGCGCCGTGGCGCTGATCGGCACGGTCGCGCCGGTGCTGGTCTGGGTGCGCGAGCACAAGGGCGTCCGGATCGACCTGCAGCAAAGCCACTTCGCCATGCAGATGCCGAACCTTCGCGCCCTCGCCACGCGCCGCGTGTTCCACGTCCGCGCCGCGGTCAGCCACGCGGTCAGCGCGATCCCGGTCCCGGACATGCCCGACGTGCTGACCGGGCCGCTGCACGCCTACCTCCACGGGCTGCCGGGTTTCGATGGCCGCCTTGCCGGCGGCCAGCAGCCGGACCAGCCGGCCAGGATGCACTTCCGCGCGCTGCTCGTGCTGGCGCACGCCTTCGCCCAGGGCGACGCGGTGACCCGCCCGGCCTGACCCTCCGCCAGCACCCAGGAGCAACGACATGAACAGTCCCCATCTCAGCGTCCTGCATGGCGGCGAGCCGGCCGCGGCGCTTCCGTCCGCGCAGGACGGCACGGCGCAGCTGAACCTCCATGGCCCCGTGCAGGTCCACGTCCACCTCGGCCATGGAGGGCCAGCCACGGACCACGCGGCGCCGGCCGGCCCGCGCCGCCATTCCCTGCTGCCCATCCTGCTCGGCCTCGCGCTCGCCGGCGGCGGCTACCTGGCCGGCTCGCGCAACGCGGGGGCGCCGGTGCACGCGGCGGACACGGCCGACGCGCTGCTGCCGCCCCCGGGCTTCCCGCTTCCCGTTCCGCCCGCGGCGCCGCTCCCCGCCCAGCCCAGGCCCGGCGACGTCCCGCCGGCGCTGCAGCAGCAGCTCGCCCGCCCCGGCGTCGTGACCCCTCCCCCGGGCGCCGCAGCCGCGCCGGCCCGCAACCCCTTCGGCTTGGGCAACTAGGCCATGGGCATGACGGACCATGACTGGCGCGAGATCGCCGTCCACCAGGGCGTGCGGATGCGGCGGCAGCAGATGGCGCTGCAGATCCTGCGCTGCTGGAACGGCCGCGAGAAGCGCTCGGCCACCATCGCCGCCGCGATCCACCGCTGGATCGACGCCGGCATGGTCGGCCCGCTGCCCTGGCCGGACGACCCGGCGTTCGGGCGCTGGGCCGCCCGCAAGGGGTTCAGCAACGTGCGCGGCCACGTCGGCGACCCGCTGCCCGCGGTCCCGTCCAGGCGGCTGCACTGATGATCCCGCGCGAGATCGCCGGCACGCAGGACCGCTACGAGCGCAACGGCGAGCAGGCGCTGCGCGACGTCCGGCCGCTCACGGTCCGGCTCAGGCACTGGCTGCGCGGCCAGGCCTCCGGGTTCGTGCTGGGCGGCATGGCCGGCACCACGCTGCTGGTGCCCGCGGCCTTCGACCTCACGCTCGCGTCCGGCGTCTGCTACGCCGCCTGGGTGCTCGCCGCCCGGGTGGAGGCGCCGATCCGCCTGCCCCGCAGCGCGCGGCGCCGCGACTGGAGCGACCCCGATCCCAAGACCCGCAGGCCGCGCCGCGCGTCCGGCGACTACTTCGTGGGCTGGGATGCCTTCACCGGCAAGGAAATCTGGCTCAACAACGAGGACCTGCGCCAGCACGGCACGCTCCCCGGCACCACCGGCTCCGGCAAGACCACGACCATCATCAGCAGCAACGCCAACCCGCTCACCCAGGGCAGCGGCTTCTGCCTGGTGGACGGCAAGGCCAACTCCGAGCTGTACGGCCAAGGCTACGTGCTGCTGCGCCGTTTCGGCCGCGACGACGACATGCGGGTGCTGAACCTGCTCACCGCCAGCCTGCCGGCGGAAGCGCTGGCGCACGGCTACAACCTGCTCAAGCAGACCCACTCCTTCAACCCGTTCGCCACCGGCAACGCCGACGCGCTGCACGAGCTGCTGGTCAGCCAATTGGGCGAAGCGCCGGCGAACGACACCAACGGCGTGTTCCGCGACCGCGCGGTCGCGCTGATCGGCACGCTGGCGCCGGTGCTGGTGTGGATGCGCAACCACAAGGGCGTCTCGATCAACATCGAGAAGATCCGCTTCATGGTGGAGCTGAAGAGCATCTGGATGCTGGCCAAGCACAAGGTGTTCCTTTTCCGCGACCCCGACACCGGCGAGGTCGGCGAGATCGACGCGCGGGAGATGCCGGCCGACCTGATCTACCCCTTGGAGGCCTACCTCGGCGAGATCCCGGGCTACGACACCAGCCTGCCCTACAACGCGCAGCGGTCGGACGAGCCGTCCAAGCAGCACGGCTTCGCCATTTTCTACTTCACCAAGACCTTCACCCAGCTCGCCGTCAGCCTCGGGCACATCTTCAAGGTGGAGACCGGCGACATCGACATGCGCGACATCGTCATGAACCGCCGCGTGCTGCTGGTGAACCTGCCGGCGCTGCAGGGCTCGGACGCGACGCTTGCCGCGCTCGGCCGCATCGTGATCGCCTCGCTCCGCGCGATGATGGCGCAGCTGCTCGGCGCCAAGCTGGAAGGCGACCCGCGCGAGATCTTCGCCCACAAGCCCGGCATGGGCGTCGGCTCCTTCGGCGTCGACTTCGACGAGCTGGGCTACTACGCGACCGCCGGCATGGACCGCATGCTCGCCATGGGGCGCGGCATCAACATGGCGTTCCGCATCGCCTTCCAGGAGCTGGGCGGCATCTGGGCGGCGCTGGGCGAGAAGACGTATTCCCTGCTCGGCAACGCCAACTTCACGGCCGGCATGCGCCAGCAGGACTCCGGCCGCACCTGGGAATGGCTGCAAAAGACCGCGGGGCAGGCCTGGGTGACGCAGGCCACCTCCTACCAGGGCGGGCTGGACGGGGCCTACCGTGAAGGGCACACCGCCGACCTGCGCCAGGTCAACCGGGTGGACTGGAAGGACTACCAGAACCTGCTGCCCGGCGAGGCCGTCGTGCTGCTCGGCGGCCGGCGCATCTACGCCAGGCTGTTCCATCACCCGCTGGAGATCACCGGCCGCCCGCGGCTGTGCCGGACGCTGATGCTTGCCCCCCGAAGCTGCCGGAGGTCCGCGGCCCGCTCGTCCGCATCGCCCAGGTCCGCGAGCGGGTCGTGGCGGGCCTGCCCTCCGATGGGCCGCCCATGCCCGCGTCGGGCGTGCTGGAAGGCATGATCGTGGCGCTCGCGGGTGCCGCGGCCAAGGGCGCGGCGGCGCAGGGCTGCATCGCGGCCGCGTTCGAGGCCGTGGGCCAGGTCCTCGAAGAGGAGGCCCGTGCTGCCAAGGCTCCCTCATTGCCGCCGGCGGAGGGGGAGGATGCAGCCGGGCAAGCCGGCGAGGACGCGAACGCTACCGACGACGGGGACAGCGGCACGCCCCCTTGCCAGCCGGTGACGGAGCTCACGCCCATGCTGGACGTCACCGCCACCCAGCCTCCGATGGAGCCAGGCCATTCCGGACGGCCGCAGGAGCCGGTCGATGCCGAGCTGCTGGCCGCGCTGATCGCCATCGAGGTCGCCGCAGGCACGCCGAAGCCTTCGGCGCGCGCCAGCGCCCAGGCCGCCCTGGGAGACCGTGATGCCGCGCTCGCCGCCAGCAGCCTGCCGGACCCGCCGCTCATGCCGGATGGCGAGCTGCGCGAGCGCGTGGACCGGCTGTGCGCCCGGTTCGCCGCGCTGGGGCTGGCGGGAGCGCCGGACGACGGACGCCCGCAACCCTGGCAGGAGGCCGCCGAATGACCAGGCGTTCGTCGCCCACACGGACGGAGCGGATCCGGTCGATCCGGGCATCGCGCCTGGCAGGGTGTAGCCGGGTCATGCCCTCGCTGCCAAACTCGTCGCGTCGATCCTCATGCAAAGAGGCGTGTCCCATGCGTGTCGCCATTGCGCTTGCTTCCCTGGCTGCCGTCCTGGCCGCTGCGCTGCCCACCAAAGCGCAGGAGTTCGACTTCACCGGCCAGGGCACGGTCCGGGCCAACGGCCCCGGCCTGACATGCCGGGAGACGACGCATCCGACGTTCGGCTACGCCGCGCCGTCCTTCTCCGCGCCAAGGGTCGTCAGGTTCTCCTTGGTGGTCGCGGTCACCGGCCCGGTGGTCGACGGCTTCTTCCCCGTCGCGCTGCGCACCGGGCAGGCCTGGGTGCCTGCCGCCGACACCAAGCGCCCCACGCGGCTGCAGTCCTGCTTCGTGCGGCGCCTGCGCGACGGTCGCCTGCTGTACTCGTCGCACGACCGCATCCAGTCGGACTAGCCGTCCAGGGTCCGGTCCAGGACCGATCGGTATGGCTCCCGCCCGTTTTCCCCGGACAGGCCCCGTTTTCGCCAGGCACAGCGAGGTTGTTCGCCTTGAGCACGTCCGGGCCGCGGGCAAGCGTGGTCTGCGCGAAGCAGGCGGGCGAGGCGTTGCGCCTTCGCCCGCCCGGGCCAGGATACGCCGCCGCGGCGGCGAGGCGAATGTGCTCCGAACTTCGCGCATTGTCCCGGCCTGCCCCCGACGCGCCTGAACAGCGGCGCGACCCATGACGGCGCGGCTGCGCGTCCTGCGCTGCGGCCGTTGCCGCCAGCCATCCCCGTTTTCGCCGCACGCGACGACGGTGGGCGCTCCAACACCGGAGCACTCAAGTGGCTGCACTCACCCCCACCTTCGACGACGAGTTCAACACGCTCGACCTGTCCAAAGGACCCTGGAAACCCGCGATCTCCTGGGCGCCCAACGGCAACACCGACCCCACGCTGTCCTCTTGGTCGATGAACCCCGCATGGGGGCCGACCTCCGCGGCCGACGCCGACGTCTTCTCCGACGCCGGCGGCGTGCTGTCGATCGCGGTCAAGCCGACCCCGGCCGACGTCAATTCCTCCAGCGTGGGCAACCAGCCGTTCCTGGCGGGCCAGCTCACCACTTCAAACTCGTTCTCCCAGCTCTATGGCTACTTCGAGATGAACGCCAAGCTCGACAGCGCCGCCGGCACCAACGCCGCGTTCTGGCTCCTGCCCACGGACGGCTCCTGGCCGCCCGAGCTCGACGCCGAGGAGGTGCTCGGCAGCAGCCCGACGACGCTGGTCGACACGGCGCACTCGCAGGCCAGTGGCACGCCCACCGCGAACCCGCACTGGTCGAACGTCGCGGACACGTCCGCGGGCTTCCACACCTACGGCGTCGACTGGGAGGCCGACAAGATCACCTGGTACTTCGACGGCAAGCAGACCGCCCAGGAAGCCACTCCGGGCGACATGCACAAGCCGATGTACATGCTGCTCTCCAACATGGCAGGCTCGTCGTCGTCGTGGATCGGGCAGCCCGCCTCCGGCACGAACACGAGCATGCAGGTCAACTGGGTGCGGGCCTATGCCGCAAACCCCTACACGAACAGCAACACGCCGGCCACTTCGGGCACGGCCCAGCCCGCGGCGGCCCCGTCCACCCCCGCGAGTTCGGACACGACGGCCGCGGTCAGCACCTTGACGCTGCACCTGTCCGAGGATGCCTGGCAGGGCAACGCGCAGTTCCTGGTCAGCGTGGACGGCAAGGCGCTCAACGCCGCCACCGAGGTGACGGCGCTGCACAAGGACGGGTCGGTGCAGGACTTCGGCTTCGCCGGCAGCTTCGGCGCCGAGCCGCACGACGTCGCCGTGAGCTTCCTCAACGACGCCTACGGCGGTTCGGCCGCGACCGACCGCAACCTCTACGTGAACGCGATCGACCTGGGCAGCCAGCACCAGGACGTGGGCGCCGCGCTGTACGGCAACGGTACGCAGCATTTCCGTATCGGCTAGAAGGCTCATCCCGGAAGGCGCAGCAAGTGCTCTTCCCCGACCCTTCCGGCAGCGTCCGCTTGCGGAGCTGGGCGGACTGGATGCGGCGACCCGGGATGGCCTTGCGCCGGAGCGCGGACGATTCCGGCTCGAAGCGCCTGCCGGGTCCTCGGATCGGTCAAGCTTCAGGCGTGCCTGGTCCTGAACAGGGCGTAATGTGCTAAAACGTATCGAAATGGCATGGCACATGCCGGATGCTGCGGAGCGACGCCTTGAAGCAGACCGACCTGCCGGACGACGAGGCCCTTCCGGCGATCGAGCAGGCCCTTGCGCGCCGGTCGCCACGTTCCTTCGGGCCGGCCTTGGAGAGCCGGTACGAGGCCCGCCGCGGCCCGGCCCGGCGTGGCCGCCTGGCCATCGCCTTGTCCGTCGCCGCCGCGTCGGTCATGGCGGCTTCGGCGCTGGACTGGGTGGATGGCCTGTCCAGGCTCGACCAGGCGGTTGCCTGGCGTGCGGGGCTGGCCGCGGCGTGCGTCGCGGGTGCCGTCCTGATGCGGCGTGCGACGCTGCCCTGGCAGGAAGACCTGCTGTTCGGCTTGCCGTGCGTCGGCGTCATGGTGGTGATCGAGGCGTTGGGCCAGCACGCGCCGGTGCAGTTCGCCGACCGCTACGTGGTGGTCGCGATCATATCGGGCGTCGCCCTGCTGGTCGGCACGCCCGTCCGGCTCGGCACCGCAATCGGCGCCGCCTTGGCCTCGGTCGCCATCTTCCCTGCGGTGCTGGCCCTCGTGCCTGGCCCCCTGCTCCTACGACGGACGCAGCCCGGGCCTCGGCGTGGCGCTGATCGACGTGGACCACTTCAAGAGCTTCAACGACGCGGCCGGGCACGAGGCCGGGGATGCGTGCCTGCGCGAGGTGGCCCGTGCGATCGGCTGCGCCCTGCGGCAGGCGGACCGCGCCTCGCGCTACGGCGGCGAGGAGTTCGTCGTGCTCCTGCCCTGCACGGGGCGGGAGCAGATGGCGGCCGTCGGCGAACGGCTGCGCGCGTCGGTGCAGGCATTGGGGATGCCGCATCCGGGGCAGCACGGCAAACCCGTCACCGTCAGCGTCGGCCTGGCCTGGCGCGGCAGCGCGCTCCGCAGCGGCCCGTTGGCCGACCTGCTGCGCGAGGCGGACCAGGCCCTGTATGCGGCCAAGCGGGCCGGCCGCAATCGCGTGCTGCATGCAGACGACGCCGCAGGCATCGGGACGGCGCTGTCCGATGCGGCCACGCCAGCGCGTGGGGCATGACGACGCGCAGCGAGGTCCGAACCGATCCTGTTCCGGCGCGGGACAGCCCTGGGTTCGCAGGCATCGACCTGCCCTGGCCATGAAGGCAAGGACGTGTCGGCGGGCCGTCTCCATTCGCGCCCTCCCGAGCCACGATCAGAGTTCCTGCTGCTCAGGAGCGTCCCATGTCCCGCCCTCTCGGCCCCTTCGTCCTGGCTGCAGCCCTGGCTGCCGCGTCCTTGCCCTTCATGCCTCCAGCATCGGCGGCGGCCTCGGCCGACACCCCTGTTCCCGCACTCCCGCGTCCCGCGCCGGAGCCGTTGCCGAGGTGGGGCCGCCCGCCCGAGGCCGTCCGCAACGCCCAGGCCGCCCTGCATGACGCCTGCGCGGCCTGGCCGAAGCTGGTGGCGCTCGGATCGGAACCGCCAGCTGCGCTGCCGACAGAAGCAGATCAGCAGTACGTGTCGAGCTGCAACCTTGTCCTGGACCCTGAAGGCACCGGCCAGCTCTCGCTGCTGCAAGGCGGCGCGCTCGGCGCGGCGGCGGCCGGCATCGCCGCGGTCGCGTTCAAGCTCGCGAAGCTCTTGGTCTTCGGGCTGGGTGGAGCAGCCGGTCGCGGCTTGACTGGCTTGTGGGACCGGCGCCGGCGCCGCCTCGACGGTTGGCCGGAATAGGCGACGTGGCACCGGATGGTTCCGCCCCTCCCGCCATTGCGCCGGCGCCGGCGTCGCCCCGTGCCACGGACGGGCTGACCCCGGCCCAGGCCACCGCGGCGACGCATGACGGCCCCATCCTGGTGCTCGCCGGCGCGGGCAGCGGCAAGACCAAGACGCTGACGGCGGCGCTGGGCTGGCGCATCGCCGGCCTGGGCATGCCGGCGTCCCGCATCCTTGCCGTCACGTTCACCAACCGGGCCGCCGGCGAGATGCGGGAGCGCATCGGGGCCATGCTGGGCGGCGGCGCCAGCCCGTACTGGCTCGGCACGTTCCACGGGCTGGCCGCGCGCCAGCTCCGCCACGAGCCGGAGGTCGCCGGCCTGCGGCACGGCTTCGACATCCTCGACGCCGAGGACAGCAAGCGCCTGGTCAAGCGCAGCATGGCTGCCCTCGGCCTCGATCCCCGGCCAGGGACCGACGACGCCGGCTACTCGCCCAAGTCGCTGTGCAAGGCGATCGGCCGCATGAAGGACGCGCTGGTGCTGCCTGAGCAAGCCATGGCGCACGTCGAGGCGCTGATCGCCGAGGGCGCCCGCAACGGCATGCCGGTCGATCCCGCCGGCGCGCGGGTCACGGCGCAGGTGTATGTGGAATACCAGCGCCGCCTGCAGGAGGCCAACCTGGCCGACTTCAGCGACCTGCTGCTCTACCCCACGATCACCATGCAGCGCGACGAAGCGTATCGCCTGCGCTGGGCCGGGCGCTTCGACAGCATCTTCTGCGACGAGTACCAGGACGTGAACCACGGGCAGTATGCCTGGCTCATGCTGCTCGGCCAGGACCACCGCCGCATCTTCGTCGTCGGAGACGATGACCAGAGCGTATTGTAAGTTAAGTGGAATGCCCCATCGTGCGGCGCTAATCTCCGCATCGCTGTCATGGAGGACGGTAATGCCCGCTCCTGTCTGGTCACGCTATTCGCTTGTTGCCGATGAGCCGCAGGGCCGGTCTT
>JAABUM010002220.1_pt1 | contig 26597 bp, 31 predicted proteins | sample 5559161 | NCBI WGS metagenome assembly JAABUM01 (sample SAMN10711868, study PRJNA513369) | rock metagenome | isolation source: Antarctica rocks | place: Antarctica: Victoria Land, Siegfried Peak nord
AAGCGTCCAGTGCATCATGCGCCCCACGCTTGGGCCGGAACCCATACGAGAACCCGAGAAAATCCTCCTCGTAGATCGCGTTCAGCACGGCGACCGTTGCCCTCTGGACGATCTTGTCTTCGAGGGTGGCGACCGCGAGTGGGCGCTGCCGGCCATCCGGCTTCGGTATATACCGTCGCTGGGACGGCATCGCCCGATACGCTCCCCGGTGGACCCGTGCGTGCAGGTCCTCGATCTTGCGATCCAGGTCTGCCTCGTAGTCCTGCCACGTCAGCCCATCTACGCCGGATGCGGCCTCTCGCCGAAGGGCGAAGAAGGCCGTTCGGAGTGTCTCGGGGCTGAGATGGTGGAAGAGCGCGGTGAACCGTTCCTTTTTCCTCAGCCTCGCGGCTTGCCGTATGCGGTCCAGCGCCTGTGACACGCTTGCCCGGTCCTGTGCCCGGCGCGTGCTTTGCTGGCCCGCATTCCCCTTGGCGTCCGCCCTTGGCTCCATCAACTCCGCAGCCGGTCGCCCGGCCTTGTTCGTCGACTTCACAGCTACTATGGCGGACTCTGACTTCTCACGGCCGTGCATCATCGGCTACGGCTCCTCGCCTTCCCGATGCGGGCCAGCGACGGCAAGCCGTCCTGGTCAGCCGTGAGATCTCTCGGTTCCCGAACAAGGAGCGTCCGCACATGCCAGTGTCTCCGACCGCGCCGGGTTGGCCGGGCACTCGCGCTGACGCGCCCGGTCATACTGCCTTCCGCGCGCCTAACGGCGTCGGCACCCGAGACTTTTGCACTTTCACGGCTCAATGGCTGGCCTATGCGCTCCCCTGCCGACGCTTCGCTGCCGTCCTCGCGAGCGACAACGCACGGCTCGGGGCCAGTGTGGATCGCTACTCTTTCACCGTAATGGACTTGCACCATCTACTCCTTGCCGGTCTCCCGACGCACTAGGCGCCCGCGATCAGCGCCTCGACCTGGCGTGTCATCCGGGCATACCGGGGCAACGTGGCGCTGCGCCATTCCTGCGTGCCCCCGCCCTCGCCTGTCATCCGTGCCCGCGGCACGCTGAGCTCCACCGGGCCGAACGAGCCGAGCAGTTGGCGCTCGCGCGTCCCGTTCCGGTAGCCCTTGGGCGTTTCCGCATCCCGCTCATAGCGGCCACGTCCCAGCGCCGCTTCCAGTTCCTGCCCGATCAGCTCTTCAATGAACCCGCGCACCCGATCCCGGATGCCCGCCTCGATCGGGTCAAACCAGGCCTCACCCGCAAACAGCGCCGTGCCGTCCACTTGCGTCTTCGTGCTAGTCTCTTCCATGGCGTGGTCTCCGCCGGCGCTCGAACGCCGGAAATGGTTCGTTGAACAAACCAGAGACTACGCCACCAACCTATTTCCACCACCTTCGCTACGGCACCTCCTGCCTGCCGTGCCCTCATTCCAGATGGTGTAGAGCGGAAGTTGTGCCGTTTCCCAAAGAAGGTTGAGCGTACCGGTGACAACCAGGTAACCGCGCAGGCCGGGAAGCCACAAAGAACCGTCTATCTGTGCCGCACTCATTCAGCTGCACTGCGCAGGATTGGTTGCCGCAGCTCTGCACTTTCCGGTTCTAAAGCAGGCAGCCGCCATCCCTTGACCAAGGCGTAGAGCGCTGGGATCACCAGCAACGTCAGAACCGTCGAAGACACCATGCCGCCGACCATTGGGGCCGCAATGCGCCGCATGACCTCGGACCCGGTGCCGGTGCTCCACAGGATCGGCACCAGCCCGGCCATGATCGCCACAACCGTCATCATCTTCGGCCGTACACGCTCGACAGCGCCCTCCATGATCGCCGCGCGGAGGTCGTCACGGGTCAGCGCCCGGTCCTGCGATGCGCGTTCAGCTCGCACGGCTTCGAGGGCGTGGTCGAGGTAGATGAGCATAATGACGCCGGTCTCGGCCGCCACTCCAGTCAGGGCGATGAAGCCGACGACCACGGCGACGCTGACGTTGTAGTCGAGCCACCACATCAGCCAGATGCCGCCCACCAGGGCGAACGGCACGGAGAGCATGACGATCAGCGTTTCTGCCAGCCGCCCGAAGTTGAGGTAGAGCAACACGAAGATCGCGGCCAACGTTGCAGGCACGACCAGCTTCAGCCGGGCCTTGGCGTGCTCCAGGTTCTCGAATTGCCCGCTCCATTCGATGCGGTAGCCTTGCGGAAGCTTCACCTGCTCGCGCACCGCCCGTGCCGCGTCGGCCACATAGCTTCCCATGTCGCGGCCCTGCATGTCGACGTAGACATAGGCCGCGAGCTGCGCGTTCTCCGTCCGGATCGAGGGCGGCCCGCCGGTTAGGCTGATCCGCGCCACTTGGCCCAGCGGCACCATGGCCCCCCCGGGCGTCGGCACCAGAACGCTGTCCCTGATGGAACGGGGATCGTCCCTGAGGTCGCGAGGGTAGCGGACAATGACGCCGTAGCGTTCCCGGCCCTCAATGGTCGTCGTGACCGTCTCGCCGCCGAGCGCCGTCGCGACAACCTCTTGCACGTCGCCGATTGAAAGACCGTAGCGGGCGATCGCATCCCGGTCTGGCGCGATTTCCAGGTAGCGCCCGCCCTCCAACCGTTCGGCAAAGGCGCTGGTGGTGCCCGGCACGTTGCGGACCACCTGCTCGACCCGCGTCGCCAGTGCTGCAAGCTGGCCCAGGTCGGGGCCGAACACCTTGACACCGACCGGGGTGCGAATACCGGTGGAGAGCATGTCGATACGGGCGCGGATGGGCTGCGTCCAGGCGTTGCTGACGCCCGGCAGGCGCAACGCCTCGTCCATCTCCCCCTTGAGCTTGTCGAGCGTCATGCCCGCGCGCCACTCGTTTTCAGGCTTCAGGTTGATGACGGTCTCAGTCATCTCGGTCGGTGCAGCGTCGGTCGCGGTGGCGGCCCGGCCCGCCTTGCCGAACACGGACTGGACCTCCGGGAAGCCTTTGATGATGCGGTCCTGGGTTTGCAGGAGTTCGGCCGCTTTGGTGATGGACAGCCCCGGCGGGGTCACGGGCATGTAGAGCAGCGTGCCCTCGCGCAATTCCGGCATGAACTCGGAGCCGAGCTGCCGTGCAGGCCAAACGGTCACAGCAAGCGCCCCGGCCGCCAGTACGATCAGCAGCAGCGGCACGCGCAACACGCCGCGGATCAGCGGCCGATAAAGCCGGATCAGCGCGCGATTGATCGGGTTGCGTCCTTCCGGGATGATCCGACCCCGCACGAATGCCATCATCAGCACGGGCACCAGCGTGATCGAGAGCAGCGCGCCGCCGGCCATTGCGAACGTCTTGGTATAGGCCAGCGGCTTGAACATCCGGCCCTCCTGCCCTTCCAGGCTGAACACCGGCAGGAACGACACGACGATGATCAGCAGGCTGAAGAACAGCGACGGCCCGACCTCCTGCGCGGCTGCGATCAGCGCGGGGCCGCGGGGCTCGCCGGGCTTGAGGCGTTCGACGTGCTTGTGCGCGTTCTCGACCATGACGATGGCGGCATCGACCATGGCGCCGAGCGCGATGGCGATGCCGCCCAGGCTCATGATGTTCGAGCCGACGCCGATCGAGTGCATGGCCAGCACCGCCAGCAGCACGCCGATTGGCAGGGTCACGATCGCGACCAAGGCGCTGCGGACGTGCAACAGGAACACGACGCAGACGAGTGAGACGATCAGGCTTTCTTCGATCAGCGTGCGCTTAAGGTTGGCGATCGCCCGTTCGATCAGCTCGGAGCGGTCATAGACCGCCTGGATGCTGACGCCGTCCGGCAGGCTCGGCAGCAGCTCGGCGATGCGCTGCTTGACGCTCTGGATCGTGGTCAGCGCGTCCGCTGCGTCGCGCTTCACGACAATGCCGCCGACCGCCTCGCCCGTGCCGTTCAGCTCCGACAGGCCGCGCCGCTCGTCCGGGCCGATCTGCACCCGGGCTACGTCCCGCAGCAGCACGGGCGTGCCGTTCGGGTTCGCCCGGAGCACCACCCGTTCCAGGTCGCCCACGCCTGTCAGGTAGCCGCGCCCACGGACCATGTATTCGGTCTCGGTCATCTCGATGGTGCGGCCGCCAACATCGCGGTTGCTGCCGCGCACTGCGTCCGTCACCCGCGACAGCGGGATGCCGAAGGCCTGCAGCTTCCGAGGGTCGACGACGACTTGGTATTGCTTCTCGAAGCCGCCGACCGAGGCGACCTCGGCCACGCCGGATGCCTTGGTGAGCTGGAAGCGGATGACCCAGTCCTGCAGGCTACGGAGTTCAGCGAGCGTGTGCTGTGCGCCCACCACGACATACTGATACACCCAGCCCACCCCGGTCGCGTCGGGGCCGAGCGACGGCGTCACGCCCGCAGGGAGCCGCTTTTGCGCGAAGTTTAGGTACTCCAGGACCCGGCTTCGGGCCCAATACAGGTCGGTGCCGTCCTCGAACACGACATACACGAAGGAAGCCCCGAACGCCGAGAAGCCGCGCACCACTTTCGACCGCGGCACGGCCAGCAGCGCCGTGGTGAGCGGGTAGGTGACCTGGTCCTCGACCACCTGCGGCGCCTGGCCGGGATAGTCCGTGTAGATGATGACCTGGGTGTCGGAAAGGTCGGGGATGGCGTCCAGCGGCGTTTCTATCGCGGCCCAAATGCCCGCGCCGACCAGGAAGACGGTCGTGAGCACGACGATCAGCCAGTTGCGCGCAGACGCTGCGATGATGCGGGCGATCATGGCCCTTTTGCTCCTTGCCCGCCGGCTTGCCCTTGGCCGGCGGTGAACGCTTGCAGCGCGGCACGCAGGTTGCTCTCGGCGTCGATGAGGAAGTTGGCGCCGACCACCACCCGCTCGCCCGTCGTCAGCCCCTCGAGGATTTCGGCAGCACCGTCTCCCTGCGCGCCGACGCGCACCGGGCGCGGCTCGAACCGACCTTCGCCGCGCTCGACCAGCACGACCTGGCGCGTGCCGCTATCCAGAACCGCGGACGACGGCACGACCAGCACCGGGCCTCCCTCGCCAACAGGGCTGTCCATCTCGACGCTGGCGAACATGCCGGCCCTGACCGCCTCGTCGGCATTCGGGACTACGATCCGCACGCGCCCGGTGCGCGTCCCGGCCGACAGGCTCGGGTAGATGAAGTCCACGGTGCCGTCGAAGTCCCGGCCCGGAAAAGCTACGAACGTTGCCTTGGCCCGCTGTCCAGGGTGGACCGCGCCGAGATCCTGCTCTTGCACTTCGGCGATGACCCAGATGGGCGACAGCCGCGCGGTCCGGAATAGCGGCTGGTCCGGGCCCACCCGGGTGCCCTGCACCACCATCTTCTCCGTCACCACGCCGTCCTCTGGCGCCAGCACCGGGATGCGCTGGGCTACCTTGCCGGTCCGCCGCAGCCGGGCGATCTCGGCGTCGGGCACGCCTTGCGCCCGCAGCCGCTGCACGGAGGCCGCCGCCATGCCCATGCGCGACGCGACTAGGTATTCCTCCTCCGAGGCGACCAGGTCTGGCGCATAAATCTCCGCCACCACCTGGCCGCGCTTCACGGCCTCGCCTGTTGCCGCGACCGCCAGCCGCTCGATCCAGCCGCCTACACGCGTGGTGACGACCGCCATCCCGCGCTCGTCGAACTGCACGGTCCCGGTCGCCCGTATCGCGCGTATCAATGCCTCCCGGCGTTCGACCGGGGCCGTACGCACGCCAAGCACCTGCATTCGCCCTGGCGCGATCGTCACCAGCCCAGCCCCGGCTTCGGCGGCTTCGTTTTCCCGCACCGGGATGTAGTCCATGCCCATGGAGTCCTTCTTGGGAACCGGGGAGGTGTCGGGAAGACCCATAGGGTTTCGATAAAAGAGGACGCGGCCTCGACCAGCAGACTGGGATGCTGACGGAAATGTTCGCTGCGTGGCCGGCCCGCCCGCGCCGCCTGCAGGGACGATCGGGGCCGCAGTGGCGTCCGTAAAGATCGGGACGTAGTCCTGACCGCTCGGCGTCTTCTTGGGAGTCGCCGCATAGAGCGGCTTGCCATCCGGATCCTGGTAATAAAGCGGTTGCCGAGCGGCATCCTCAGCGGTCGCGGGCCCGCCAGCGAGGAGGAGCGCCGCGCCGAGTGCAAGGACCCGGCGCATCATAGGTCGCTCCCTGTCAGGCGTTCTATCGCGGCTACCTCGACCTGCGCGTCCAACTGGACCTGAAGCAGGCGAAGCTCGACATCATGAATTTGGTGTTCGGCGGTTACGGCCGCTGTCAGTTCCCCTCTGCCTTGGCTGTAGCCAGCCAGCACCGCCCGGAAAGCCGCCCGCGCCTGCGGGATAGCCTCCCGGCGCAGCAGTGCTTCGGTGGCACGGGCCGCGCGCAGCCGAGCAACGGCCTCGCCAAAAGCGCCCTCGATCTCCAGGCGCGCTGCTTCGTAGCGCTGCTGCGTCGCGCCAAGCTGGGCAGCCGCATCGCGCTGGCCGGATGCCTCGCGACCCCAGGGCAGCGGAATGTTCAAGCCGACCGTGGCTGCGAACCCGACAGGGCGGTTGTTGGTCTGGACCAGCGGCCCGGCGCCGACGGTCACGTCCGGATACCACGCCTTATCGGCCAATGTGCTGCGCGTCCGCGCGCCCGCAATCGCGGCGGTGCTGGCCGACAAGGTCGAATTGCCCACCCGGGCGCGCTCGATCAGCACGGCCAGGGCCGGTTCGGCCAACGGGATCGGCCTTGGCCGCATCGGCTCGGCAAAGGGTGCGCCGGCCGGCCGGCCGACAAGCGCATTCAAGCGCGCCTGAGCGGCGCTTCTTGCGCCTGCCAGCCGGATCGCTTCGGCCTTGGCCGCGGTTTCTTCGCTGAAAGCCTGGATGACGGCCACCTGGTCGCCCCCGCCCTGGCCGTAACGGGCCGAGGCCGCCGCCTTCATGCGACGTGCGAGCTCCGTAATCTCCCGATTGACAGCGCTGCTTCGGGTGAGCAGGAAGTACTGTGCGTAGGCAACCTTGATCCGCTCGTCGAGATCGTCTTGCGCGGCCCGTTCCCGCCCCCGGCTCGCATCCACATCGGCCAGCGCAGCTTGTCGGCGCAAGTCCCGCTTGCCCCAAAGCGGGAAGGCCTGGGTCAGCATGACCGTGTGGGCGCTGAAGACGTTCGGGTCCTTGTAATAGGTATAGCTGTCCGTGATCGTCGGGTCGTCCAGCCTGTCGACGCTGCTCGCCTTGGCGGCAGCGGCTTCCGTGTCCAGGGCAGCCGCGCGCAACCCCGGGCTCAGCCGCCGCCCTGCCGCCAGCAGGCCTTCGACGGTGGCGCCGAGCAAGGCGTCCGAGGGCTGGGCCATGGCGGGCATGCGGGCGAGCAGGCCCGACACCAGCATCACGCCGACGCCAATCCGCCTCCGATGGGCGCGCATGTTACTTCGCCAGGTCGGCGTTGACGCTACCGTGCACGGTTTCCGCCTCGCCCTGCACCTTCGCCGCAAGCGTGATGGCCCAGGTTCCGGCCATGCCCGGCTCGACCTCGAAGCGGTAAGCCCCGTTCTGCAGCGGGGCAGCCTTGATCGGCGCCGTCATCGTGGGCATGCCCATCGGGCCCATGTCGGCCTTCGTCTCGAACAAGACCGCATCCGTGACGGGCTTGCCGTCGGGCACGTGGACGAGGCGCACGGAAACCATGCTCTTGCCGCCAGGGGCCTGCTGCGGCTTGCCGACGAGTTCGAAACGGTAGTCCTTCGCTGCGGCGAAGGCTGGCTTCGACGCGAGGCTGCCATAGGCGACGGCCACGAACGCGAGCGCAACCGCGCTCAATCCAAGTTGCTTGCGAGCCATGATGGATATCCCTGCTACCCTCCTCCTGGAGGGCTTTCTTCTGACTTCGTGACACTGACGCCTTACGGTTACACGGCTCGCGCGAAGCACGGGCCAGCATAGGGCGCCAGGCACACTCAAGCGGCGCGCACGAGGCGCGCCGAATGGGTCAGGCCGATCGAGGAGGGAACGGAGCCGGCGGGTAGGAACGGCTATTCAGGCGGCGGCCGATAGACCAGTAGACGACCGAGGCATAGGTAAACGATGCCTCGATCACTCGCGCATGGACAGGTCCGTCAACGACGCCGAGGCATTGCATCAGCTTCACGCAATCCGGGCTGATCCCCTTCTGCGGGACTGGTCCTTGGGTGTCGTGCGCCATGGCCATCTCCGTGCAGTCTGGCATCGTCGCGTCGGCGGTCGCGGTCAGCGCAGCATCGCTGAGTGGCATGGCCTGAACCGTCGCCCCGCCGAGGAAGGCGAGGGCCACAAGAAGCGAGACCAGACAGCGAAAATGGCGATGCCACATGCCTCCAGCATCGTGCGACGATGCCGAAAAGGCAACGCTGTTTTCGCCGGTGCACGATGTGAGACATGGGATGTGCCGGCGTAGTCGTGCTCATGACCGTGCGCGTGGTTCCCCTGTTTCAAGGTCGTGCCCGGGCTTATGATCGTGTCCGGACATCAGCGTGCTCCTCCGTCCGCCAACCGCCAGCGTAGCAGCCGCAATGCATTCAAGGTCACCAGCACCGTGGCTCCGGTATCGGCCAGGATCGCGGGCCACAACCCTGTGAGGCCCGCCAGGGTGGTCACCAGGAACACCGCCTTCAGCCCGACCGCCACGCCCACGTTCTACCAGATGTTGGACAGCGTCGCCCGCGACAGCGCAACCAGTTCGGCAACCCCGCCCACGCTCTCGCGCATCAGCGCCGCATCCGCCGTTTCCAGCGCGATATCGGTCCCGCCGCCCATGGCGACGCCCATCGAGGCGGCCGCGAGCACCGGGGCGTCGTTGATGCCGTCGCCCACCATGGGAACATCAGGAAGTCTGGGGTGCCAGCGTCCAAGCGGGCTGACGAACGTGCGACGGCTAAGCCGCTTGCAATCTTTTGTATCGAGCACCCCAGACTTGCTGATGGTCCCGGAATTGGACGCACCCCCGGTTTTGACATCACCTTTGGCATTTCGACACGTCATCAGCGGTTCGCTTTCGCTCGCCTCTCCGGATCATACCTGACGAGATCAAGTCCCGCCTTTTGCTGCAACGCTCACCACCATTGCTTTTGACGACAGCAGCTTGCAGTGGTTTGACGCCTGCACCTGACTGCCGGCGTCGAGGGGCCTACCCTCATCTCTCATACAGCTCCACAATTCCAACTTAGGAACTGTGTTCGTGACACACCATCCATGTGCCATTTGTCGCCGGCCGCAGGCAGTCCGCGCCGGATCTGGTTGGCAAACACCTGACCGAACTTGCGCGCCCACTGGCGCACAGTTTCATGGCTGACGATGATGCCGCGTGCAGCCAGCAGTTCGTCGACCATGCGCAGGCTCAGAGGAAAGCGGAAGTAAAGCCAGACGGCGTGGCTGGTGATCTCAGCCGGGAAGCGGTAGCCGGCGTAGCTCGGGCAGGCAGGTGTCGTCATCCCGCCCGGCTACCCGGCTCAACCGCATCTCGCAAGCCGGCCGGCAGCCAAGTTGACGGTGCCCCCGAAGCAACCGCGAGGCGTCAAGCGTGATGCGCAGGCGATCACCGCCGAGCGGGTGCTCAAGGTGGCGGTGCCGGCCGGCTCGCGCTTCAAGGGCTACGAGGACATTCTGGTGCGCGACCTTCGTTTGTCGGCAGAGGTGATCCGCTACCGGCGCGAGCGTTGGGTGACACCCTGGGGCAAGACGGTGCTAGCGGCGTTGCCGGCGGGTATCGTCGGCTGCTTCGGGCCGGAACTGCGGCGCTTCGTGCTGGCCCTGCATGCGCAGGGACAGGTTGCCACGGAACGGCTCACAGCTTTGCTGAACGGGATCGGCGTCGAGATTTCTAAACGTCAGGTCGTACGCATGCTGACCGGGCCGCTCGACGACTTCGTGGCCGAAGACCAGGACGTGCTGCGCGCAGGCTTGGCCACCGCGCGGAGGGTCACGGTGGACCCGCTGTCTCCCGAGAGGCCCACGAAGTCGCTCCCCAACGCCTCGGCAAAGGCAATCCGTCCGCGACTGGCAAGCGCGTGACCAGCCGGCATGGCGAGCACCAGCCGGTCGGTCCGAAATGGGTAGCTTTCCGGCCCGGTGAGGTCGGCGTGATCGGCGGCTACTCCCACGTCCGCCAGCCCCTCGGCCACGGCGCGGGCCACTTCGATGCTTGGCCGCTCGTCAAGGTCCACGTCCACATTGGGATTCGTGGCGAGGAAGGCAGCCAGCACTTCGGGCAGGTATTCGGCCACCGCCGCAGTGTTGGCCAACAGGCGAACGTGCCCCTTCAACCCGTGCGCGTACTCGCCCAGCTCGCCGCGCATCTGCTCCACCTGCCCCATGACCGCCCGCGCGTGATGCAGCAGCACCCGGCCTGCCGGCGTGGGCCGGACGCCGCGGCGGTCGCGCTCAAGGAGCGCGACGCCGGCCTGTTCCTCCATGCCCCGCACGCGCGCGCTCGCCGACGCGAGGGCAAGGCCGGAGCGCACCGCGCCGGCCGTGATGCTGCCCGCCTCGGCCACATGCAGGAACAAGCGCAAGTCGGTCAGGTCGAAGTGCATCGGGCGCTCCCCATGGCAGTGTGCCTCCGTTTGTGGCTTAGGCAAGCTACGCAACTCCCGCATTGTGGTGCATGGTCCCCACGCCGCAGCATCGTCTCAATGATGGACCTTCTTCCCCACATTCTGCTGATTACGGGCACCTTCCTGTTAGCCGGCCTGGTAAAGGGTGTGATCGGCCTTGGCCTTCCAACGGTCGCCATGGGCCTGCTCGGCTTGGCGATGCCGCCGGCCTATGCGGCAGCCCTGCTAATCGTGCCTTCGCTCGTGACGAACGTTTGGCAACTCCTTGCCGGGCCACGCTTCGGCGCGCTGTTCCGGCGGCTATGGGGCATGATGCTCGGCATCGTCGCCGGCACCCTGACCGGGTCGGGGCTGATAACGGGCGCTGCCGCGCCAGCCGCGGCGGCGGCTCTCGGCGGTGCCCTGGCGCTCTACGCCCTAGTCGGGTTGGCAAAGCTGCGGCTGCGCGTGCCGCCCGCGTCGGAACGCTGGGCAGGGCCGCTGGTCGGTATGGTGACTGGGCTGGTGACGGGGGCAACGGGCGTGTTCGTCATCCCGGCCGTTCCCTACCTTGGTTCGCTCGGATTGGAGCGGGACGACCTCGTGCAGGCGCTGGGTCTATCCTTCACCGCCTCCACGCTGGCGCTCGCCGCCGGCCTGGCCTGGCACGGCGCGCTGCCCTTGCAGGCGCGGGCATCTCGCTGCTCGCCCTCGTGCCGGCGCTTGCAGGCATGGCGCTGGGTGGATGGCTGCGCACGCGGGTGCGGCCCGAGACCTTCCGGCTGTGCTTCTTCGTGGGCTTGCTGGTGTTGGGGGGCGAACTCGTTTGGCGAGGGCTGGCGTAGCCGGAACGGAAGTTATCGGAACAACATGGGGGCGGGGTTGGCATGAAGGGATGGATGACTGCGCTTGGCGTCACCTGTGCGTGGGCCAGCCCGGGTCTTGTGCTGGTCGCCATTGTTCTTGCCCTGCTTGACCTCACCGTTGTGGCGCAGCGGTGGGCCGCTCCACAGCCGTCGTCGCCGGCCCCGGTCGGGCCAGTCGCTGTCACTGTCGCGGCTGAGGGTTGCTTCCCTACCCTCGCACCGGAGCTGCGCGACATGGTTGGGCGCGATTGAAGGATCATGCGTAAGTGCGGCTGTCCGTCAAACCAACCATGACGGACAGGTGCGTCTTTCGATACGATGCTCGCCTTAACTGCTCCGATCTACCTCAAGTTCAGTGTCCGCCCGCTGGCAGTGCAGTGCCTGGCTTGTCGTGCAGGGCCAGCCGGTCCACCAAAGTTTGGCTTGCCTCGTTCATGCCGACGATCTCGACGGCCAAACCGTGGCGGCGGAACTTCAGCACCACCCGGTCCAGCGCGTTGATGCCCGTAATGTCCCAGAAGTGGGCGGCGTGGACGTTGATGGTGACGGCCTTCAGCTCCTCCCGGAAGTCGAAGCCGTTGTGGAACGCCTCCGCCGTGGCGAAGAAAATTTGGCCCGTCACCTGGTACGTGCGTGTGCTCGTGGCCTCGTCCAAGGTCGAGGTCACGCCGAAGAAGCGCGATATCTTCTGCGCGAAGAACAACCCGCTCAGGACCACGCCGACCAGCACGCCCTTGGCCAGGTCATGCGTCGCGACCACCACGGCCACGGTCGCCAGCATGACGATGCTGGAGCTTTTCGGGTGGGTGAGGAGCGTGCGGACGGACTGCCACTGGAAGGTGTTGATGGACACCATGACCATCACCGCCACCAACGCCGGCATGGGGATCTGCTTCACCCAGGGGCCAACGACCACGATCAGGAACAACAGGAACGCGCCGGCCCACAGGCACGACAAGCGCCCCCGGCCGCCCGACGACACGTTGATGACGGACTGGCCGATCATGGCGCAGCCCGCCATGCCGCCGAACAGGCCGGAGGTGATGTTGGCCACGCCCTGCCCGGCGCACTCCCGGTTCTTGTTCGAGGTCGTGTCCGTCATTTCGTCAATGATCGCCGCCGTCATCAGGCTTTCCAGCAGCCCGACCATCGTCAGCGTCAAGGCATAAGGCAGGATAATGCGGAGCGTCTCCAAGGTGAGCGGCACCTGCGGCAGCGCAAAGAACGGCAGCTCGTTGGGCAGCTCGCCCATATCGCCCACAGTGTGCAGCTTCAGGCCCGTCGCCATCGTGAAAGCCGTCAGCACGACGATGGCCACAAGGGGCGAGGGAATGGCGGTGAACACGCGCGGCAGCCCGTAGATGATCGCAAGACCGACCGCGACCATGGCGTACACCTGCCAGCCCTGCCCAATCAGCTCGGGCAGCTGCGCCAGGAAAATCAGGATGGCGAGGGCGTTCACGAAGCCAGTCACGACGGAGCGCGACACAAAGCGCATCAGGTCGCCCAGCCGGAGCGCGCCCGCCACGATCTGCAACAGACCAGTCAGCAGGGTGGCGGCGAACAGGTGGCCGAGGCCATGCTCCTTGACCAGCGTGACCATGACGAGCGCCATTGCGCCGGTTGCGGCCGAGATCATCGCGGGCCGCCCGCCGGCGATGGCCGTGACGACTGCGATGCAGAACGAGGCGTAAAGGCCGACCTTGGGGTCAACGCCTGCGATGATCGAGAACGCGATGGCCTCCGGGATCAAGGCAAGGGCCACGACTGTGCCGGAGAGCAGGTCACGGGTGACGTTTGGCGCCCATTCGGCGCGCAGCTTGGACAGGTTCAAGGGACAAACCTTTATCAACCCGCACGGCCTGGATGGGCAAGGACAATGCGGGGATAAGCAGGATCGCGCCGCCAAAGGCAGCGAGATTGGAGGACTCTCGGAGAACGTGCCGCTAAGGCGGCGTCAGCAGATTGCTGGGGATGGCTCGATCTGAGGTCATCCGCTTGCATAAGCGCCCGCGCGCTGCGGCGCAACACAAGGGTGCGCATGCCTGTCCACCGAATGGTTGAGCGAGGTCGCATCCAGTCGCGGATGGCTGCAGGCCGCCACATTCATCAAGCGTCAGCGCCGCCGGTCGCGCATCTCGGCGCGCAAGGCTGCGATCTCCTGCTGCAGCGCGCGCAGCCCGCTTTCCGTTCCATCCCCCTCCACGGCCCCAGCATCCCGGCCCACGAAGTAGGACGCAAACGTCGCGGTGATGTAGCCGAACACCGCGAAGCCGTACATCGCCAGAAGGAAGCACAGGACGCGCCCTTCCGCCGTAACGGGCCAGAACTGCGACCCCATGGTGGCTAGCAGCATCGCCGTCCACCATAAAGCATCGCCATAGCTGCTGAAGCCGCCTTCCACCTCGGACGCCGGCTCGAAGGCCAGCATGCCGCCAGCCCCGAGCAGGGCCACGATGACCGTCAGCCCGGCCACATAGCCGAACCCCCGCCGCCGCAGCCCGGCACGCAGGGCGTTCATGCCCCGGTTCGCCGTGCCGACGATCCGTACCAGGCGCAAACCGCGCAAAGCCCGGGCCGCGCGGAACACCCGCAGCACCCGGATCATCCGCAGCGCGGGCGCAAGCAGGGCCAGGACGGTGATCCAGTTGTGGCGCAGGAACGGCAGCTTGTCCGGCGCCAGCGTGAAGCGCAGCGCGAACTCGGCTACGAACACATCCCAGATCACGATGCCAAACACGTCCGTCGCACGCGATCCGCCCCAAACCAGCTCGATCACCACCAGCACCAGCCAAACGAAGCTCAGCACCAGCATGGGCGTGCGGAGCCACTCGTCGAGCTGCTCCAGCACGGCCCAGCGCTCATCGAGAGTTTCCGCCGGCCGCAGGGGTGGGCTTGTTCCAGCAATCAACACATACTCTCCCACTCCGGTCCCTGGTGGGGCCGGCTGAAAGCCGCGCGCAGGGTGGCAAGGGCGTCCATCACCCGTGCGTGGTCCTGCTCGTTGGCGTTTTCACGCACGGCGTCGACGCCGGCTTGCTCGGCCAATTCGAGCAGTGCCGCCCGATCCGGGGCGCTGGCATCCTCGCCAATGCGGGCCAGCGTGCGGATGAGGTGGAGAGCAACGGACGGGTTCCCGGCCCCATACTTGCGGATGGGGGTGAAGGCCAAGTCGGCCAGTTCCGCGAACGTGACCGGCAAGGCCAGCATGCGCAGTTGTCCGCCCTCGTGGCGCTCGGCCGCGGCAGGCGTGCGCCGGGCCATCTCGGCCAGCGCGTTCCCGAGCCAGTCCAGGCAGCCCATCGCGGTCGCCGGGTCGTTGATGCCTGGGGACAGGGCGCGCACGGCGATCTCGGTTAGTTGCCGGGCGCCGTAGCGCATGTCCTGCGTCGGCGTGCGGCGGCGGCCAAGGGTGAAGGCCGTGCGGATGCGGGCAGCGGTGTCCTCATCAAGCGGAGCCAGGGCGCCGTGAACGAGAGCCAGGAGCCCATGCATCTGCACAAAGTCCCCGGGCCGGCACGAAACCCGGAGAACGGCGCCAACGTCCGCGGCGGCGGCGACCAGGACGTCGTGCGCGACGCCTTGCACATAGCCGCCCGTTGTCGCCCGGACGGTTTGGGGCAGCCCTTTCGGCAACTCTGGGCTTTGGCAACCGGTATCGGACACCGAGCGATCGGCGTATTGGGCAACAATCTGGTCCCTCAGCTCCTGGCCCACGACGGCGATCAGGGACTCAGCCTGGATCGCGTTGGCAACGTGGCCAATGAAGTAGATCAGCACGCCGATGCTGGCCACGGCGAGCAGCACGGCGCAGGTGACTGACAGCTCCGGGACGAAGCTGCCCTCGTCGGTGTTGCGGACCACGCGCAGCACCAGCAGGCAGTACAGGAAAGTGGAGATGAAGGTGCCCAGCACGAGCTGGTTGCCCAGGTCCCGCGTGAAGTTCCGCAGTAGCCGCGGGCCGAACTGCGAGCTGGCCAGGGTCAACGCGACGATGTTGACCGAGAACACCACCCCAGCGACCGTCGCCATGGACCCGGCGATGGTGGAAAGGACGGACCGCGCCCCGTCTGCCCCGCCCGACCATACCCAGCCCTGCACCCGGAGCGCCTCCGGCCCCAAGGCGCGGTCAAGCGTCACGGTGCCGGACGACAGGGCGGCGGCACCCGCCGCCATCAGGGCTGGAACAAGCCAGAAGCTCGTCCGCATGGGCTCCCACACCCCAAGCAGGTGCCTGGGGGACAGCATGGCAAGCACAGCCCAGCCCCGTGTCATGCGGCGCTTTGGCCTTCGCGTGCGGGCCGCAGTATGCGCAGGCTCATGAGGGCGGCGCCCAGCGCGCCGGCGGTGTCCGTCACAAGGTCCATGATGGTGTCGTGCTTGCCGTTGATGACGTTGCCGGGCACGAGCTGGTCGTACCCCCACTCGGCCACCTCCCACCACGCGCCGATGGCGACCCCCACGCAGGCGATCACAAAGGCCAGCAACAGGCGGTGCTGGCCGGCACCCGTCAGCACCCGGCGCAGCACGAACACTGCTAGCCAGTATGTCAATGCGAGGATCGTGGCAGGGTGCAGCACACGGTCGAACCAGCCAAACCGGGTGTAAAGGCCGAGCGCGTAGCCTGCGATGTTGGCGAGCACGGCAACGGCGGCAAGGCCCCATGCGATCCTACGCGCCACCGGGCTGGCCTCCAGGCCCGCCATGTGCTTGTTCATGGCCCGTCCCTGGCGGGAACGCTTTCTTGCAGGACGCGCCAACGGGCGCGCGGGTTCTCGTCCTGGGCGGGCCAGCCCTCGCGTTGCTCGGTACGGTCGCCATCGCTGGCCTCGGTTTGGTCATGGAACAGCACCTGCGTCGTGGGGAACGGCAGGTCCACGCCGGCCCGCTGCAGGGCGGGCTTGATCCGCTCCAGTACGGCGTCCACCGCGTCGAGCGCTTCCCGCTTGATCGGAGGATCGATCCAGAACAGCACGTCGAGCTGCACGGCGAAGTCACCCAGCTCCGCAACCCGGACCTGGGGCGCCGGGTCCGCGAGGACGCCCGGTGCATCGTGCATGGCGTCCAGGATCACCTGCTTGGCACCGCCAATGTCGTCGCCGTAGCCGATGCCCACCCGCACCTGCAGCCGGCGCCTGTCGTAGGCGGTGTTCACCAGCACCTTTTCGCCGAACAAGGTGGAGTTGGGGATCACGGCCCGGCGGTTGTCATAGGTGCGAATGGTGGTGGCGCGCACCTGGATGTCCTCGACCGTGCCCTCGTAGCTGCCGGTCACGATCTGGTCGCCGATGCGGAACGGCCGGGTCAGCAGGATCAGGATGCCAGCCAGCAGGTTCTGCAAGATGTCGCGGAACGCGAAGCCGAACGCCACGCCGCCGATGCCCAGCACGCCGAACAGGTCCGCTGCGCTGATGGACGGGAACGCAATGGCCGCCCCCACCAGCAACCCGACCAGCGAGACACCCCAACTGCCGATCCGGCCCAGAACGATGCCAACCCCCGGCGCCATGCCGCGCAAGCCTGCCGCACGCTGCAGCGCAGCGCGCACGCCGCGGGCGGCCAGCAGGAACAAGCCGAACACCAACAGTCCGAGGGCCAGACCTGGCAATAGGGCGAGCGTGGAGGCGGCCAGGTCATGGATGCGGCTGAGGGTGATATCGAATGTCATGCACCATCAAAGGTCGCGGGATGGCGGAGTTGCAAAAGGGGTCTGGAGAGCGGGCGAACGGAAGGCCGCTCTAAAGGCGGCTGTCCGTCAAACGAAGCCCCTGCGGTCAGCCTCGGAAAAACACCACGGTCACGAGTGCGAAGGTGGGCAGCAGCACGGCGCAAGACCAGGCCATGTAGCCAAGGAAGGACGGCATCCGGATGCCGCGCTCGCTGGCGATGGAGCGAACCATGAAGTTGGGCGCGTTGCCGATGTAGGTCATGGCGCCCATGAACACCGAGCCGGCCGAGATGGCGAGCAGCGTATGCCACAGCGGCCCCATGAGCGCCTGCGGGTCGCCGCCGGCCATGTTGAAGAACACGAGGTAGGTCGGCGCGTTGTCCAGGAACGATGACAGCAGCCCCGTCATCCAGAAGTAGGCGGTGTTGTCCGGCAGCCCATCCGGCCCAGTTGCGAACGCCACGATGGGTGCGAGCGCGCCCGCGCTGCCGGCCTTGAGAATGGCAAGCACCGGCAAGATGGTCAGGAAGATGCCCGCGAACAGGTAAACCACCTCCAGGATCGGGTCCCAGGTGAAGGCGTTCTCGATCCGCACCCGCCGCGCCGTCGTGGCCCAGGACAGGCCGGCCAGCGCCAGCAGCAACCCGTCCCGCACCAGGCTCTGCAGCGGCACGGCGACGTGCCAGACGTGCAGTTCGATGCCGGGCTTCCACACCCCGCTCAGCAGCACGGCTCCCACGGCCGCGACGAGGTAGAACAGGTTGTGCAGGCTCCGAAAGCCGATCCGCAGCGGCCCGGCCTGGCGCGGCCCGCCGTCCCGTGCCCACACCCAGCGGTCAAGCATGTAGAACGTGCCGAGCAGGACGGCGCTGCCCAGCAGCATGGGGCCGATCATGTGCGTGAACGGCCAGCTGAACGCGACGCCTTGCAGGAAGCCGAGGAACAGCGGTGGGTCGCCCAAGGGCGTGAGCGAGCCGCCGATGTTGGTGACCAGGAAGATGAAGAACACCAGCACATGGGCGTTGTGGCGGCGCTTGAGGTTGGCCTGGATCAAGGGCCGGACCAGCAGCATGGCAGCGCCGGTCGTGCCGGTGACGCTGGCGAGTGCTGCGCCGAACGCGAGTATCCCCGTGTTGACCGCAGGCGTTCCGACCATATTGCCGCGGACGCGGATGCCGCCGGAGATGACGAACAAGGCGAACAGAAGAATGACGAACGGCAAATACTCCCCTAGTGCGGTGTGCAGCACCTCGCCTGCTGCGAGCGCGACGCCTTGGGTGGCGGCGAACGGCAGTAGGAACAGAAGTGCCCAGGCCGCCGCGACCTTGCCGAAGTGCTGGTGCCAGAAGTGCGGCGAGAGCTGCGGCACCGCCGCGACCGAGAGCAGCAGCCCGGCGAAGGGCAGCACCCACCAGAGGCTCAGGGTGGAGCCGTCGAGGGCTGGCACGCCTTCGGCTGCCGAAGCCGGCCCTGCCCCGTATACGCCAGCCATCAGCAGGGCCAGGGCCAGCCGCTTTATACAATTTGCCAAAATCAGCCCCTACCCGTGCCTAGTGCTAACACGGTGTAAAGAGAGGCAGAGTTGCGCGGAAGTTTTGGCTGACAAAGAACCATGCGTCTTGCCGATGCCTGGCCGACGCGAAGTGCCGTCTTCCGGTATCAGGATAGCTGCCCGTCAAACGATCCGACACCGGTGGCGAAATGACCGGACTGACCAGGCATATAAACTATGACGGGAAACAGGGTTTTTACCATAGCGCAAAGTCAGGGACTCTTAGCATAACATTCTTAGTACTCTCAACCACCGCGCACGTAGGTCAAAATGTTCTCACACCTTCCTGATTTCGCCGCCGGTGTCGGTTCGTTTGACGGACAGCGGTGGTGACGCGAGTGGAGCGCTATGCCGGGGCTTGTGCCTGTTGCGGCGCCATGACGCTCGCGGCGTTGCCGCAAGGGCTGGAGCCTGGCAGGGGGAATTCGCATCAACGTCCGTGCGTTTCAGACCTCAGCATCGTCCATTCTTGGGCGCGCATCCTGCAAGCTGCCCTTCCCGAACACCGAACTGTGTAGCACAGCCCTGCCGCCGGCCGGTGCGGCTGCCGGTCGCGCGTGTTAAGGCGGCAGCCGTTACCAACTCTGGATAAGGCACCGATGGGCGAAACAAGCTGGCTCTGGCTCGGCGCGCTCGGGATGCTCGGCGGCTCGGTCCTGCTGTTCCTGATGGGCGGCAAGCGCACGCAGGACGAGGAAAGGCACAGCATCGCCCACGGGCTGGTGCCGCTGTTCGCCGCCATCTCCTACTTCGCGATGGCACGGCACCAGGGCCAGGTCACGCTGCCCAGCGGGCGCGTGTTCCTGTATGCGCGCTATCTCGACTGGTCCATCACGACGCCGGTGCTGCTGCTGGGCCTGTCCATGACGGCGCTGCACGGGGCGCACCGCCGGGCCGGGCTGATTGGGACGCCCAACGCACAGGTGCTCAATGTCTAAACGGCGCAGCGACGTCACCTGCACGAACGGCGTCGAAAACCCAAGGACGGACGAAACGGAAGCGAGCGGGGGCAGGCACCACCTGGTCCACGACGCGGGGATGTCAGGCCCCCGCAGCCCGCATTGGTCACGATAGGTCATAGCGACATGGGTGTTCCTGCATTCGCGGCCTGGGTGGCCGTAGCCCTCCTCGTGGTCGTCCACGTCGTCACGCCTTTCCTGCGCTTCCTCGAAGGCAGCCCTCGCAGCATGTGGCTCTCCATCGCGGGTGGCGTGTCCGTGGCCTACGTCTTCGTCCACCTGCTGCCGGAGCTGGCCGCCGGCGAGGAGCAGGTTGGCCGCGCCGTGCGCGACACCGCGTTCGCCGAGCACCACGTGTACCTCATCGCCCTGCTCGGTCTGGCCACATTCTACGGGCTGGACCGGATGGCAAAGACGTCCCGCAGCCAGCGCCAGGGCGCACCCGTGCGGGGCGGGCGCGAGGCGGAAAGCGCGGCACAGGCCGGCACCAGCCCGGCGGTGTTCTGGATCCACATAGGATCGTTCGCGGTTTACAACGCCCTGATCGGTTACCTTCTGCTGCACCGGGAAGTGATGACGCTCGGTGCGCTCGCCTTCTTCACATTCGCTATGGCGCTGCACTTCGTCGTCACGGACTACGGGCTGAACGAGGACCATAAAGCACCTTACCGCCGGATCGGCCGCTGGGTGCTCGTCGCCGCTGTTGCGGCTGGCTTCCTGGTGGGAACGGCATCAGAAATCTCTAAGGCAGCCATCGCGGTGCTGACTGCCTTCCTGGCCGGAGGCGTCATCCTGAACGTGCTGAAAGAGGAGGTGCCGAGCGAGCGGCAGAGCCGCTTCTGGGCCTTCGCTGCCGGCATGGCGGGCTACGCGGCCCTGCTGCTGACGCTGTAGCGGACCGAAAGCACCCGACTTTCCCAAAACCTGCTCCGGCGCGCGGATGCGGGTCGGCCATGAGGAGGCGAACATGCCGGCCCCACAAAGCTTCATCCCAGCCCTTTTCACCCTCGCCGCACTCGCTGTTGCGACAAAGGCGGGAGCGGCCGAGTTGAGCAACCTTGACGCCGGCTTGCCCACAGCCATCGATGATGCCTTCGCCGTCACGCCGGGCCGTTTGGAATTGCAGGGCGCCGCACGTTACGACCGCATCCACGGCCGGGACGCGGTGCAACTGCTGCCGCGGGTGCAGCTCGGCGTTATCGAGGGTCTCCAAGTCAACCTCGCCCTGCCCTACACTGTGGGGTCCGGCCGCCGCTACGACCCGGGCAGCGCTGGCGGCGGCCTGCTCTACAACCTGAACCGCGAGCGCGACTGGCTTCCCGCTTTCGCGCTCGCGGTAGACTACAGCGCGCCCATCGGTCCCGAGCGGCGCAGCGCGGAGGTTGGGCTGACCGGCATCGCCACAAAGACGATCACCCCGGCGGTGGACCGCAGGCTGAACCTGAACGTCGCCTGGCTGCGTGCCCTCAACCCGGACGAGGAGGAACGGCGCGACCGTTATCGCGTGATCGTAGGCTACAGCCAGCTCGTGGCCCCAAACATCGTTGCGGTGCTGGACTACTCCCGGGAAAGCCAGGAGCGGCGGGAGCGCGACGCGAACATCGTGGAGGCCGGGCTTCGATACCAGTTCACGGACGCCGTGACCCTGGGCGCGGGCGCCGGGTTCGGGGTGGGTCGAGACTCGCCCCGGTTCCGGGCCATCGCCAGCATCCAGGTCGGCTTCGGCGGGCGGTAGTGGCGCGGCCCGGCAGGGGAACCCTTTGCCACCACAGAATCTGCCCCGTTGTTGCGCGTCCTACGAAAGAAGCGAAATCCCCCGCAAGTTCCCTATTAACCCTCGCCAACATTGACCAACCCAGGACCGTCTCGACATGGCATCAGCAGCACCCACAATGGCACCGCCCCAACTAGCTGGCCCCAACGGTTCGCTCGACCGCAACATTCGCACTCGCAAGCTGCTGCTGACGGCGGGGTGCCTGGCCGGGGGCCGGGGTGCCAGCCCGCACCATGCCTTGCTGCACATCGCCCTCCGCGGCCTGTCCTGCGCCCACACATGACCTGCCAGCCGGAGTATGACGTGGCCGTCCTGGGCGCCGGCCTCGCTGGCTGAGCCTTGCCGTGCGGAGTGGGTAACAGACGCGAGACAGACCAACACACCTATTCCTAGAAACAGGATCAACCGATGTTCCACGGCCTGTCGCTTCCCCTCCTGTTCATCATCTTCGGCGCGGCCGCAGGTGCGATTTGGATAGCTGGGATCAAGCTGTCCGACATGACGGACGTGCTCTCGGAACGGCTGCACCTCGGGCAGGCTCTGGGTGGGGTGATCCTCCTTGCGATTGCAACGAACCTTCCGGAGGTGGCCATCACGGTGAGCGCCGCGCTCAGCGGCAGCCTCGGCGTCGCGGTCGGCAATATCCTGGGTGGCATCGCCATCCAGACGGTCGTGCTCGTGGCCCTCGATGCGTTCGGCACACGGGACGGCAGGCCCCTGACCTACCGCTCCGCGAGCCTCTCGCTGGTGCTGGAAGGCGTGCTCGTCATCGCTGTGCTGATCGTCGCGATCATGGCCACGCAGCTGCCCGCCTCGCTCATAGCCGCACGCCTGACGCCAGGGGCAGTTCTCATCAGCCTGGTCTGGGTCGCGGGCGTCTGGCTCCTGTCGCGGGCCGGCAAGGGATTGCCCTGGCACGACAGCACGGGCGACGCCCCGGACACGCAGCCGGCGCCGAAGGGTCACTCAAGGGCCACCAAGGCGAGCGGCGGGACCGAGGGAGCTGTCTCGACCGCGCGCGCTGGGACCGTGTTCGCGATCGCCGCCGCGGTCACACTCGTGGCGGGCGTCATGCTGGAAGAAAGTGGTACTGCGGTGGCAGAGCACATCGGGATGAGCGGCGTCCTGTTCGGGGCGACCGTGCTCGCCGCCGCGACCTCGTTGCCGGAACTCTCGACCGGCCTCGCGTCGATGAAGCTGCACGACTACCAGCTTGCAGTGAGCGACATCTTTGGCGGCAACGCCTTTCTTCCCGTGCTTTTCCTGCTCGCGACGCTCATCTCCGGTCAGGCGGTGCTGCCGCACGCGCAGAACACCGACATCTATCTCGCAGCCTTGGGTATTCTCCTGACCACCGTTTACATCTGTGGCCTGATCTTCCGACCCAAGCGCCGTTTGCTCGGCATGGGGTTGGACTCGCTGGTCGTTCTGATTCTTTACGCCGTGGCGATTGCCGGCTTGGTCGCGATTGCGACGAACTCACCACCCGCGGGCTGAGGTGACGCGCTCGGGGCCCTGAGCAGCAATACGGTGTTCGCGTTAATCGGCAATTTACCGCTGTTCATGTCTGCCACTTTGCGTAGGGTCGTGTTCGGGCACCCGCAGGCTTTGGTGCACAATTGCGATCGTGGACGTAGAGCCCCAGCCCAAGGGGTTTTCAACGGACGCGCTGGGACACTAGCATGCCGAGACGGGCCGTCCGGTTCAGCACCGAGCAGGCGACCTTGGCCTCGGTCTTCTGGGCAGGCAAGGTCCGGGCGCGAAGGCTGCTGCCGATGACGGCCTTGTAGCGGAACATCGCCGTTTCCGCGTGCGATCTCTGGCCGTAACCGACCGCCTTCTGCCACCCAAGGCGCCCTTTGGCTTGGATCATCTGGATGTGCCGATCGCGCTGACTGGGCGTGGTGCTGGCGTCGGGGCTCGACACCGCAGTTGAGCGTGGTGGGATGATCACCGTCATGGGTGAGTCGGGCTGGCGCTCAGCAACGGTGCGGTAGGTGGGCTCGCCGTCATAGGCACCGTCCGCCGTCACCAAGGTGAGGGGGCCGGGGATGTGATCGAGCAGTGCGCCCACCTGGGAAGCGTCGCCCTTCTCGGTGCTCGTCAGCTTGGACGCGAGGATCTCGCCGCTGTTGGGATCGACCGCGAGGTGGAGTTTACGCCACGTCCGGGTGCCGCGCTCGCCGTGCTTTTCGACCAGCCACTCGCCGGCGCCGTAAACCTTCAGACCCGTCGCGTCGATCACCACGTGCACCAGCCTACCTGCCTGGGCGTGCGCCAGCGCCGTAGCGAGTGCCAGCCCGGGGCTGCGTCGCGGGAACGTGGTGTGGTGGGCACGCCGACATCGACCCCGAGCAAGGCGGTGATCAAGCGCAGCAAGCCCTCAGTCTGCGGCCAAAGGTCAGCCGCAGCAGGTGATCGGTCTCGATTGCCACGTCCGAGTAGGCGCGCGGCCGACCGCGTTGGCCGGTGTGGGGCGGATGCCAGGCCGCGAGCGCCTCAGGCGTTACCCAGACCGTCAAACTGCTGCGCTTCTGCAGCGCCCTGTCATACTCCGGCCAGTTGATGACCTTGTAGCGCGCCCAGGGGATCTTGTGGCGGCGCGCCTCGTTGGCCTTGTAGGGCATCGGTCATCCAGCAAACAAAGGAGCGGCCCTATACGCCCGTCTCTCGTGCAGCCAAAACCACCAGACCGCGATTTATGCACCAAGGCTGTAGCGCGCGGCACGCAGGCAGAACTGGTAAAGGTGGATGCCCTCCCATCCCATCGCGACCTGGATAATGCCGTGCACCTCCCGCAGCGTGCAGGTGCTCGGTACCAGCACGCGCCGCCACACCATCGGGCTGATCCCGAGCAGCCAGACCTTGATCTGCACAATCTCGGCCCCGTCGGGGTCGGCCGTCAGTGGGGCAGCTTTGTCGACCGCTCTGGTTGGCTTCGGCACACGTGTCACCCACCCAGCTTAACGCCGATCGCCCCCGCCGGCGCGAGCATCCCACACTTCCTGATGCTTTCCTTCACGGCGTCCTGTTCACCGACCGCCATATTACCGCCGCTACACCTATGCGCCGGAACTGGCGGAATTTTTCGCCGCCGTGTTGCACGCGCAGTAGTAAGCGGGCGGGGAACTAGCCCGCCAGGTCCCGGTTAACTCCCGGCCGCCCCGCGCAGGCGTTCACATACGCCTTCGAAGGGCATTGCCATGGAACACACCACCGCAATTGCGGTGCTTGCCATCGCCGTCGCTGGGATCACGGCCCAGTGGTTGGCCTGGCGGTTACGCTTGCCGGCAATCGTGCTGCTGTTCGCCGTCGGCCTGATCGTCGGCCCCGGGCTGCAGATTATATGCCCGGCCGAAATGTTTGGTGACGCGCTGCGTCCGTTAGTGGGCCTCGCCGTCGCGATCATTGTGTTCGAGGGCGGGCTGGGCCTTGATTTCCGGGAACTCCGCGCGGCCGGGGGCGGCATCCTGCGTCTGACCGCGGTCGCCGTCCCGGTCAGCTTCGGTCTTGCGACACTCGCAGCACATGTGCTCGGCGGGCTCGGCTGGGGGGCCGCAATGGTGTTCGGGGCCATCACCATCGTGACCGGTCCCACCGTGATCCTGCCGCTGCTCCGCCATACGAAGCTGGAGCGCCGGGCGGCCGCATTCCTGAAATGGGAAGCGATCGTCAATGATCCCGTGGGCGCTATTGTCACTGCCGTGTTGCTCGCCGTGCTTGTGGTCCGGCATGACGAGAGCGTCGGCTTCGTGGCACTTACCGTGACCGCGGGGTTGGTGGTGGCGGCCGCACTCGGCATCGGCGCGGCATTACTGATCAAAGCCTTGTTCCATCACGACCTCGCGCCCGAGGTGCTGAAGACGCCCATGCTGCTGGCACTCACGTTCGGAGTTTACAGCGTGTCGAACCTGGTGATGGACGAAGCTGGGCTCGCGGCAGCGACCGTGTTCGGCATCGCGCTCGCCAATCTACGCATCACCGGCCTGAGCGAGTTGGCGCGGTTCAAGGAAGCGCTCGTCGTCCTGCTGGTGTCCGCGCTGTTCATCGTGCTGACCGCGAGCCTCAACCGTGAGCTGCTCACCAATCTTTCATGGCCCATTGCCCTGCTCACGGCGGCGATGGTGTTCGTCATCCGGCCGCTCTGCATCGGGCTCGCCACCATCGGCAGCGATCTCACCTGGCAGGAGCGCGCGCTAGCCTCCTGGATTGCCCCGCGCGGGATCGTCGCTGCCGCCATTGCTGGCGTGGCCGGGGCGCAACTGGGTGGGGCAGGCTATCCCGGCGGTGACCAGGTGCTACCGGCGGTGTTCTGCCTGATCGCGGTGACGATGGTGCTGCATGGTTTCACCTTGGGGCCGGTTGCCAGGCGGCTCGGCCTCACGCTCGGCAATGCGCCCGGCCTCGCCATCGTGGGCGCCAATGCCTGGACGACGGACATGGCGGGGGCGCTGCACCAGGCTGGGGTGCCGGTGCTGTTGGTGGACAAATTCCCCGGCGCTCTCGCGCCCGCACGAAGCCGCAAGGTTCCGACGTTGCAAGCCGAACTCCTCTCCATCAATGGCGAGGAAGCATGGTCCGAGCAAGCGATGGACTATTTGCTCGCTGCCACGCCGGACCAGATCTATAACAGCCTGGTCTCCACCCGGCTCGGCCCCGAACTCGGCCGCGCCCGGGTGTTCCAGCTTGGCGACCCCGAGATGGAAACCGACGAGGACGAGGGCATCAGCCGCGACGCGCGCGGGCAGTTACTCGGCGATCCTCCCGTACCCTACGCGCTGTTCCGCCGCCGCCAGCGAGAGGGATGGCGCTTCTCCGTCCGTGACAGCGCGGCCGAGAACGCGGCGGCGGACGGCACCGTGCGCCTGCTGACCATAGACTCGGACGGCACGCTCGGCCTCGTCTCAGGCGAGAGCGCAAGCCGAGACGGGGTGCGCGAATTGGTGCATGTGCCGGGCCAGAGTTAGGGTTAGGGTTAGGGTTAGACGAAGTTATGGGGCGAAGCCTTGGTGCATAAATCGCGGTCTGGTGGTTTTGGCTGCACGAGAGACGGGCGTATAGGGCCGCTCCTTTGTTCGCTGGATGACCGGCGGTTGCCCGTTCCTGCACGTCCGAGCAGTTCGAGGCCGGATCGGACCGCAGCGTCAGCAGTTCCGCAACCTCTCGCAACGAGAAGCCGAGGTTCTGGGCCTCGCGAACGAAGCGGATGCGCTCAATCAGATCTTCCGAGTAGTGCCGCACCCCCGACCCGTCCGGCTTGCGCGGCTGCGCAATGAGACCCTGGC
>JAABUM010002221.1_pt1 | contig 26589 bp, 20 predicted proteins | sample 5559161 | NCBI WGS metagenome assembly JAABUM01 (sample SAMN10711868, study PRJNA513369) | rock metagenome | isolation source: Antarctica rocks | place: Antarctica: Victoria Land, Siegfried Peak nord
CGCCAGGGTGGGCGTGGGCGGCTGCGCCGAGGGCGGCGCGACCAGGGGAGCGTAAGCGGCAATCATCGGCACTCCTCCTCCCCTTCAGTCTACTCCACGTCCCTGCCAACCTAACGTTGTAGTACTAGACGGCAGGCCGACGTTTCCGTTCACGTACGTGAGCGGGAGTTGCGCGGCATGGGCGGTGGCATCGAGCAGGGAGTTTATCGACGAGTTCTGCGCGTCGATGCAGCACGAGTCGCCATTCGCGCTTGTCGAGAAGTATGAGGACCACGCAGGCCGCCCATCCCCTTTCATCGTCGCGTCGCCTTTACGCGCGAAACAACAGAGCGGTGATGATGGGTGAACTGGAGCGTCCCGTGCTCTGGGGAGAGCTGGACCAGGCCGTGGCCGTGCAGACACCACTCCGCGACCCGATGCGCGCCTACATCGACGGCCTGACCAGCCCCGCGAGCCAAGCGACGGCCATCAAACGCCTCCGAGCCGTGGCGCGGCTCGTCGAGGTGCCCGCCTATGAGGCCCTGCCCTGGGGCCAGCTCCACGCTCATCACGTCGCCTTCATCCGGTCCAAGCTCGTCCAGGCCGAGGCGGCCCCGGCGACCGTCAACCTCACGCTGGCTGTGTTGCGCGGGATCGCGCGCCAGGCCCGCGACTTCACTCTGATGACCGACGAGGAGTACCAGCGCATCACCGAGGTCAAGCCCTACAAGGGCGTGCGCCTGCCGCCCGGCCGGCACGTCCGCTCCGGCGAGCTGACGGCGCTCGTCGAGGCGTGCGCGCGGGACAAGACGCCGGCCGGGGCGCGCGACGCCGCGATGCTGGCCTGCCTCTACGTCGGCGGCCTGCGCCGCGCCGAGCTGGCCGCCCTCAAAGTCGAGCACTACGCCGCCAACTCCCCGACGCTGACGGTCAAGAGCGGCAAGGGCGACAAGGACCGGGTGGTGCCGTTGGAGCCGAGCGCGGCCGTCGCCGTGGACGCCTGGCTGCGGGTCCGGGGCGCACGGCCCGGCCGGCTCTTCCTGCCGGTCAACAAGGGCGGCCGCATCCGGGGCGAGGACATCACGGCTGGGGCGGTCTACAACGCGCTGGCCCGGCGTGCGGCCGAGGCCAAGATCGCGCACGCCTCGCCGCACGACCTGCGGCGCAGCTTCGTCGTTATATGTACAAAGTGCGGCCATCACAACGCCGTTGATCGACAGCGAGCCAGATCGGGTGGTGTCGTCATGCCCGAAACGCTCGAGCCTGATAGACAATCGACATGAGACGTGCGCCGATGGCATGCATGGTGCTTCTGCTACGGCGTCCAGGGAATCGGCGCCGATTAGGGGCGATCGGCGCGTCGGACGAAGCCCTGCCGCCAGGCGTAGGCCGTGGCCTGGGTCCGATCGGCCAGCTGCAACTTGCCCAGGATGTTACTCACGTGGCTCTTGACCGTCTTCTCGCTGATCACCAGGCGCGCGGCGATCTCAGCGTTGCCCAGTCCCTCCGCGACGAGCCGCAGCACCTCCACCTCGCGGTCGCTAAGCTCGTGCCAAGGGTTGATCGCGTCCCGCTGCTCCCCGCGCAGCTCGCGCACCACGCGCGAGGCGACCCGCGGGTGGAGTACCGCCTCGCCTGCCGCCGCGTTGCGCACGGCGGCGACCAGGTCCTCCGGCCCCACATCCTTGAGTAGGTAGGATAAGGCCCCCGCTCGCAACACCGGGACGATGTGCTCGTCCTCGTGGTACGACGTGAGCATGATCACGCGCGTGCGCGGCGAGGCGCGCGTGAGCCGGCGCGTCGCTTCCACGCCGTCGAGCCCCGGCATCACCAAGTCCATCAGCGCCACGTCGGGCGCATGTTCGGCGGCCAGCCGGACCGCTTCCTCCCCTGAGGTTGCCTCCGCGACGACGACGATGTCCGGCTCCGTCTCCAGGAAGGCCCGCACCCCCTGGCGCACCAGCGCATGGTCGTCGACCAGCAGCACCGTCAGCTCATCACCCATTGCTCCTCCTCCTGGGCACGCACCGTCGCCGCGCGCGGGCAAACGCCGCTGACCCGCGTGCCGCGGCCCGGTGTGCTCTGGATGATGACCTGACCGCCGACCCGCGCCAGGCGCGCCCGCATACTCTCCAGGCCGAAGCCGGGCGCCGTCGCCCCGGGCGTGAAGCCTCGCCCATCGTCGACGATGTGCAGGGTGACGCTGTCCTCGCCCCAGGTGAGGGCGACCTCCACCGCGCGCGCCTCGCTGTGCCGCGCCACGTTGGCGAGCGCCTCCTGCGCCACACGTAGGAGCGCTTGCTCGACCGCGGGGTCGGTTCCGCGCTCGTCGCCCACCCGCACCGTGAGCGCGATGCCCGTCTGCTGCGCCCAGGCCGCCGTGTACGTCCGCAGCGCCGCCGCCAGCCCCCGCCCATCCAGCGCCGGCGGCCGCAACGCGTGGATCAGCGCGACGAGTTCCCGCTGCGTGCCACGCACCAGCGCATCCGCCTGCGCCAGGTGTGCCTCCGCCCCCGCCTGATCGCGGCCCAGGAGCTTGCGGGCTGCTCCGACCTGCATCGCCGTGGCGAAGACCTGCTGCTTGACGGCGTCGTGCAGGTCGCGCGCGAGGTGACCCCGTGCCTCGAGCACCGCCAGATCCTCGCGCGCCTGGAGCAGCGCGCGCACCTCCTCGGCCATGCGGTTGAGGTCCCGCGCCAAGTGGCCGAGTTCGTCGGCGGAGGTATCCGTCGCGCGGGCGCCGAAGTCGCCCTGACCCCAGGCGCGCGCCGCCCGGCTGAGCCGTTGGAGGCGCCGCGTGAGGCCGGCCGCGGTCAGGAAACCGAAGAGCGTCCCCACGGCCCCGGCGCCGAGCGTCAGGATGAGCGCGCTTTGCACGACCTCACTGGCCACCAGCCGCGTCCAGCGCGGGGCGCGTGCCAGACGGATGACGACGCCCCGCACGCGCCCAGTCGCATCAAACACCGGAGCCGCGGCCAGCACGAGCCCGTCGGCGGTCCGCCCGGATAGACGTGCAGGGTCGCGCACGCCGAGCAGTGCCGCCGCGAGGGGTGACGCGGCGCCGACGAGGCGTGCGGCGTCGAGGTGCGCACCGACGGCGACGCCGGCCAGGGAAGGGAGGGTGGCGAGCACGCGCCCCCGCGTGTCGACGACCAGCAGCGCACCCGCCGTCGTCCCGATGCCCCCCGTGACGTCGGCGTTGTCCTGCGTGGTCTCGCCGATAGCGATTCCGCCCAGCGCGCGCCACAGCCCGACGAGATCGGGCGACGGGCGCGCGAGGGCCGGCTGCAACTGGGGCGCGGTCGACCGGGCCAGGGCCGCGGCGAGGGCAGGTGGTCGCATCTGCGCCTGTGCGGCGGCGACCTGCGTCACGACGCTGAGCACGTCGAAGACGAGCACAGCGGCGACGGTCACCAGCGTGTAGCCCAGCGTGAGTTGCCAGCGCAATCGCCAGGGCGCGCGCGCCAGCCCGCGCACCCGCGCCCATCGCTTCCACGCGGCACGCACCGGTCTGTGCCCCCTTCCCAGTCCACGCATCCCCTTAATCGACACGCCGTGCGTGTCAGAAGATCAGAAGAGCGGTCCACGGTCCTCCCTGCAGCATAGCTTATGGGAGGGGCATGCACATCGGTCTCAGGGTGGAGCGAGCCTCAGTCTAGGGGCGGGTCGCGACCACTATGGGCGACTGTCTAGCCTCCCTCCAACAGCGCATCGGGCCTGCGAGGAGCCGTCGTACCACCTCCCGTCGTCGCGACGACCATGCGGCACACCGCCCGTCGTCCGCCCGCAGACCCACCCACAATCCGCCCCGCGACCGATGTGCGCAGCGACAGCGGGCCGTATGCTGAGCGTGTGTCCCCCACGATTGTAGCGGGGAGCGCAAGCGCCGCGTGATCGCGATGAGGAGGACCTTGGGCCGTCAGGGCATGGTCCGGGCCTGTCCCACCGGTGGATAGGACGCTCGTGGGCGATCCTCGCCTCCTCCGACACCGACACGCGGTCCGCCCCGAGCCAGCCTGTGTGGCGCGGGAGACAAGAAGAAAAGGCGGTAGTACATTCATGCGACGCATGATCCCAACGCTTGACCCTCCTTCCCTGCCTGGAGGAGTCTTGACTCAATTCACGATGTATAGGGCAAGGGGCGTGGCCGCGCTGGCGGCCACCGTGCTTGTCCTGGGCACACTCGTGGCGGGGTGCGGCCGCACAACGCAGGCGCCGGTCGCAACGAAGGCAAGGACGTTCACGACGACCCGCTTCGACCCGCGCAACTTTAGCGCCTTTCCGACCCGTCCGAACAAATGGTGGCCACTGATCCCTAGCCGGCAGTGGGTCCGCGACGGCACCACGCTCGTCGGTCACCGGCCCGTGCCGCATCGCATCATCGCCACGGTCACGAACGTCTGGCGCGTGGTCGATGGGATGCGTGCCGTCGCCGTTTTCGATCAGGATATCGACACGGGACAGATCTCCCAAGAATCGCTCGACTACCTGGCGCAGGATAGGCAGGGCAACGTGTGGGTCGTCGGTGCGTATACCGAACTGTACGATGGCGGCCGCTTCGTGACCAACCAGGACGCCTGGCTCGCCGGTGTCGGTGGGGGACAGGCCGGCATCTTGATGCCGGCGGATCCCCTCACACGCCGCACGCCGTGGTCGATCGCGCGACCGCCGGCGGCCGATGCGGACGTCGCGGAGGTCGTCCAGCGCGGCGTATCGACGTGTGTCCCCTACGGCTGCTTCAAGAATGTGCTTGTCATTCGCGAGGGCAAAGCATCCAGGTTCGACAACGAGTTCAAGTACTACGCGCCTGGCGTCGGGCTGATCTTCAACCTCCCCCGCTCGATGAGCGTGCACAAAGACCACGAGGCCGTCGTCAATGTCATACAGCTCAGCCAACGCGGGCTGGCCGAGATGAATGCCGAAGCACTCAGACTCGACGCGCATGCGCGCACGACGAAGCCGTCGGTCTTCGCGCGGTCCGCGGCGATGGTGCGCGTCCCATGACCCTGCGTGCCGCGGGTGCGAGCCCCTTGACCCTGAGTGCTCAGACCCCGACCCCGCTACTCGCGTTAGACCACGTCTCCAAGACCTATCATACGGGAGGCGCGACGAGGCCCATCCTCACCGCGGCCGCATGTGAGCTCCATCGCGGCGAGACAACCAGTCTCGTGGGCGCCTCCGGGAGCGGCAAGTCGACGCTGCTCTCGCTGATCGCTGGGTTGCTCCGTCCGGACGCTGGGCGGATCGTGTTTGACGGGCAGGACATCGGCCAGCTCGACGATGTCGGGCGGGCGCGTCTGCGCGCGAACCGAATCGGTGTTGTCCTGCAGAGCGGCAACCTGATTCCGTTCCTGACCGCGACGGAGAACGTGGAGCTGGCCATGGGCCTGGCCGGTGGGCGTCGGATCGCGCCGCGCGCCAGGGAGCTTCTCTCCGAGGTCGGGCTGGCGCACCGCCTCCACCACCTGCCCAAGCGGCTGTCGGGCGGCGAGGCCCAGCGCGTCTCGTTGGCCCTGGCCCTGGCCAACGAGCCCGATCTGCTCCTCGCTGACGAAGTAGCGGGCGCACTGGACTCTCGCACGGCTGAGCAGGTCGTACGCCTCATCTTCGATGCGTCGCGCGAACGGGGTCTCACGGTGCTATTCGTGACCCACAGCAGCGAGCTTGCCGCGCGCGCCCAGCGACATCTGCGGTTGGCGGACGGCCAGGTTGGCCCGACATGAGCGCTCGTATCGGCATCAGAGTCGACGCGGTGTCGATGCGCTACCCCACGCCGGATGGGGTCGTCTCTGCCCTCGACAGCGTCACGTTCGCGCTTGATCCGGGCGATAGCCTCGCCATCATGGGTCCGAGCGGCTGTGGCAAGTCGACCCTGCTCGGGCTGATCGGCGGCCTGGATGCGCCATCCGCTGGCCGCATCTGGGTCGGCGATCGGGAGATCTCAAGCCTGTCGGAGATGCGGCGCGCGCAGCTGCGCCGTGGAACTATCGGCTTTATCTTTCAGGCGGACAATCTGCTACCGTTTCTAACGGTCGTCGAAAACGTCGCGGTGCAACTCGCACTCCATGGGGACCGACACGGTTATGAGCGCTGTCTCGAGGCGCTCGCGCTCCTCGGCGTCGGGGACCAGGCCGAAAAGCTCCCCGATCAGCTCTCGGGCGGACAGCGCCAGCGGGTTGCCGTCGCCCGCGCGCTCATCGGCCATCCGGGCGTCATCCTGGCTGATGAGCCGACGGGCGCGCTCGACACCCACAACGCGCAAGCGGTCCTCGATCTCCTGCTGGAGGCCCACCATGCGTTGGGCGCCACACTCATCGTCGTCACGCACGACCCCCATGTGGCACGTCAATTGAACCAGCGGCTCACCCTACGGGATGGGCGGTTGGTGGAGGAGATGCATCCCGGCTATGCTCGTTAAGTACGTCTGGCGCGACCTGCTGCGCAACCCGCGCCGTACCCTCACCTCACTCGTCGGCGTAGTGCTTGGCGTCGGTCTCTTCTCCGCTGTCCTCTTCTTCATCGACGGCTCCGGCGCCTCGATGACGTCACGGGCCATTGCACCCCTTGCCCTCGATATGCAGCGGGTCTTGACCTCCCCGCTCGGCGACGACCTGCGGTTCACCGAGCGCTTGGCACACGCGGGTCCACTCCATCTCGGTCAGACGACGCGCGTGATCCTCACCGTGATCAACGACAGCGCCGTGCCAGCCCATGAGGTCGTCGTCCGTGACGTACCGCCGCCGCCGCTGGCCTACGTCCGTGGCACAGCCACGCTGGGCGGACGGCTGCTGCTTGACCCGGCTGACGGTAGTCCTCTGGCCCAGGGTGCGGTCCAAACGGGTCTCAATATCGGAACCATCGCGCCCGGAGCGACGGTGCGGCTGACCTACGTGGCGCGCGTGGCTGGACCTATCGCGTCACCTCGCTCGCTCGCCCTGCAAGGAACAATCTCCACACGCGAGCAAGTGGTACCGCGTCCGGCCAATACTCCCCCGCGGGCGACACTCGAACAGTTGGCAGCACGGGTGTCGAGACTCCCGGGCGTGGTGGCCGCCGACCCCCTGGCATTCGTCGACCTCCCGGCGGGCGCTCTGCGGGGTGGTGGTGCTGCGAACGTCGGCGGTAGCGTTCGCCTATTCGCCTTCGATCGCCGCTACCAGCAACACTACCCGTCGATCCACCTCGTCGCGGGCACGTTCCGGACGGGCGCCGCGCTCTTGAGTGCAGAGGCCGCCCGCGCCACGGGGTCCAGACCGGGTGATACGGTGCGGCTGCGCCTGCCTGGGGTGTCGGCTCCCCTCGTCCTTCGCGTGAGCGGCATCGCTGACCTGTCGCGTGCCAACCCGCTCTTCTACAGCCGTCAATCAAGTAATCTGGAGGACTTCATCTATGTGCCCAACGCGGTGGTCGTCGACCCGGCCGTGTTCAGGCGGGTGGTCATCCCGGCCTATCGCGCCGCCAGGGCGCGGCAGGCGGTCATCAAGAGCCTCCCACTCCTCGAGCTCGACATCCTCGTCCGGCGCTCCCGGTTGCACACCGACCCGGCGACGGCCCTGGCGCAGACGCAGGCCATCGCACAGACCGTCAACCGCATCGCGCCCATCCAGGATTACCTGATCGACAACATCTCGAATACGCTGCAGGTCGCCCGGGATGATGCGGTCGTCGCCAAGAGGATGTTCGTCTTCCTCGGTCTGCCGGGCGCCTTGTTGGCGGCGTTCCTGGCCACCTATGCCGGGGGCATCCTCGCCAGCGCGCAGCGTCGCGAGCAGGCGAACCTGCGCATCCGTGGCGCGCACCGCGCCCATCTGCTGCGCATGCTCCTCTACCGGACGCTTGCCCTCGCCGGCGCCGGCTCCGCCCTCGGCTGTGCGCTCGGCCTGGTCTCGGTCTTGGTGGTGCTTGAGCAGGGTACGCTATTCGCGGCGGCGCCGGCCGAACTGGGCGTCTCCGCGCTGGTCGCCGGGGGCGTTGGTGTCGTGGTGACGGCGCTGGCCCTGTACGTCCCGGCACAGCGATCGCTGCGTCGGGAGATCGGTGGGGAGCGGGGAGAGATGGTCGTGTCCCCGCTGCCCGCCTGGCGGCGGCTGTGGCTCGACGTGGTCCTCGTGGCGGCGACCGGCGTGGCCGAGATCGCGGCGTTTCGGGCCGGCGCGTTCGATGCCCCCGCGGGCTCGGTCTACAATGGCCAGGCTGTCTCGCTGTCTTCGCATCTGCTGCTGGCACCGCTGGCCGCCTGGGTCGGGGGCCTGCTGCTGGCGGTGCGCCTGTTCCAAATGCTCGCCTCGCGGGTCCCTATCGCCGCCCCCCCGGCGTTCGGGCCACTGCTGCGCGGCATCCTGGCGCGCACGCTACGGAGGCGTTCGTGGGCGCTCGCCGGCGGCGTGGTTGCCCTCGGCATGGTCGTCGCCTTCGGCACGAGCCTGGCGCTGTTCGCCGCCACCTATGATGCCGCCAAGGCGGCCGACGCCCGCTTCTTCGTCGGCTCCGATATCCGCGTGACCCCGAGCGTCCTGAGCACCCGCAGCCATCCACCCGACCTGGCGGCGCGGTTCACGGTCCCAGGGGTGACCGCCGCCACGCCCGTGGTGTACACGCTCGGCAACTCGATCCTGATCAGCGCCTTCACCGAGGATCGCACCACTCTTGCGGCGATCGACCCCGCCACATTCAGACGGGTCGCGGCGCTATCGGACGCATTCTTCCCCGGCGCTACCGTCACCGGTGCGCTCACGGCCCTTGCGGCCGATCCGCGCGGGGTCCTACTGGAGTCCGGGACGGCCGATCATTTCAAGGTCCAGCAAGGTGACCGGGTGCAGGTCGTCTTCGCCCGTGGCACAACGCGGCAGACGACGGTGACCCTGCGCGTCCTGGGCCTCTTCGACCGCCTTCCGGGCTTTGCCCAGGGAGCGAACCTCGTCGTCAATCTCGGCTTCTACGAGCGCGCAACCGGCGTGAACACGACCGACTTCTTCCTGCTGCGGAGCGACGACCCTGGCCACGGAGGTCTCTCGCGCGCGCTGGCGTCCCTTCGCTCCGGGCTGGCCAGGACTGATCAGTTGCACATCAACACGACCGAGACCACGATCGCCAAGGATCAGTCGAGCTTGACGGCGCTCAACATCCATGACCTGCTCAGCCTGGACTCCTTCTTCACGCTCCTCATGGCCGCCGCCAGGGTCGGGATCTTCGTCTTCGGCCTGTTACTGCAGCGTCGCCGCGAGTACGTGACGCTGTCCGCACAGGGTATGGCGACGCGTGAGATCCGGATCCTGGTTGTCGGCGAGTCGGTGGTCGTGGTCGCGTGTGGAGTAGTGGCGGGCGTCGTCGTTGGCGTCGGCATGGCCGCGCTGCTGGTACACGTCCTGCGGCCGTTGTTCGTGCTCCACCCTATCTTTACGCCGGCGGTGCGCAACATCGCGTTGCTGGCCGGCCTCGCGCTGGTGGCGACGGTCGCCGGGGCACTCGCGGCCACCGCGCTGCTACGGCGCTTGAGACCAACCGAACTCCTGCGAGAGGAATAGAGTCAGGGTCAGCGTCTCCAGCGCCTCGTTCTCGATCAGGTACTCGTTCACGGTCATACCCACGCCCGTGTCACTTTTGAGATGGATAGGAGACGGGATAGTGCGCTGTGTGTCTTGGCGGATTAATACAGCCGCCCGACAATGACAAGACGCGGGCAAACACTCCGACAATGACAAGACGCGGGCAAGCACTATCGCGCGAACGATAATGGCGCAAAACCACGTTATGCGCGCATCGCGCCCGTCCAGCCTGCGGTCTCCACACGGATGACCAGACAACTCGTCTCGTCCTGGCCCCGGACTTTCGTCCCCGTAGGTGTGGCCTTCTTATCGCACCTAATATGCCGATAATTGGAGACAAAATCGACTTTGCGAGGCCTCATCTCTGGTGTATCGTTCTTTCCCGCGCATAAAAGCGTGGCGAGGGTCAATGCACGACAGGGCCGTCCGACACATGGTCAAAATGAGGTTGGGTCGCGTGGGACGTGGTCCTCGGGGACGGCATCACGGCTGCGGCGACGCAAGATAGGCGCGCTCCGCTACCAAAGTCCTGAATGCACCGGCGCGCCTGATCGTGCGTCGTCCTCGCCGGCTGAAAAAGAAGGCGCGGCCAGGGACGATGGCCCGATCGAGGCCTTAAACTGGCGCGTCATCCCCTTCCAGCATCCTCGCCCGCGCTAGCGCTTCCTGATACAATCGATGCAGGTCGGGGTCAGTGAGCGGGCTCTTGGCGGCGAGCTTGCCGTAAAGCGCGTCGATCTCGCGTTGCTTCTGTCGAATGAGCGCGTTTTTGGCGTCCAGCTCTCGCGCCAGGGCGTCGATGCGACGGCGCAGGGCACCGAGGAGCACATCGCGGGCCATTGTGTCCGGATCTACCCGGACGAGCCCCGCCGTCCGCGCCTTCTCCGCTTCGTTGATGGCTTGGACCACGTCGGGGTGGCTGCGGATGAACACGGTAGAGACCCCCGCGCGACGCGCGACCGCCGCCTGCGTGAGGGGATGTCCCGGTGTCGCGTCCGCGAGCTGCGCGATAGCTTTAAACGTCGCCTGGCGCTTGCGGTCCGACTTCAGGCGCGCGATCTTGCGGCACTGATCGCCTCTCGAGAGTGTCGGCGAGGTGGACTCGTCCATCGTAGAATCCCTCCCGTTCAATAATCGCCACGACCTTCTCGGCCTGCTCAAGCTCCTGGCGGTGCTTGTCACGCGCCCGCTGCCAGAGCGGATCGTTGCCGAGGGCATCGACCGTCATCTGGAGGTGCGTGAGCCTGCTGTGCCAGAAGGGCAGATGCCGCCTGGACGCGGCGAGCTTCGGACACGTGGGGCAGTGTGCTGGCTGTTTAGTTCATCCGTGCAACAATGTAGTATCTATTGTTGCACGGATGAACTAAACAGCCAGCACAGGGACCAGCGGAGGCCGCTGCGCCCCCGCCCCACCCGCGCCCGCGGGCGTGACCTGCTCTCGCACGCTCGCGGCGCCATGACGCCTGCGTTATCGCCGGACCCGTTTTGGCGATGTCGTTGGGTTGGCGTGAGAGTACTACTCACGCGCCGATGCGAGAGCGTCATCGTCGATGATTCCGTTGGATTCTACTGACGTGACATGTTAGGACGCACAGCCTTCAGTCCAAATCGTCACCAGGCGCAGTATCGTGTTCTTTCCGCCCCCTGAGCGGACTCAAAGGACGCTATGACAGGTATCCGGCAGCGACCGAACCGAACGTAGGTCAGGCGCCGTCGCACAACCCAACGGAGCCCGCGGGCCTTAGCGCGCCGCGGCGGGAGCCAGGCTGGCGCGGCCGTGGCCGCGCCGGTAGGCCACGGCCACGAACGAGAGGGCGTAGGCGGCCACGACGACGAGCAGCAGCAGGTGGTAGCCGATCTGTAGCGAGACGTACTCGAGCGAGCCCCCGACAAAGGCGCCGAGCAGGTTGGAGGCCAGCGCCACGTCGGGCGCGACCGTGTCGCCGAAGAGGCGCCCGAAGATCAGATTGGCCACGAAGATCGGCGAGAACAGGACCGCGCAGCCCAGGGCGTAGCGCACGGCCAGGTTCGGCACGAGCAGCGTGTGGAACGGCAGCAGCAGGTTGAGCGCGAGCGCCGCGGCGAGCCCCACGTAGAGCAGCCGAATATTCAGGCGCAGGCGCGCGCGCACGTTGATATAGTTGGCCAGCAGCACCGTCCCCAGGATGCCGATGATGACCAGCGCGTTCACCAGCCAGGTGACGCCGAAGAGCAGCGAGAAGTTCACGATGCTCTTGGACTCGAGCAGCAGGAAGGCCAGGCCGGTGAAGAACAGGGCCGGGTCGAAGCGGCGCAGCGCGCCGCCTCCGGCGCTCAGGAACACAGCCAGGGCTGCGACGACCAGCGCGACGGCGACGCCCTGCAGGTAGATCGTGGGGACGGCGTGGTCCTTCAGGTAGAGGAACGGCCAGTCGTCGGTGGCGTCGTCGATGCCGGGCTGGCGCGCGATCGTGTGCGCCCTGTACTGGGCGCGCGGCAACGCGCGCAGGCGCGGGCCGTCCATCAGCACGGCGGCCGACGCGCTCTTATAGATCGTGCCGTAGGGCGCCTGCCCGCCGAAGGCGTCGGTCAGCATGCCCGCGATCTTGTGCACGATCCAGGGCTGGCGGTAGTAGTTGTAGAGCACCAGCACGCCGTTGGAGCTCAAGTGACTCCGCGCCGCCGCGAAGGACTCTGTGGTAAATAGGTAGCTCTCCAGGCGCAGGTTGGCGAAGCTGGAGGTCAGGGCCAGCGAGTCGGGCAGCGCGAAGACGATCAGGTCGTAGGTGGCGCGTGTTCGCTCGAGGAAGGCGCGGCCGTCGTCGAGCGCCACGCGTACGCGCGGGTTCTGGTAGACGTGGTCGGGGTGCAGGTCGCGGCCCAGCCTGTAGATCGTGGGGTCGAGCTCCACGCCCGTGACACTCCCGATGCCGTTGTGCACGGCCATGTCGGCGTCGGTGCCCGAGCCGGCGCCGATGATCAGCTCGCGCGTGGACGGTGGGAAGCGGAACGTCTGGAACGGCGTGAGGTAAAACAGCGCGCGCGCGCGCGACGCGTAGGGACCCATGACCTGGTGCCCGATGTTGTTGACGAAGATGACATGGCTGCCGCCGCCGAGGTTCCGCACGTCGATGCGGTAGTAGGGCGACCACAGCGAGGAGGCGCCCAGCAGGGTGGTCCACACGACCACACCGAGCAGGATGGCCGCGTTGGCGACGCGGACCAGGCCACGCCGCTGGGGCAGCGCGAGTGCGGCGAGCGCCGCGATGACGAACCAGACCCCGGGAGGAGCCCCGAGGAACGATATGAGCGCGAAGAGGGCCGAGCCGGCGATGGAGCCGGCCACGTCGAGCGTGTAGGCCGTCAGGGGTGGCCGCACCGCCGCGAGCAGGCGTCCCAGGTTCTGCCCGAGCAGCGTGAAGAGCCCGGCCACCAGCACGAAGACGAGCGGGACGAGGAAGAAAGACTCGACGCCCTGCGCCTTGACCGACATGTCCTTGAAGAAGACTTCTTGCCCGGAGTCGACGTTGAGCTGCAGCTTGAAAGTGGCCACGATGGCCACGAGCACGGCCAGCGCGGCCGGGAAAAGACTTTGTAGGTCGGCGCGCCGGCGCGCCTGCAGGATGCCCAGCCCGATGCCCAGGAACGAGGCCAGCAGCACGAAGTTGGTGAAATAGCCGAGGTAGCGGATGTAGGAGGGTATCCAGCGGATGAGGGCCAGCTCCACGAACAGGATCGTGAACGAGCACAGGAACAGGTTCCAGCGATCCCGATTGGTCTCCGTCATATCAGCCCCTTCGACAACGGGAGCCGTCTGGCAACGAGCGCCGGCGGCGTGCCCTCTGGCACGATACCAGGTATCCGGTCATATCGCTCGCCACCTGTACCCGCGCGCAGGGCTCGTGCATGAGCGGCGAGCGTGCGTCTTGAGACGGAGGAGGCGGAGGGCGTTGCGCGGGTGGGCGGAGAGGGGGTGGCGGTCGGCAGCGGTAGCCGTTTCGCTGACGCGACGGATGAGCGTGGAGGCGTGACCACCATGCGCTGGGTCTCCCGCCACTCGCGGGGCGCCCAGGATGTCAGGGCTCAGTAGAGTCCTATGCGGCCAACACAATGGTAAGCAGGCGTAGCCTGCACCACTGCGACGAGGCCGTCGGTCGAGGTGTGTGAGGGTGATACCTGGACCGAGCAGAACGAGATGATGGACGGACAGGGGCACGACGTAGATCAGCACGCGATCGACAGCGCCGCGCGGTGGTAGGGGATACCAGGCCGGCGGCCGGTGGTAGAGCGCGGATAGGAGCACGGCAGGGTCTATGATCGAGCGACGCGGGCTCCGGGGGCCTGATGCTCGCTCTCCCGCGGAGTGCGTGAGCGCGTCGTCTCCGGAACAGGCGATCCGCACAGGCTGGCCCAGTGCGTCACGCCCGTGCGGCGCAGGGGGTGCGCTCGGGTCGTCCGGTCCGGGGGCGGCGCCCCCCGTGCACACGACGAGTCGTGTCTGCGCGGGGGGCGGCGGATAGATCCATGCCGGCCAGAGATACGACGTGCGCCCGGCCGCATCGGTGAGTCCGAAGGTGTAGCGGTGGAGGCTGCGCCAGCGGCGCGGCGACAGGTTGCGCAGCCACACCCGCACGATCGCGTAGTCACCGTACGCGCCGGACCGGTCGGCGGGATGCAGGCCAAACTGGACCGCCTGCTGAGGGGTGATGCCCAGCGTGCGGTCGGCTATGCGGACCCGCGTGCTCCCTAGCACCCGATAGGCCAGGGGGCCGTCGATCACCAGCGTGCCCAGGGCGACGGTCCGCACCATCGGTGGGACCCGGTGCGGCGCGCTCACCGCGCCGGCGGTGGCGATACTGCCATACACGAGCGCACCGACGAGGGCTGCCACGCCGAGTGGCCCCAGGCCCCCCAGCACGCGCGCTACTACGGGCGGTGTCGCCGTCCAGGCGACGCCGGGGAGCGTTGCCCCCCCACCGGCCGTCACGCCGGTTGTGGAGGGCGGGACACCCATCGTGCGCGGAGCCGCGCCGCCCGGCCGCACGCAGGCCGCGCCCACGATGGGTAGTCTCAGAGGCGCACGCTCGTCCTCATCAGCCCGGCTCGGGTCTCTGGGCGCACCATGGGAGCGACCAGCCTGTGCGCGCGCCGGGCCGCTGAAGTGTGACGAGAGGCGCAGGAGCGCGCCACCGCTGATCGCACACAGGGCCACCAGCATCAAGACAAGCGCGCTGACGGTCGGCCGCGACCACCAGGGGTACGTGTGCAGCCACCACGGGGTGAAGGTATTGACGCCGGCGCGGAGGCGCAACGCGTCGAGGTCGGTCAGGCAAAGCGTGGCGCGGTGGTACACCGGGAAGTAACACGACTCGTTGCCGCTCCCCAGGCGCTCGGTCACTGCGTGCCGTACCAGCGGGGCGTGGTCGACCGTCTGACCGGTGATGGCGGCGATGCCCTGCAACGAGAGCAGCACCGGCGACTGCTCCGGCGTCCAGAAGTAGTTCATGTTGAAGCCCCAAGAGTAGCGGTCGATCTGGTCGGGATAGTGGGCGAACACATAGTGGAAGGACCGCCAATAGCTCACCGTCACGGCGGAGAACTGCACCAGGAAGGAGAGGGCCAGCACGCCGACCAGCGCCGCGCGCAGCGACGGCCGATACGCCCGCCAGCGCGCGAAGACCTCGCCCAGCGGCAGGATGAGGTAGGGCAGCGTCGCGTAGAGGTAGCGCGGGCCCCAGGCTGGGTCGCCGTGCCAGTAGTTCACGTTGCTATAAAACAGGAGGTAGCCTCCGCACAGGAGGGTAAAGAGCAGCGTGGGCAGGGGGAGGCGACGCCGGAACGGGCCAATGGCCAGGGCGAGGAGGAGCACGGCGGGGGTATACCAGAGCAAGCCCTTGCCGGGGCTGATCAGCAGGTTGGGCAGGCCGAACCAGGGCGGGTAGCCGAACGACGCGTCCCCGTGCGGCTCCAGGCGCCAGGGCGCGCCGAAGCGGGCTACGTCGTAGAGGGCGGTGATCAGGAGCGCGGGCAAGACACCCCCGGCATAGCACGCCAGGTCGTGCCAGACGGGGCGACGCCCGGCGGGGACCCGTCGCCGCCACAGCAGGAGCAGGTAGAGCGCGAAAAGGACGGGCACGAACACGCCCGCGACGCGCGTCACGACGACGAGTCCGGCGGCCAACCCGAGCGCCACCAGCCAGAGCCGCCGCGGTCCCTCAGGCGCCCGTGGCCCCTCTCCGGTCAGCTGGGTCGTGTAGCGCAAGGCGGCGTAGGCGGCGGCAAGCACGCACAGGCTCTCCAGGGTGTGCTCAAGGTTCGACTGCACGTCCGGCCACAGCGAGGAGCCGAAGGCCAACAGCGCGGTCAGGGTGAGCGCGGTGCGCCGCGGGTAGACCAGCAGGCGGGCCGTGGCGTAGAAGAGTACGGCGAGCAGCGCGCCCAGAAGGGGGCCGAGCAGCTTGCAGGTCAGCAGCACGATCGGCGGCGCGATCGGGGAGGCGCAGTTCGTGTGGGCGAGGCCGGCCAGGCGACGGCCGAGCAGGTAGAAGGGGATCATGGCCGTGGTCTGCCCCAGCGTGTACTGCGCGTAGGTCTGACCGTGCAGGCCGGGGCCGGTGCGGTTGTCTCGCTGGTAGGGTGTGATGGCGACGCTGTTGTGCTCGACGATGGAGCAGGTCACCTGATAACGAATATACCAGTCGCCATTGTGCGCGGGCTGATCGACGTTGTAGGAGAGGAGATAGCCGGAAAGGACCCACACAAACAGCAGGAGCCCGACGACCCATGCGTGCGCGCCCGGCGCCGCGCCGCGCGGCGCCGGGCACGGCGGGTCGTTGCCCCATGGATCGTCTGATAGCCACCATGCGTCACTCCCGGCACGCGCCGCCTGCGCGGCGCCTGCTCCTGCTCCTCATCATGCTAGTGCGCCCGCTCTCGCCCGCAGACGGGACCCCTACCTCTACCCGCCCCCCGTGGCGCGCGGCGCGGGGAGCCCGAAGGACGGGGGGCGTCGGCGCGCGCCGCTCCCCACGCCACGTTCGGCGTGGGGCCGAGCGCGACGTGGAGTGTCGTCCCCGGGTGGAGCGCGCCGAGCGGCAACCAGGCGTGCGCCTGCGCGCGCCCATCGAGGGCCACAGCCCGCACGTACGGGCTCCCCGCCTCGGCCCCACGCCCCTCGATCGTGAACAGGCGCACGCCCGGCACGGACACGTGCGCCTGGGGGAAGAGCGGGCCGTGCAGCACCAGGATATCGGTCCCCGGCACGGCAGGGTACAGGCCCAGCGCCGCCCACACGTACCAGGCGGACATCGTGCCGAGGTCGTCGTTCCCGGGCAGGCCACCCGGCCCGGCGCCGTACAGGTCCGTCATGATCCGGCGCACCACCGCCTGCGTCTTCCACGGCGCGCCCGCCCAGGTGTAGGCCCAGGGGACGAGCAGGCTCGGCTCGTTGCCCATCCAGGCATAGGGCGCGGACGGGCCAGCATTCAGGCGCGTGAAGAAGGTGTCCAGGCGCGCTTGCACGAGCGCGTCTCCGCCCATGGCCGCGATCAGATCGCCCAGGTCGTGGGGGACGAACCACGCGTACTGCGCCGCGTTGCCCTCGGTGTAGAGCCAGGGGTCCGCCGGCACGAAGTCGGGCCGCCACGTCCCGTCGGGCCAGCGCGGCTCGATGTAGCCGGTGGCCGGGTTGTAGAGGGTACGCCAGGCCTGGGCGCGCCGCAGGAAACGGGTGGCCGTCGCCCGCTCATGCATCGCCTCCGCCAGCCGGGCGATGGCGAAATCGTCGAGCGCGTATTCCAGCGTGGCGGACACCGGCCCCCCGCCCCCGTGCCGAGTCTGTGGCAGGTAGCCCAGGGACAGGTAGTCGGCCAGGCCGGGGCGTTCCACGTAGCCGCCCACGCCCACCCCTACGCGGGTCGCGCCGATGACCATGTGGGCCAGCGCGCCGTGCGCGTCGAAGCCGCGCGCGCCGAAGGCGTAGGCGTCCGCGAGCAGCGGATCGGCCGGGTCGCCGACCATCTCATTGAGGGAGCGGTTGGCGAGCAGCCACTTGGGCAACCAGCCGCCCTCGTGCGCCGCGCCCAGCAGCGAGCGCGCCACGTCGCTCGCCACGTCCGGCGCGAGCAGGGCCAGGAGTTGCATCTCGCCGCGGTAGATGTCCCAGCCCGCGATAGCCGTGTAGCGTGTGTGGCCCTGCGCCCGATGCACGCGGTCGTCGAGCCCGCGGTAGCGCCCGTCCGTGTCGCTGGCGGTGGTGGGGGCGAGCAGCGCGTGGTAGAGCGCCGTGTAGAACACCTGCGTCTGCGTCGGCGTCCCGCCCGCGACGCGGATGCGCCCGAGGAGACTATTCCAGGTCGCGGTAGCCGCCCGCCGCACGCCGGCGACATCCCCGCCGGACCCGGGGTCCTCCGCTCGCAGGTTGCGTCGCGCCCCCTCCGGGTCCACGTAGGATATCCCCACTTTGACCAGGACCACCGGGTCGCGCCGCGCGTCGAAGCCGAGCACCAGCGCCGCGCCCAGCCCCGTCGCCGCCCGCTGTCCGGGGTGCAGCGCGGCCCCATCCCAGGCGTCGACGCGCCGGATGGGCCGGTTGAGCCGCACGTCCACGTAGAGGGTGTAGGGGAACCGGTTATGCGCGCAGAAGCCACCGCTGGTGACCCATCCGCGCACCTCGTCGGGCCCGACCACGCGCAACGCCGCCGCGCTCGCCCCGTTCGCGCTGCCGCCGCCGTCCAGGAGCAGCCGCGCCGCAGTGGTGCGGGGATAGGCGAAGCGGGCCAGCCCCGTGCGCCGCGTGGCCGTGAGGCGTACGTCGATGCCCGAGGCCAGGCGCGCGCGGTAGTAGCCGGGGGCGGCCTCCTCGGCGGCGTGGGAGAAGCCAACCCCAGCCCGGTGGGCGGCGAGCGCGGCCGGCGCCGAACCGACGACGGGGAGGAAAGGCAGGTCGTGTTGGGTGGGGCACCCGACGCCGCTCAGGTGCGTCAGGCTGAAGCCGCGCAGGCGCGCATCGGCGTAGCGGTAACCGCCGGGCGACGGATGCAGGGTGTCGGGGCTCCACTGGACCATGCCGAAGGGGACGGACGCGCCCGGGAACGTATATCCGTAACCCGCCGTGCCCACGAACGGGCGCACAGCGCGCGACGGTCCCGTGCCCGCGTCCCCAGCCAGGCGCGCATCGAGCAACCGCGAGGGCACCGTGGGAGGAGTCGTGGAATCAACAGGTATGGCGCCTGGGCGAGCCGAGGCCAGTCGAAGCGGCGGGGGCGGGGCGGCGGGGCGGGCGTGCGACTCCCTCCCCGGGAGACATGCGACCACGATGCTGGTCAGGACGAACCAGGCCGCGCGGGCGCGCGCGCCGCCGCCCCGCCTACTCTCGTCGTCGACGTCCACGCAGCGCACTGGTCGCCTCCCATACCGCCAAGGGCTGCTCTGCGCCCACCGCGCTACCCACGGAAACCGTCCGCGCGGCGAGCCGTCTCCCGGCCGTTGCTCTCCCAACTCCCGCCCGACCGTCGCCACGTCGAGTGGAATGCCTGTCCGCCCTATTCCCGCTCGTCTCGTGTCTATCATGATGAGCTCTGGTCGTATATTTTCACGCGCCTATCGTGGGCAGGCGCGCCACACTGGCGCCAGGGATACGACGCCGGCCCGCGGGCCGGCGCGGGCCGGCGCACAGAGAAGACTCCGTGCGGCACACAGGGGCCGGCGCTCTGTGCTAGTCGATGAACGTCTGGTTGGTGGCCGGGCCGACCCTGTCGCCGGCCCCCCCATGCCTGGTTCCGTTCGGGCGCGGCGAGGGCATTCTCTACGCCGACCCCGACGGGGGCGCCGCGACGGGTCGCCCTCGTCGGCGCCCCGCGCCCTGTAGGGGGCCGTGAACGCTACGACGGAGCCAGAGCAGACGGTGGAGCGCACCGCCGGGGAGGAGCGCCACACGCACGGCCCTTCCTGGTGGATGCTGCCCCGGCGCGAGATCAAGCGACACCCTCGTCCTCGTCCTCGTCGGATGCATCGCTATCCCGGCGTCTCTTCGTGGCTCCAGCGACGGCCACATCCCGTCGCGTGACGCTCAGGTAGATCACCAGGCCCAAGATCATGACGAGGAAGAGTGCGCTCGTCGCGATCGTCCCCAGGCCGAGGCCGCCGTTGGCGCGCGGCTGCGAGAGGTAGTCGCCGAGGGACGCGCCGAGCGGACGCGTCAGGATGTAGGCGATCCAGAAGGCCAGGATCGCATTGAGCTTGAAGCGCAGGTGAGCGACGGCCACGAGCGCGATCACCGCGCCGAACATGAGGGCGGAGAGCGGGTAGCCCAGGGCGAGGCGCTCCGCGGCGAGGTCACCGGCCGCGGTGCCCATGGCGAAGGTAAACAGGATGGCCAGCCAATAGAAGCCTTCGCGCCGAGTTGTGTAGATGGTGTGGATCGACAACGTGCGCTCGCTCACGTACCACGCCGCGAAGATGGCCGCCAAGGCGACCGCGAAGACCGTGGTGGTCGTCGTGAGCGGGATTCCGAACGTGTCGATCAGGTTGTCCGTGATGAGCGTGCCCACGACGCTGAGCAGCACGACCGCGAACCAGTAGAGCCCGGGCACATAGCGCCGGACTTTAAACTGCACGACGAGCGTGCCCGCCAGGAGTGCGGACATGACATAGGTCGTGACGATCAAGCCGAGGTTGAGCTGGACGTTGAGGAAGTCCGCCGCGGTCTCGCCCACCGTGGTGCACAGGATCTTGATGATCCAGAAGTAGAGTGTGATCTCGGGGACCTTGTTCAACATCCGCCGGCCGAGTGAGGCGGTCGCGTCCTGCCGCGCCTCGGTCATCCCCATCCGAACTTGCCTATCCACCACGCATACCCTCCGTTACTGTTCCTGTCCTGCCATTACCAACGGCCTGCCGCTGTGACGGGCCGTCTATCCACGAGCGCGTGTGCTCTATCCATGACGCGTCGGTGGAACGCGTACGCGCCACCGACTCCCCTGCCGACGCCGATGACCTCGCGGGCAAACGACGGGGGATGGGACAACAAACGACGCCGGCGTGGACCCGGTGTCGCCCGACGATCTCGTCGGGACATCGGTGATCGGCGTCGGCGTCAATCCCAGAAGTAGCATAGCTGTGTCGGTTAAGAACCAGATGAAGTGGGGATTAAAAGATTCTCATCTCACCCGCGCCATCGCGCTATCACGCGCCCCTCCATGAGGAGAAGGGGGAGCCGGCGCCGTCACGCGCGGACCAGGAAGCTGATGGAGCGCGTCGCCGTTATTCCCCCGATGGATATGCGGCCCTGGAACGTATGTGTCCCGATGAGCGGGGTGGGGGCCACGGTGACGACGGTGACGCGGCTCCAATCGCCGTCGCGCGCCGCCGACGTGACGGCTCTGTGCAGGACCTCCCGGCGCCCGTAGAACACGGCCCACGTCGTCGTCTGCGTCATGTGGGCCGTCGCGTGGAGGACCGACCACTGGATGCGCAGCCGGATTACGCTCCCTGGGTGGAAGACGCTACTCATATGATCGCGCGCGTCCAGCGCGACGACGTGCCGCACGATGACCTGCGGACCAGCGGATGCGTGCGCGGGCCGCGGCGCCGCCAGGACCAGTGTGGTCCCAATCAGGGCCAGGGCCAGGTATCCAAAGTGTCTCGGGCTAGGGGCGTGGCGCGCTCTACCAAGCATGGGTGATCGATCCCTCCTCGTGCATCGTTCAGTGGCTATCGTGCTCATGATCAGTCGCACGCCGGGCTACTTGCCGGACTGGTCCGGGGTATCCGGGCCGGACTGGTCGCCGGTCTCGGCGTCCGCCGTTTGCGGCCCGGTCGCGCCAACGATCAGGTCGGCCCGTGTGGCCGCGGGGTGCGCGGTGGCGTGGCTAGTGGCATGCGCGCCCGTGGCCGCGCCGCCCAGCAGCGCCACGCCCAGGCCGAGTGCCAGCAGTGTTCGCTTGATCATGTGTCTCACCTCCTCCCTTATCTGATTACGCGCGGGGACCGGACTCCCGGCCGTGGCGCACACCCTCATCATCGCGGCCGCGGATTAAAGCGCGGTTAAGGCGCGGTTAGAGGATTCTTAGAAAGCGCCGGCGCCCCTGTGCGCGTGCTGCCGCGGCCCACCGGGCTCTCTACCGCGCTGCGGCCGTCGTGCGCTGCAGCGCGCGCTGGCCAGGCGGGCCTCGCCGTGCCGCGTCCGGCCGGGGCGGTCGAAGCGCTCGACGATGCGCTCGCGCTCCTCGGGCACGCTGCCAGAGCACGTATCGCGCCTGGACAGGGTAGGTCTGGCCGTCGGCAACGGAGAGAGACAACGCGACGCCGCCACCGCCTGGTAGGCGGACGAGGGCGTTGTCGACGAGGTTGAGCAGCAGGTAGTTGAGCAGGTCGGTGTCGCCCACCGCTACCGCCTGGTCGTCGTGTCCAATAGCCACGGTCACACCGGGCGCCAGGGCCAGCACGCGCCTGCCGCGCCACCTCCGATAGCAGGACACCCAACTCGACCGAGCGCCGGTCGATGACCCTCTCCTCGTCGCCGCGCGCCCGCAGCAACAGGTTGGCGACCAGCCGGGCCAGTCGCGCGGCCTCGTCGCGCATCGTGCTGAAGCCCTCGCGCGTCCGGGCGTCCAGCGCCAGAGCCAGCAAGTGCACACCGCCACGTCTACGGCTTGTCGCCAGCGGAGTGCGCACCTCGCGCGCCGCGTCGTGGCCGACGCAGCGTGGCAGGGCTTGGACCTCGTGCAGGCGTCCCAGCATGGCGCCGCACGTGCACCTCGGGCGTGCCACGTCGGCCGCAGGGTGCGCGCAACGCCGGGGCCGATCGCGTTGGCGGACAGCAATCCCCTCGGTCAGGGCGGCCATGTCTGGTGCCCGGCCCTCACCGCCCGGTCTGTGTCTCCACATCGTCACCGTGCGCGTCGCCCAGTACTCTGATGGCCAGACACCGGACATCCCATCCACGATGAGCGCCAGGAGGGTGCGCAGGGCCGTCGTCATTTCATGGAGCGAGGCGGCCACTAGCACGAGTCCGATCGGTCGCCCGCCCGCCCGCCTGGCGAGGCTGTATAGACACAGCACGCGCGCTGTCTCGGGCGGCGCGATCATCGTCGCCCATGGCGCCGCGCCGCGCCGTCGGCGGCCGGCCGGCGCGCCCCGTTGCGGCCATCGGTCAATGGCAGCCGTCCGTCGTCGTCATCCAGGCGGGCGAGGGGCGCCGTCGCGGTGAAGACCGAGCCCACGCCGAGCCCGCTGCGTACCTCGATCCGCCCACCGTGCGCCTCGACGCTCCAGCGCGCGATCGCCAGCCCCAGCCCCGTCCCCCCCTCGGAGTGTGTCCGGGCCTCGTCCGCGCGGAAGAAGCGGTCGAACACGCGCGGCAGGTCCTCCGGCGCGATGCCGATCCCTGTGTCGGCCACCTCCAGGCGCGCCATGTCCCCGGCCGCCGTGAGCGTGACCGTGACGCGGCCGCCTTCCGGCGTGTAGGTGACCGCGTTGCCGAGCAGATTGAGCGCCAGCTGGCGCAGGCGCGCCGGGTCGCCGATGACGGCGACATCGCGCGCCAGGCGCGTGTCCAGGACGACGCCCTTGGCCGCGGCCAGGCGGCGCGGCCCCGCAGCGATGTCGTCGACGAGCGCGTCGAGATAGATGAACTCACGCGCCAGTTCCGCCTGCCCACTGTCGGCGCGCGCCAACGTGAGCAAATCCTCGACCAGACGGCCCACGCGCGTCACCTCGTCGGCGACGCCGCGCGCGACCTCCTCGTACTCCTCGGGCGCGCGACGCCGGCGCAGCAGCACGTCGAGGTCGCCCGTGATGATAGTCAGCGGGGTGCGCAACTCGTGCGAGGCGTCGGCCGTGAACTGGCGCTGCTGCGCGAACGCGCGCTCCAGCCGGTCCAGCATGTCGTCGAACGTGGCGGCCAGACGACCCACCTCATCCGCGCGCGGCATCGGGCCGAGCCGCCCGGCCAGGTTGCCCGCCCCGATGGCCGCGGCCGTGCGCGTGATGCGGTCGATCGGCGCGAGCGCCCGCCCGGCCAGGAAGACGCCGCCCGCGGTCGCCACGAGCAGCAGGGCCGGCATGGCCAGCAGGAGCACGGCCAGCAACTCATCCGTCTCGCTCGTCACCGTGTCGAGCGATTGCACGACCTGCACGACTCCGGCCACGCGTCCCCGGCCATCGCGCACGCTGGCCGTGTACAGGCGCTGGTTCCCGGCCGTCGCCCAGTCGTCGTGACCGCCGAGCGCGACGACGAGCGCCGTGGGACGGGGCGGTAGCTCGGTCGCGCCGGCGATGCGCTCGCGCAGGTGTCCACGGGCGTCGAAGAGGTAGACGGCCGCCTCGGCCTCGGCGGTTGGCGCGTCGCCGCCTCGGTAGCGCGGCCGGCCATCCGCCCCGACCGACACCTGGCCCAGCACGGTCTCGGCCCGCGCCTGCAGCGCGGTGTCGACGCCGGCGAGCAGCGAGCCGCGCACCTGGACGTACACCCCGGCCCCGAACAGGGTCAGGATGGCGCCGAACACCAGCAGGTACCACAGCGCCAGGCGGGCGCGCAGCGAGGAGAGGGGCGGCAGGAACGAGAGAGGCGCGAACCGCATCCTCACGGCTCAGGCCTTCATCGTATAGCCCGCCCCGCGCACGGTGTGGATAAGGGGGCGGGTACCGTCGGCGTCGATCTTCTTGCGCAGGTAGCGGATGTAGACGTCGATCACGTTAGACTCGTTGTCGAAGTCCATGTCCCAGATCTGCTCGGCGATCTGCGTGCGCGTCAAGACCTGGCCCGGCCGGCGCATCAGCAAGGCCAGCAGCGCGTACTCTTTGTTGGTCAGCTCGATGGGCTCGCCGCCGCGGCGCACCTCGTGGGTGAGCGGATCGAGCGTGAGGTCGTCGACGCGCAGCAAGGGCGCGCGATCGAGCGAGCGGCGGCGCGCCAGCGCGTTGACGCGGGCCAGCAGCTCGTCGAAGGCGAACGGCTTGGTCAGGTAGTCGTCGGCCCCGCTGTTCAGGCCGGCCACCTTATCCTCGACGCTGTCTTTGGCCGTGAGCATCAGGATGGGGGCCGACACGTTACGCGCGCGCAGTTCGCGGCAGACGGCCAGGCCGTTCTTGCGCGGGAGCAGGATGTCGAGCAGGATCACGTCGTACTCGTTGATCGTGGCCAGATGCACGGCGTCGTCGCCGTCGGGGGCCACGTCCACGGCGTGATGCTCCTCCTCCAGCCCGCGCTGGATAAAGCGCGCGATGCGCGCCTCATCCTCCACCACAAGCAGCCGCATCGCTCTCCCCTTCGCGCTCTCACCAGGACGGGCCGACGGCCTGCCCCGGCACGATCCACCCACAGTGTAATGGGCGGGAACAGCACGCGTCAGTCACCGCCCCCGTCACCGCCCCCGTCACCGCCCCATCCCTCGTCGTGTTCGCCCCACCCGAAGCCGCCACCGTGCTGCCTTTCACGCTTTACTTTAGTGGCCGCCCAGCAGGCCGAGCATGAGCGACTCGACGACGCCGATGAGCAGCACCGCGACGAGTGGCGAGAGGTCGATGCCGCCGAACGCGGGCAGGCGGCGGCGGATCGGCCCCACGACCGGATCGGTCGCCCTGTCCAACAGTCCGGCCACCGGTGCCAGGGCGCGGACGCCGGGGAACCAACTCAGGAGCGCCCGCGCGATGAGGGCGAGCGTGAGCGCCTGGGCGATGATTGACACGAGAAAGCTGAGGGTCATTGATCTGACTCCTTGGCGCCACGGTGAAAGGTATCTGGCGCCTCCGGTGGGCGTGTGCGCCACGTCCACATCTACACTCTAGCGCCACGACATGAGGGCGCGATGAAACGTGGATGAGAATTGCCTCATGCGCTCACGCCGGGCGCCGTCTCGTCGCACGCAAGCGGGCGTCGACCCGCCGACGCGCGGATGTCCAGCCGCGTAGACAAGTATGGCTCAGGACCAGGACCAGGACCATCTCACGATGCGAGCGGTGCGTATGATGTCACGGTCCGCAATCTTCAACAGGGGCGTTCGCCCCTTGACCTCGACGGCTTGGTGACCACATAAAGCCGAGAAAGAGTCACACATTTGTGGCAACATGGTTGTGCTGCGTGTGATCGGCGACCGTAGGGGCGAGGTACTGTTCTGGGACCACGAGCAAGAGGAAAGCGACGACGGCCCGTTGTTCCCCCTTGCATCATCATTCAGCGCGCTCATGCGCGCGCTCAAGGTTTAGATCGCTGCCGGTGCTTGTCCCCACGGCTCGCCCGCCTGACTTTTTATAGACCGTAGGGAGCCCTCACATCATATCGCAATATGCCGCCGGTCTGTGTCCGTGACATCGCCCTCTGAACCGGAACGCACCCTGTCGGCGGGGTAGCCAGATGTCGCCTGATATAATAGCGCGGCGGGGGCAGTCCGTCCTCGTCGCGGGCTGACCTCCACCGCATCCTCAACGCGTCGGCCACACCGGCGGCCACGCGGTCGGCCGCCTGACCCCACCAGGCGGTTGTGTATACCCGAGTGGGCGCACGCGCGCCCGTGGAGGCGCAGCACGGCCGCCGGGAGCGCCTCCACGGCAGGGACGTACTGGCCCCCTCCGTCGCGCTCGAGAGGCGCGACATTGCCCTCCTCCTGTCCCGGGAAGACGTGGTAGACCAGCGCCGGGCGTCCCTGGCTCCAGGCCTCGGCCAGCGTCACCGAGCCAGCCTTCGTGACCACGACGTCGGAGGCGCGCATCAGCCCAGCCATGTCGTCGCACCAGCCGAGCACCGTCCCGCCGGGATACCGTGGAGCTTCAGCGCCGCCGCCGCTTGCGGTGTGGCCGCGTAGAAAACGTCGACCCCCGGCGACGCCCGTCTTCGCCCTGTGGTACTGGAAGCTCGATCGCGGCGGTCCCGACGCGCGGCGCCGGCCGCGGCATCGCCAGCCGGATTTCCTGTTCCCGCAGATGGTCACGCCTGCCTGCGCCGGGCCGCGCTGGGCGCCGGGCTTCGTCGACTATCTCTACGTGTCGTTCACCAACGCCACCGCCTTCAGCCCGACCGACACGATGCCGCTGACGCCCTGGGCCAAGATGCTGCTGCTGCTGCAGGCGCTGGCCTCGCTCCTGACCG